>Ga0180009_10004875_pt1 | contig 14610 bp, 10 predicted proteins | sample OS_PC_MetaG_FD_123537 | JGI IMG/M metagenome (GOLD analysis project Ga0180009, IMG submission 123537) | Groundwater microbial communities from the Aspo Hard Rock Laboratory (HRL) deep subsurface site, Sweden - OS_PC_MetaG | ecosystem: Environmental > Aquatic > Deep subsurface > Groundwater...
AAAGAAAGATTAATGTATTATTACGACAGTAGGGCAGTCGCAACGGAAGTAACTATCAGCGAAGGACTAGAACCTATACATAACTCTTTTGCGGCTTTATGACAAAATCGAAAAAAAATTCCGCCGCTTGCTTTGCCTATTTCATATACTGTAGGCAAAGAAATATTTTCTTTCCTGTCAAAGGACGTATGATAAAAAATATCAGGCCATTGGCCTACAGTGGGGATAGGAACATTAATTGCCGGTTCTCCCAAAAGATTATCCGCTTCACAGTAGGACATTTCTTTGTACTTAAAAAGAGAGTTTTCACTGGTAATCCTTGAAAACAGTTTTTCTAACAAAACATCCGTATAACTTAAAGCAAAAGGCGTGCTTTGCATTAAACGGCAGATAGTCCTGTTTGTATTCTGGTCATTGCCCACCATATCTAAATTTATGCCTGCAATAAATTTTTTGAGTTTATTTTCGTTACACGCAAAATTGTTAACAAAATATTGCAACCCTCTGACTTCGTAACTAAAGATTAAACGGATTCCTCTTTTGGGAACATTTAATTTCTTTTTGTTAACCAGTTCTTTAAGGGCTCGTACAATTTCAAGAGCTAAGGCGCAGCCGGAAGCATTATCGTTGGCGCCTGGCTCGCACAAATGCCCTGTAACAATAATTTCTTCTTTCGTCTTTCCGGGAAATAATCCTGTAGCTAGGGGTAAACTTCCTTTATAGATACGGGTATCTACTTTTGCGAAAACCCTGACTTTCCCGTGCTCTTTTATTAAACTTCTGAGGAATTTCCCTTTTTCAGGGCTTAAAGAAAAACCAAAAACTTTTTTACCATTTTGCCAGCAAGGTATGGTATAATTATGCCATTGAGTTAACTTATCTGAAAAATCACAAAGGGGTGACGGAGTAGATAAAACATCGCTTATTATCCCTACCGCTCCTTTTGAAAATGCCAATTCACTCAATTTTATTCCGTCAGTATTAGTAAAAACTATTTTATTTCGTACGTCCAGAGCTTTATAACTTTCTTCTTTGTCAGCAGAATCAATCAATACTATTTCAGCAGTTATTCCTTTATCGGAAGTTGGAGGGCTGAACATCATTAAAGATTGAGGGTTTTCCTTGTAGCGGGCTAATACCTTATTTTCTATTTTGGGTTCAATTATTTCCAATAATGCGTCTTTTACGTCCCAGGCATTAGGCATTACCAAACCGCCGGGACTTGTCTTTCCATCAGCAGGGTATTCTATTATTCTTGTGTCAGATAACCCAAGCTCGTTCATAATTTTTTCTATTGTCTTTGCAGTCTCATTTATTTTATCAAACGAAAACCAACGGGCAGATTCCCATATACGGCCTATATAACCGTCTATATTGTTCTTGGAAAGTTCCAATTCAATTAAATCCCAGATGTTTTTATACATTTTCTTTAACTCAACTCCTTGCCCCGCTGATTACGAAGACCCTGAATGACACGGGGTTGGGTGAATATTTACGTTTAGTTTTCCTAAAAATAATTATACATAAATAATTAAAATTTTTCAATGCAACAAGTTTTTCAATGCCCGCCTGACAAGTTTTTATTTTTGTTATAGAATGATGTGGAAAATTAAAGTTTGGGAGTTTTTTGGAGAGAAAAATGCGCTTGAAAAAATATTTTAAAAAAACCCTTGACAAAATTACAAACATAGGTTATAATACAAATATTAGTAGTGTCGTTCAAATATTAGTAGTGTCGTTCTTTGATTTTTGATATTTTTTCTTATTGAACTTCATAAGACCCGAAAAGGCAAACTCCGAGAAATCTGAGGGCGCAAAACCAAAGGGGCTAAAGGTAATATTTACCAAAATGCTAGCCGGTCATCGATAATGCTGAATATTAGTAGAAAAAAATAAAAGTGATAAATATTATTCATGTCAGCCGAGTTACCGAAGGAATGCAATGGTGTCTTGCCAATAGCTATGAAGTTATGGTTGTGCAACAATTGCATATTTTCAGCAACTCGGTTTTTTTATTGATAAGCATAACTTTATCAAATTGTAAAACTTTTTTTAGGTTTGAAATCATATAGTATAGGAGGATGGTAAAAATGGTTCAACTAATTCTTAAATTTGCAAAAGTATTATCAGCGGTATTTGTGAGTATGTTATTTACATTAGAAGTATTTGCCGGGTCACCAGGCACAGCAGCGGCGCAATTTTTAAAGATAGATGTAGGAGCAAGGCCCGTCGGTATGGGCGGGGCAAGCGTGGCCTTGGCAAAAGATATAGATGCCTTGTACTATAACCCGGCAGGGCTGGTAGGGTTGAAGACAGGTGGAGGAGGCGCAACGTTATCGCATACTGTGTGGTTAGAAGGGACATCTGTAGAATATGTGGGTTTTGGATACAAATTCAGCAAAAGTATAGCATTAGGATTAGCAGCTACGATGTTCAATTCAGGGAGTATGGATAAGACAGACAATACAGGCGCCAATATAGGAACATTTGGTATGACAAGCACAGTGATAGCGCCGGTGGTAAGTATGCGGGTAAGCAAGAGTGTTGCGATAGGAATCAGCGCGAAGATGATACAGGAATCGATAGATAATGCAAGCGGGAGTACTTTTGGCGTGGATGTAGGTGGTTTGATAAAGAATATAGGCGGTAACAAGAGGATATGTTTAGGGTTTGTAGTGCAGAATGCCGGGTCGGGCTTAAAAGTGGATAAAGAGACGAGTTCATTACCGATGAATATAAAGGTAGGAACAGGATATAATTTAGACAAACTGAATTTAGGAGTAGATATAAGCATGCCCAGTGATGAGGGAGTAGGGGTGAATTTAGGGTGTGAGTATGCGTTATTTCAGGATGCAGCCGGCGGATTGTATGCCCGGGCGGGCGTAGCAACAGCGAAGATGGCAGATTTAGGAGCGATGGGAGGATTGGCTTTAGGTGTAGGGTATAATACAAAGGTAGTAAAATTTGATTATGCGTTCAGTCCGGCAGGAGACTTAGGAACTGCTCATAGAGTTTCTATGGGATTAAATTTCTAAAAAATGCTAAGTTCATTAAAGAAGTCAATAATATTAATATTTCTTTCTGTTTTTTGCGTATCAATTGTTTTTTCCCAGGGTTCATATATATTGACTGAAACTGTTGGAGCGCGAGCCTTGGGTATGGGAGAAGCATTTACTGCTGTTTCGGATGATGTAAATGCAATTTATTGGAACCCAGCAGGTATAGCATTATTAGCCAGGCCAGAATTTGGAGCAATGTTTCTAGAAAATGTTGAAGATAGTAAGTATACTTTTTTAGGAATGGTTTACCCGTTTGAAAAAATATCCTTTGGCGCAAGTTATGCAAGTTTTGATGGCGGGGCTATGGATATTTTTACAGAAAGCGGGGTAAAGACAGTTAATGCAAATAAAGATTATGTTGGAATATTGAGCGCGGGCAAAAGTAATTTTTTTAGAAACTGTGATGCCGGGGTAAGTATAAAAATGCTTTCTTCAACTTTGATTGAAAAATATGCCGCAAGTTCTTATGCGGTAGACTTAGGAATATTAAAGAAGGTCAGAAAAATTTCTTTTGGTTTAGCTATACAAAATATAGGTCCGGGAATAAAATATATGACTCAGAGTGAATCCCTGCCTTTAACTATCAGAACAGGCGCTAGTTATAACTTAGTGAACAGCGATAAACATATACTTTTGGCTGCTGGAGATTTGATTAAAGTATCTGATGAGAGAGTAAAATTTAATCTTGGCGCAGAATACTGGTATGTAAAGGTTTTTGCTCTTAGGGTTGGTTATAAGGCGGGTTATGATTCAGATTCTATTACCTGGGGTTTTGGGTTTAATTTTAGGAAATATAAATTTGATTATGGAGTAGGTCTTTTAGGCGATTTTGGCTTAACAAACAGGATGTCATTTTCAATAGTATTTTAGGGGGGGGCAAGTTACATGAATAGGAATTTTAAGTATTTAGTATTAAGCTGTTTTTTAGTGACGATAGCAAGTTGCGCAGTAGTTCAACAAGCTGAAAAGACTAGTTTAGAATTAAATAAACCAACAGCTCTACAAAAACAAACTGTTTCAACCACTAAACCAACTAAACCCGCACCGGCTCCGGCAGCATTAGAAAAACCCGCAGAACCTCCGGCTCCGGCAGCATTAGAAAAACCCGCAGAACCCCCGGCTCCGGCAGCATTAGAAAAACCTGTTCCGGCAACAGCTCAAAAATTTATTTGTAGATTTGAAGATGCTTCAGTAATTTCTGATATTACCCTTTATGCGGGAGGAGAGACCTTAAATTTAGAAACAAAAAAGGAATTCGTTAGTGAGGGAAAATCATCCATTAAAGTAGAGTGTCCCGCCGCCGGGGCTACTAGTGGTATTAAACTTCTGAGTTCAGTAATGGAAACAACTGACATAGAAGGGTATGAAAATTTCTGTTTAGATGTTTACAATCCCGGTAAAATCATGAGATTTGATATTGACCTTTACAATATAACAAAGGAAGAGGAAACAAGATATAGAAAGTATGACGTTTTTTTGAAGCCAGGATGGAATACAGTTAAGCTGCCTGTAAATGATATTTTTAAAGCCTACGGAGATGTTTTAGGGATGGACCAGTTTCTTATTACCGTAAGGGAGCAATTTCTGCCAAGTGTGCTTTATTTTGATAATTTCAGGTTGGAAAAATAGGGAGTAATATGTTAGGAAAATTATTTTCAAGTGTTGCGCTAATCAGTTTTATCTGTTCAGCCAATATGGTTTATGGACAGTTTCTTATTAATGATTGCGATAGCGCTGATGTGAACATTAAAGCTACAGGAAGCGCAAGTATAAGTATTGACAATACCGCAGGGCATTTCACTCATGGAACCGGTAGTATGGAAGTGGTGATGACGCCCAGCGCGGGCGGCGCGGGTTTTAACTTTAACAAAGATGCATTTTTAATAAAGGATTGGACTCAATACAATGAATTTAAGTTTGATGTCTACAATCCAAATAACTCAACAGCTATATTTGACATAGATTATTTGGATGCATCCGATGGGAAACTAACACATGGTTATAGAAATTCAGTGGCGGCAGGCGCTCTTACAACATACAGTATTTCTGTTTCAGGTATTCCAAATGTGAGTACTCTTACTCGTGTATTATTTTCTATAAGACCGGATGACCCTGCTTGTACTCTTTGTTTTGATTATTTCAGATTAGAGGGAGGAGGTCCGCCAACATATAAGCTAAGCGGGAAGGCCATAAAAAGTAGCGGGGCGGGTATAAGCGGAGTAGCTATAACACTCACCGGTAATACTTCAAGTCAATATTTGACATTAGCTGATGGATACTATGAATTCAACGGTTTAGTAGAAAAATCTACTTGTGTAGTGACACCAAGTAAAAATAATTGGACGTTTGCTCCGCCAAGTTTACCCTATCTTGGGTTAAATGCTGGTTATTCCAACCAAAATTTTACCGGTACTTATGCAGGCGCCACCTATACTATAGATGGATTTATCACTGATAAAGATAGCAGGGGTATTAGTGGAGTAACATTAAAAGCAAGCGGGTCCGGGGGAGATGCGGTTACCTCTGCTGCAAATGGTTATTATAAATTCGAGCAGATGGTACCCGGATATTATTCAATAACTCCAAGTAAAACAGGCTATGCCTTTGAGCCGCCCGATAGATCTTACACACCTTTGAGTGATTCCCAGACTGGCCAGCTCTATACAGGGAATATATCTGCTGAATTGGGTTCTGTCCGGTTATTCAACAATGAAATAAACATAACCAATAACGGGCAAGTAACCCTAGTATGTAATTTGGTTACTTCCGGCAGAGTAAAAATAAAAGTGTATGATTTTAAAAGGACCTTAGTGAAAGTAATAGCAGATGAAGATTTTAATGCAGGTTTGACTCTTAAATCCTGGGATGGCAAAGATAGTAATGGCGCAGCAGTACCATCAGGTATTTATTTAATAAAAACTCAAGCTCCAGGGTTTAGTACAACAAAAAAAGTTTGCGTGATTAAATGAAAAAAAATATTTTTTTATGTCTGATTCTGGTTTTTTGCGATAGTTATCTTTTCGGGGTCCTTGATGAAACAACAGCACCCGGAGTAAGGGCTCAGGGTATGGGTGAAGCCTATGTGGCTCTTTGCGACCAGGTAGACAGCGGTTTAATTAATCCTGCAGGCTTGGTCCAGCTGTCAAAAAAGTCAGTAGGTTTATTCTATAGTAATCTTTATCCGGGACTGGTCAATGATAATATTAATTCACAGTTCGTTAGTTATGCTCAGCCGCTATTTTCTCCAAAAAGAGTTATTGGAATTAATTTATATACTTTTTCTGCGGATAAATATACGGAATATGTGGGAGCATTGTCTTTTGCTTCCAAATTTGGCAGTAAACTTAGTTTAGGGTTGAATATCAAATACCTGGGTTGGAACAGCAGCCAGGTTGTTTCCTTTAATGACAGCAGTGAAGCATTGGAAAAAAACACTAATGACCTGGATTTGGGGCTGTTATATAGAATCAGCGATAGACTATCCTGCGCAGTGGCAGGTAATAATCTGTTGGGCTCAAATATCAGTGTTAGCAAGAATGAATGTTTGCCTTTAATAACAAGAGCAGGACTTGGATACCGCAGCGCTAATGGTTTAAATTATGCTTTTGATATTATGGTTAAAGGTAGTGAAATGAAATATTTTACAGGCCTAGAAAAATGGCTAAGTGAACTGATTGGAGTAAGAGCGGGAATGAATTATATTTCCTCCGGCGGTAATATGTCTTTTGGTTTTACTTACCGTAACGTCAACAAGGAAAGGTTGAATTATTCTATTGACTACGCTTTCATTAGCCCGTTATATATGCAGGTGGGACAAGTTCATAGAATTGGATTCAGTTTTAGTTTTGGCGGGGATGTAATTCCAGGTAAAACTGAAATATCAAAAAAGAAAAATTTAGTAGTAGAGGAAGTTGAACCAGCAGAGTTAATTTATTATAGTTTGAATGAAGGTTCCGGGGATAAAATAAAAGATGAAAAGAAAAAAAGTTCTCCAGGAACTATAACAGGGGCAACCTGGATAGATGGCCCTCCCGGGCGCGGTAAGGCGCTAAGTTTTAACGGAGTAGATAACCATGTAACCATACCCTATTCAGATATATTTAACTTAGGCAATATTAAAGGCAGTGAGTTGGTTTTAGAGCTGTGGGTTAAACCTGAAGCCGCTGAAAGTAAAGAGTTGAATGCTCTTTTAGATAAACATAATTCTTACTTTTTAAGATTAATGCAAAATAAGATTGTTTTTGTTATTATATCAAACGCGGTACAATATAACGTTGTTAGCAATGCTTCATTAATTGACAATAATTGGTATCATATTGTTGTAACTTATGACCAAAAAGCTATGAAGATATATATAAATGGCGAATTGGATGTTACCAAGCCCCAGGAAGGTTTTATTGATCCAGGCGACGAAGAAGATATTTATTTAGGTAAAAGAGAAGGCCTGGGTTATTTCCGGGGCGGCCTGGATGAAATTAGATTATACAATACCGCCTTGCCGGATACGAAAATAAAGGAAATGTTTCATAGAAAATGAAGTGTTCAAAATATATTTTATTTATTCTGATTTCTATTTTAAGTTCAGAAAAATTGTCGGCTCTGCCGGCGGTTTTTGTAAAAGAGTTGGTTAACAGTTCCAAATTTGACGCCAGGAACGATGTTTGGAAAATAGAAAACAAACTAACCGAATGGCTGGTAGAAGAATTGAGCAGTACCGGGAAATATAAAGTGATAAGAGAAAAATTAGCGTGTAAAAACAGAGCTCTTGGGTCTAAAAATTGTTTAATAGAGGGCAAAGTTACTGAATTTGATTTAGGAGCGGCAGCCCTTGACGCTTATTGTTTTGAGTATATGAATTATTATGCAAAAGTAAAAATAGAACTTGAATGCAGTTATTATTTGTCTGACGGTACTAAAACGTTTACAGTAATAGGCAGTGGTGAAGACAAAAACCAGAAAATAAGGCCTTTTTATTCTCATTTAGTTCCAAAAAAGGATGATCAGAGTAATGAAATGGTAACTGATTTCAAAACACGCAACCAGGTTAAATGGGGCGATTCAAGTTTCAACACAAGCGTTGTTGGAAAAAGTTGCAGGCAGGCAATAATGGAATTGGTAAATGATTTTAATCTGCTGGAGTCAAATTTCGTTAGATGAGGAAAAATAATTACAATGTGTAAAAATGTTTTTATCTTAATAGGTTTAATGTTTTTGAGTGTAAGTTATGTTTACTGCGCTGATATGATAATTTACGAAGATACGCTTTCTTCCAGTTGGGAAAATCAGTCTATGGGTAGCGGCAGTGCATATAATTTTGACAGCAGTTCCCCTGTTTACAGCGGGAGCAAAGCTATTTCCTGCGCCATGTCCGGAGATAACTGGCCAAAATTTGTTCTGACTTGTACTTCTTTTTCTGTTACAAATTATAAATATTTAACTTTTATGATTAATGGAGGAACAGCAGGCAATCAAAATTTATTAATTATTATTGAGAAAAAGGAAGAAAACGAAACAAAGACATCTCTTTGTGAACTAAACAAATATATAGACGGCGCAATAATAGTTAAGGATGAATGGAAAAAAGTAACAGTGCCGCTTGCTGATTTCGGATTAGCTAGCGGGCAATTGAAAACAATTAAAATTGCAGATAGTGATAATGACGGAGAACTAACTTTTTATATTGATAGCATAAAATTAGTTGCTTCAGCAGCGGTTATTACAGGCCCTTTTTATCCCAAAATAAATATTTCGCCGTTTCCTGTTACAGAGGCAGGAAATGTGACAATCAATATTGATTTCAATGCGGAAGTTAATTCAAGCACTGCTCCTTATACAATACAATTGATTACAGAAAAAGGCCAATTGTATAATTTTACAGCGCCAAGCTGGGCGGACAATCAATCTTGGAGCGGTAGTTTGCCTGTTACAGCGGAGGCTGACGGCATTGTAACTCTGGAAATAAAAAATATTACTTTTACAGACGGCAGTAAATTAAATTATTATAAATATTCTTTTGTTATTGACACTCAAAAAATATTCCCCTATGAAAAGAAATTTTTTCCAAATCCATTTTCTCCAAACGGGGACGGAAAATTAGATTGCGCTCAAATTAGTTTTAGCCTGCCTGCGCCTGAAAAAGTTAGTCTGTGGATTTATGATTTAACAGGCAGGTTAATCCGCACTTTAGTTGAAGATGAAGAAATGACTAAAGTAAATGTTTCCTGGGATGGCAAGAATGACTCAGGGGAGGCCGCAAGCATTGGAGTGTATATTTACATACTTAAAATTGGTTCAGAAAAAACCAGAGGAACAGTCGTGCTTGTAAAGTAGAAGTATTGAAAACAATGAATAAAAAATTTCTTTTTATTACTTATGCGTTTTTTTTAGTTTTTAGTTTGTTTTTAGTGAATAATATTTCCGCTACTTCAGAAGGAATAACAACAGTTCTGCCTGAGTATTATAATATGTTTGGTGTTTCTATTGGCAATAGACTGGATGCAGTTTGTAATTATCAGGAAAAAGGAGCTTTAGACCCTGCTAACGGCGGGCTTTCAATAGATATGCCTACATTTTGGAAATATAGAATAGAATCTGTTAACATAGATTCAGAAAACCGCGACATTTATTTAGAAAATAAATTCCCAAATATGACAAATTCCATTATGATAACCAAGAAAGCCACCTATCGGTTTTTAAAAAGGTCCCTGAAATTTACTTCTTATACTTTAGATAAAGTTCAGTTTAAGGGTGTGAGCTGGAATCTCGATTACCCTGCAGGCGGGGTGAAAGGTATTTTTACCGCGCCGGGTATAATGGGTGATATTGGAAATCATGCATCAGGCGACTGGACCGAGGCGTGGGGTTTTAGAACGTTCAGGGAATTTGGAATCAATAGTGAAGTTGGCCCCTGTAATTTTCAACTGGGATTAAATGCCCTGAGACTATATAATACTCAAAAAATGGTAAATATACCTCCGCAGAGAGAAAATAGAATATATGGACTAGATATTCAAAATGCAAATCTATTTGGCCTGGAAGTGGAAGCAGAATACGAAAGAAATGAGAATAAAGTTTATAATGCTGCTGAAAAAGTTGCAATAACTTCATCTACCGCCAGTGTATATTTTTATAATTTTAAACGTAAATTTACTGGAGACACAGACGAAATAACAATTAACTATGAATTTTACAATAATGACCCTGGTTATTCCACTTCTCTTGATGGATATAATTTGGTTAATGATAATGATGATAAAAGTATATTTGTTGACCCTGATTCTACAAACAATACCGTTACTAAAATAGACAGGTTTAATCTTTTGTATGATAAAAACTTTAATGGTATTAATGACTGGAACGAAGATGGGTTAAGGTTTTATAATGACCCGCCAAGTTTTTGGTTAGGAGAAGATAAAAACCATAACGGCATAATAGATAAGTATGAAGATGATAGCTTGCCTGATTACAGGCATCCGCAGTTAAACCGTAAAGGCGCTGATTTTTCAATTACCTATAATCCAAAATATATTTCCCCTGATTTGACTTTGACTTTGAGAAGTTTGGATGAAAAAAATGTAAAAAGCAGTATTGACGGCGGGTTAAAAGAGTCAAAAGATAATTCTATAACGACTAATTATGCGGCAAAAATCTCTAATTCACTGTGCGTATTTAATCTTCAGGTAAGAAACATAAGTGATAATTTACAGGATGATACAGTTGTTCATCAGGGTTTTGGCGGGACAGACAATCTATATTACAAGAATAGTTTATTCATCTGGCCGTCAGTAGTTATACAATTTAAGGAGCTGGCTAATCTTGATATCCAATCGCAAATTTCATACAAACAGAATAGAATGCTAGATGACAAAAAAACCAGTTCCTGGGCAGGATCATTCAGCAAGGCCTCATATAAATATAAGTTGCCGTTTGATAATTTTCTGGGAAACCTATCGCTTATACCCGGGTATAAAATTTTAACAGAAAAAAGTTCTGAATCGCCTAAACCATTAGGGGCCCAGACCCCAGCCACGCAAAATAGTTATTATAATTTGGGCTTGTTCAGAACCGAATATACATTTGCCGAGAACATTATTCTTAGTCTGGGCACGGAGTATCTGCGGTACACAGATCTGTTAGACACATTTAATAACACAAATAACAGTTATTTCCGTAAATGGTATGGCGCAGAGCTGTTTATTAATAGCAAAGCTACTTTTAATTTTACTCTTTTGGCTGGATATAAACATATATACATGGACTATAAAATTAATGATGGTAGAAATACAGAAGAAGATCTATATTTCATAAAAGTTTACGCTAGGGTCTATAGGTAATGCGAAATAATTTTGTAAAATAAATTTGGAAGGGAGAAAGTTAAAATGAAAAGAAATAAGTTATTGTTATTGGTTTCACTGTTTTTTTTAAATGTAACATTGTATTCTGCAACTGAAAGTGTAAAACTTATCAGACAGAACCAAACCATTTCTGCCGTAACTAGAGCCGGCAATGTTGTTACAGTTACTCTGTCTTCAAATTTTCCTAATGATAATCTAAAAGCAGGGCAGAAGATAGTTATTAAAAATGTAACTCCAACAAGCTTTAATGGCACATTTACTATTGCCTCAGTTGCCAGCCAGACAAGTTTTACTTATAACCAGACAGCTATCGATGCTTCCGGGTCCGGCGGCACCGCTGGCGGCGACTACACCAGTTTAGTTACCTGGGAAGATACAGAAAAAGGTGATTTAGTATTTCTAAATCAAATTGCAGTTGCTGAATGTTATGATGACTGGACAGGTAATGGTATGGATATTGGCACAGGTTATTTTACCATAAGTAGGGACTGGGGTACGAGCGCCAGCTGTTACGTAAAGATTTATGTTCCGCCGAATGAAAGAAGAGCAGCAGCGAATCCGTTAAGATACAGGGGCGGAACTACAGCCAGGGGGTTTGGAATAACAGGCGCTGATTCAGCAAGTTATGAGGGTTTGATAAGGACCTATGCGAACTATATAAAATTTGAAGGGTTGCAGGTATGGTGTAAAGCAACGCCCTATAATATTTCCGCATTGTCCATAAGCGAGGTGACAGGATCATCAAATAAAATTGAAATTACTGATTGTGTCCTTGCTGGTGCTTGTGGAAGGGCACTAGCAGTTTCATGCGCTCCCGGTATTGGAGTTCCTAAGGTATATGTTAGAAACACCCTTATGTATACTAGTTTTTCAGGCGACCATTATTCTTTATTAATTACAAATGATGTTGCTTCCGGCACTGAATGCTATCTCTATAATTGTGTAATTGGTAATGGTTTTGCTTGCGCTAGAATAGGAACAGCTATTGCAAAAAATACTTATGCAGCAAGATGGTACCCGTCACCGGATAGTATTTTTACAGGTAACAATAATGCGGGCGGCACTGCGGTTGTCCCTGGAGGCGGTACTTTAACTGATTTGGACGGAGGTAATCTGTTTGTGGATATTACTTCCGGGGCAGAAGATTTTCATCTCAGGGAATATAGTCCATTGGCAGATGCGGGAGTAGATTTAAGCGCAAATGCAATTATGCCTTTTTCAAATGACATAGATGGACAGACACGAAGCGGCAGTTGGGACATTGGCTGTGATGAATATGGCGCGACTCAGAGCGTCCCAACGATTACCACTACAAATTTAGCTAATGGCGGAGTAGGTTCTGTTTATAGCGCCACTTTAACCGCTACAGGCGGGACAGCTCCTTATAGCTGGACAAATACTACTGCTTTACCAGCTGGTTTAACTTTAAGCGCGGCTGGAGCAATTTCCGGTACACCGACAGCGGTAGGTTCCACTACAACGACCTTCAAGGTAACAGATTCGCTCAGCGCGGTAGCAACAAAAGATTTGTGTATTACTGTGCAAGCTGCCACTTCCCCAAAATATAAGATTACTGGAAATGTGAAAGACACAATTACTTCTGTAGTAATACCAGGCGCAACTGTTATGACAACAGGTGTTTCAACTACCACGAGTGCAAGTGGTTATTATGAAATACCAAACTTGTCGCCAGGCACATATCAAGTATGCGCGGTAGCTTCTGGATATCAATCTTCAACTATCACAGTAACTATTGTTAGTGGTAATATAACTGGCCGGACTATTTCATTGACGCCAGTTAGTACTGGTAATGGTGATGCAGATGTAGATGTAATCATCGCTGTCCCGGCTCCAAATCCCGGCACTGTTGAGGATAAAGTTACATTTATGAAATTACCTTCTGATAAAGAAATAACAATTTCTATTTATACTATAGCAGGCAATAAGGTACTGGAGAAAAATCTTGGTGTTTGTGGTACCGGGAACTGGCTATGGGATTGTTTAAATAAGGATGGGAATAAAATATCTTCTGGATTATATACTTATGTGATTAATGCCGGAGGCGCAATAAAGAAAGGTAAAATTGCAATTAAATAAACAGCCCCGGCTAAATGTTCTCTGAGCTGCCCCGGTCTGAATGGAATATCAGCCCTTTACAGTGAGCCTCTCCGGCCTGTTGCCTGATTGAATGCATCTATCACAAGCTCACGTTTCAACCGGTCACTCATGGGCCAACCTACAATTTTCCGGGAAAACAAATCCATTACAGTCGCAAGATATAACCAGCCTTCTTTCGTCCTCCCGTTTCTTGTCGGCCTTTCTGCCAGGTTTATGCTTTTTGGATTTGACAGAATTCTGTTAATTTAGTAAAATAATTTGCCAAAAAAAAGATAAAAATATTTAAATTACACTAACCTAGCGCAGGATCTTGATAGGTCCAAAGGATAGAAACCGCTAAAAAGTTGGAATAAATAAAATGGTTTTACCTGAAAAAACAGCTATTATTATTATTGGTGGCGGAGTTATGGGGTGTTCTATTGCTTACCGTTTAGCTAAAGCGGGACAGAATATTGTTTTATTGGAATCAAGGAATATTGCTTCCGGCGCTTCCGGCAGAAATGGCGGCATGGTAATGCAGCTTGATGGCAGGGATTTTGATAAAGACGCAATATTAAACAGACTGACTTATACCAGAAAAAATAATCGCATATTAGAAAATCTTGCTGATGAACTTGGCGCTGATTTAGAATATACAAAATGCGGCAGTTTGGACCTGGCCTGGACGGAAAAAGAATTGGAATATCTTCAGAAATTAGTTAAATTTCAAAAAAAGTTAGGTGATACTGAAATCCAGTTACTTGACAGGAAAGAAACTAAAGAAAAATGTCCGTTGATTACATCTTGCGCGCTTGGTTCGCGTTTTCGTTCTAGTGACGGCACTATAAATCCATTCAAATTGACTTATGGTTTTGCTTCCAGGGCTAAAAAATACGGAGCAAAAATATTTACCGGTGTAGAAGTTAAAAAAATTGTTATAAAAGACGGGGAAGTCAAAGGGGTTGAAACTGCCCTGGGGCATATTAAATCCAACTGGGTAATAAACGCTACCAATGCCTGGGCGCCCAACTTAACCGGAGAAATAGATATTCTGCCTTTACGGCAAGTCGCTGTTGTTACTGAAAGAGTTCCTGCCCTAG
>Ga0180009_10004876_pt1 | contig 14609 bp, 16 predicted proteins | sample OS_PC_MetaG_FD_123537 | JGI IMG/M metagenome (GOLD analysis project Ga0180009, IMG submission 123537) | Groundwater microbial communities from the Aspo Hard Rock Laboratory (HRL) deep subsurface site, Sweden - OS_PC_MetaG | ecosystem: Environmental > Aquatic > Deep subsurface > Groundwater...
AAATATTCTCTCACAACTTTTGCGATTTCATTCCCCAGCTTCTCTATCAATCGCCTCTCTTTGCCCTCAACCATCACTCTTATCTTCGGCTCCGTGCCTGACGGCCTTACAAGTATCCTGCCATTGCCGGCAAGCCTTTTTTCAGCATTCTTAATTACCGACTCTATCTCAGGAATTGATTTGAAGTCCTTCCTCTTTTCTGTCTCAATATTTATAAGAACCTGAGGATACAGCGTTATATCAGATACGAGCTTGGAGAAAGGCTTGCCTATTTTCCTCATCAGATAAAGAACATGAAGGGCGGTGATAGGCCCGTCTCCTGTTGTATTGTAATCAGAGAATATTATATGCCCTGACTGTTCTCCGCCAAAGTTGTATCCGCCGGCTCTCATCTTCTCAGCGACAAATCTGTCTCCGACCTTTGTCCTTATAAATTTAATTCTGTTTTTTTCAAGATAGCGCTCAAGCCCAAGGTTGCTCATAACCGTAGAGACAACTGTATTGCCTTTAAGCCTTCCTTCCCTCTTAAACTCTCGCGCACATATCCCTATAATCTGATCTCCGTTGACGATTCTGCCCTTTTCATCGCAGAATATTGTCCTGTCAGCATCGCCGTCATGCGCAATACCAACATGAGCCCTGTGCTGCCTGACCGCCTTCTGAAGCATTTCAGGATAGAGCGCCCCGCATCCGTCATTAATATTAATGCCGTCAGGTTTATCGTTTATCACTATAACCTCAGCGCCGAGTTCACGCAGAACCCACGGAGTTGTTTTATACGCAGCGCCGTTTGCGCAGTCAACAACAACCTTTATCCCTTCAAGTGTCATGCCTTTTGGCACAGTTGATTTTATATACTCAATATACCTGCCTGTTGCATCATCAAGCCTGTATGCCTTCCCTATATCAGAACCTGACGTCCTTTTTGTGCCAAGCCCGTCATCCACCACAAGCTCTTCTATTCTCTTTTCTATTTCATCGGGAAGCTTGAACCCGTCAGCTGAAAAAAACTTTATTCCGTTGTCCTCGTAAGGATTGTGCGATGCTGATATCACAATCCCTGCATCAAGCCTCAAGGCCCTTGTAAGAAATGCCACGCCGGGAGTCGGTATAGGCCCCACAAGCGTTACGTTCATCCCCATTGAGCAAATTCCGGAGGTAAGGGCGCTTTCTATCATATACCCTGAAAGCCTTGTGTCCTTTCCTATCAGAACCATATTCCTGCCGTGCTTTTTCCTCAGAACCTTAGCTGCCGCCATTCCGATCCTGAGCACATTTTCAGGAGTCATTGGATGCTTATTTACCCTGCCTCTTATGCCGTCAGTACCAAATAATTTCATATAAAAGCTCCGTCTTCGTGTCAGTTTTTAGTGTCAGTGTCAGTTGTCAGTTCCGATTACTTACACTAATCACTTACACTGTTCACTTTCTTTTTATAACAACCTTCACGCTGACTTCCTGCATATCAGTCCTTATATTCCTGCCGGCCATATCAATGCGCACAGTCTGCGTAAAAGTTTTATCAGCGTCTGAAATATCAACAGGCTCGGTCCTCAGAAATTTTACCTTGCCTGTCTCTGTCCTTACGCCCTCAATGGCCACATCCTTAGGCAAAACCTCTACAGAACTCACAACAAACCCTTTTTTAGGACTGCCAGCTATAATTGCATTTACAGGCACGGCCTTAATAATCGTCTCTTCCAGCACAATCCATACAGACGAGGGGGTTATGCCTGCAATGTTAATTGTAGAGGGGATTTTAACATCAGCCTTGTTTATATAGTATATTCCTTTCCCCTTTTTTGCCTTGCTCAAATCCACATGAACTCTTACATCAGAAGGCTTCATATTCCTAAGAATTCTATCCTGTCCTTTCAGGCTCACATTTACAGATTTCACTCCCTGCTTAACACTCTCAAACCCCTGCGGTATATTTTTAAGTTCCATAGGAACATCAATTGATATCTCAGACTGTCCCTTTGAGATAACAAAAAACCACAAGATTATTGCCATGACAACCGCAGTAACTTTCAATCCGAAATTCTCAAGCAATCGCCTTCTCATTGTGCCGCCTTCTTCCGGGATGTGAACATATCCGTTAATATATCACGGAGAGTCCCCATGTCAATATGGGTTTCAAGCTTTCCGCCGACAGCCATAGAGATATTGCCTGTTTCTTCAGAAACTATAATAGCAACCGCATCTGTTTCTTCTGTAAGTCCGAGTCCTGCCCTGTGCCTTGTCCCCATAGCTTTATCAACCTCAGATCTGAGCATGATAGGCAGAAAACAACCTGCTGCAACAATCCTGTTCCCTTTTATAACAACCGCTCCGTCGTGTATTGGAGATGAAGGATGAAAGATGCTGAGGAGTATTTCACGCGTAACCCTTGCATCAAGCGATGTACCTATCTCAACAAATTCATTCAGGCTTGTTTCACGCTCAATAACGATCAATGCGCCAATCTTTCTGTTTGCAAGGGCAACGGAAGCCTTGACTATCTCTTCCAGAGATTTGAGTTCCTCAGCGGAAGTGAATGACTGCAAAAACGGCGTCTCGCCCATCCGCGCAAGCGCCCTTCTGATCTCAGGCTGGAAGAGCACTATAAGCGCTATCACTATCTGCGCCCAGAAACTCTGTATTATCCAGTCTATTGTGTAAAGGCCTGTATAACCTGACAGGAGAGATGCAAGCATCAATACACCGAGGCCTATAAGCATCTGAACAGCCTTTGTGCCTTTTATAAACAGAAGCAGGCGGTAAAGGAGAAAGGACACGAGAATAATGTCCAGAATATCCTGCCACCTTAATTGACTAAATATTCCCACCTCAAACCCTCTTTTTAAGCCACTCTTTAGGATTTATTGTATGAAACCTGCCATTACTATCCGAATAAACCACCCTTGCAATCCGTGCATTGAGTATTATCCTTTTGCACATCATGCACGGCTCTGAATGGCATTCATCAGCACCGTCATCGGCTCCTGATATATATATAGTTGCGCCTTCAAGTTCATGAACTGCTGCGCGTATTACTGCATTTGCCTCTGCGTGAACGCTGTGACAGAGTTCGTATCTTTCGCCGTGAGGGATTTGAAGTTCCTTTCTCGTGCATTTTCCGACCTCAAGACAGTCTTTCATTCCTGCCGGAGCGCCGTTATATCCTGTGCTCACGATAATATTGTCTTTAGTAATCACAGCGCCGTACTTGCGCCTGAGGCATGTAGCCCTTGTTGAGACAGCCTTGGCTATGTTTATGAAATATTCATCCCAGCCCGGCCTCTTGCTCCTCTTTTTGATTTTAGGCATATTCTATATTATTAAATTCAGGGTGCAAAATGCAAAAAATACTGCTTATATAAAATCATCGAGTTAAAGTCCCGATACACATCGGGATTGAGCAATGTCTGCATTATTCGGGTTTACTGTTATCTCTTCGCTCTCAAAAACGCAACGAAAAAGAGCGCTGTGATTACCAGGACGATTGTGCCGCCCGGCGAGAGGTCAAACTGATACGAAAGATAAAGCCCTGCCATCGTAGAAAAAAGCGCAGCAGAACATGATATGAGCATCATCGGATAAAAACTCCTTGAAAGAAGTTGTGCAACAGCGCCCGGTATTACAAGAAGCGCGGAAACAAGGATAATACCCACGACCTTGATAGAGATAACAATCGCCACTGCCATAGACAGAAGAAAGAGCGACTTAATCAGACGCGTCGGGATACCGCTAACAATCGCAAGCTCTTCGTTAAATGTCGTAAACAAAAGCTCCTTCATAATCATCATAATCGCAGCGAGGATTACTATTGTTACTGCAATTGTCAGCCACATCTCGTTTTCACTTATTGCAAGGATGCTGCCGAAAAGATAGCCGAAAAGGTCTACATTGTAATTCTTTGAAAGGCTTATCAGAACTATGCCGAGAGCCATTGAGCTTGAAAAAAATACGCCTATGGCGGTATCTTCCGCCACCCTGCCCTTTGAGCTTATTTTCTCAATGCCGAATGCTACAAGGACAGAATATATCATCGCTGTTATGACAGGATTTACTCCTGCAAGGAAACCTATTGCGACTCCTCCGAATGCCGCATGGGAAATGCCTGAGCCGACAAATGCAACCCTTCTCATGACAACAAAGACAGAGACTACACCTGCAAGTATGCTGATAGCTATGCCGGTGACAACAGCCCTTTGCATGAACCCGTATGACAAGATTTCCATTATTTCCTCAGCCTCTCGCATTTATCACATCCGTCAGAATGTATCAGTATATCCACATTCTTGCCGTAGAGCCTTTCAAGCACATTCTCGTCAAGCGCGCCAAGAGGCGCGCCGTGGTAATAGAGAATTTTATTCAGGCAGGCAATCTCATCAACATATGCTGTCACAGCGCCGATATCATGCGACACCATAATAATTGTCAACCCCAGTTTCTTCTGGAATCCCTTAAGCAGGTGATAAAAATCCTCCTGTCCCACAACATCTATGCCTGTGCTCGGCTCGTCAAGTATGAGTATTTTCGGATTGCTCACAAGCGCCCTTGCAATAGAGATGCGCTGCTGCTCTCCGCCTGACATCTCGCCAAACGGAAAATTCTCATGCCCCGACATCCCGATAAGCTCTATATATTCACGCGCCTTTTCTTTCTCCTTTTTTGAAGGCCATCTGAAAAGCCCGAGCTTTCCGTATAATCCCATTGTCACAACATCCATTGCCCTTGCAGGGAAATTAATGTCAAGGTTAAGATGCTGCGGCACATACCCAAAAACTCCTTCTCTTAAACATTCCTCGGAAGATTTGCCCAACACCCTTACCTCTCCTGTAGAATGCTTAATAAGGCCGAGTATTGACTTCAGGAATGTTGTCTTGCCGCTGCCGTTAGGCCCGACAATGCCGAGGAATTTTCCTTCTTCAAGAGAAAGGTTTATATCCTTCAGTATCTCTTTGCCGCTCAGAACAACAGAAAGGTTTTTTATTTCTATTGCGTTCATATTAATCTTAATGTGCCTTTATCATAATTACTGTCATTCATTCCGGCTTGGCCCTATTTTGTCATTGCGGCTTGTCCGCAATCCTTCTGAAAAAGAAAGATTCCGAACAAGTCGGAATGACAGAAAAATAAACAGAGTCTCCCCCACTCATTTCATCCCCTCTTCCATTACAGAAAGATTATATCTCATAAGTCCTATATATGTATCCCTGCCTCTAACATTAGCGCCGCCAATCGGGTCAAGAAATAAAACCTTAGCGCCTGCCTCCTTTGCAATCACCTCTGCAATCTTTGGATTAAACTGAGGCTCTGCAAAAATAACCTTTGCGCCTATCCTCTTTATCTCACTTATAATCTTTATAATATGTTTTGGCGAAGGCTCTCTGCCAGGAGATTCCTCTATAACCCCTGCAACCCTGAGCCCGTATCTTTTTGAAAAATAGTTCCATGCAGGATGAAAGGTTACATACTCCTTCACCTTGAAATCCTTCACTCTGTTCACAATCTCGCTGTGAAGGGCATCTAAATCTTTTTTATATTTCTCAGCATTCTCTCTGTAATAAACCTCTCCCTCGGGGTCAGCATTGGAGAGAGCATTCTTTATCTTATCCACAACTGTTTTCATTAACATAGGGTCAAGCCACACATGAGGGTCAGCAGACCCATGATGCCCTTTTTCTTCAGAAGCGCCTGCGCCGGCATGAGAATGAACATGCCTTATCAGAGGAAGCCCTGATGCTGCATCAACAATAATGAGCTTTCTGTTAGAAGATGCCTTCATCATCTTTTCTGCCCAGAACTCAAGGCCTGCGCCTGCCTTTACAAAAACCTTTGAATCCTGCATCTCCATCATATCCAATGGGGTGGGCTCAAATGTATGCGGTGATGCAGCCGGCGGAAGCATAACCTTTACAGTGATCCTGTCTTTGCCGACCTGCCTTGTTACATCACCAAGAGGATAAATGCTTGCAACAACCTTTATCTTTTCTGCAGCCGAGGCATAAGCAAAAGACAAAAACACTGCTATGAGAATTATGATAAATCTTTTCATATCTTTCATGCCCTCCTTTTATGTCATCTATCGTAGCGGTGTTTGAAATTACTGTCAAGAGAGAGAAGTTTGTGTAAAATATCAGAATGGAAAGCACAGAGAGGTCATCGGCATTATATTTCAGAGACTTCCGCCTCTTCTGGTTCAGCCAGTTGATTTCTCTCTCAGGCACATGGATGCAGTCTGTTGCGCAGGGATGGCTCGTATATTCCTTAACGAAATCTCCTTTTTATCTCGGGATAGTAGCAGCCGCATCAACCCTTCCTATACTCCTCTTTACACTCATCGGAGGCATTGCGGCAGACAGATTCAGGAAAAGAAACCTCCTGATTGCGACACAGACATTATCAATAGTCCCTGCGCTTATGCTCGGCATATTTACGGATACAGGTGTAATAACTGTGTATCAGGTAATCTTCTTTGCATTTTTTCTCGGCACAGTAAATGCCTTTGACATGCCTGCGAGGCAGGCGTTCGTCATTGAGATGGTCGGCAAGGGACATCTCCTTAATGCCATTGCGCTCAATTCTGCCGCCTTTAACGGCGCGCGGCTCATAGGCCCTGCCATTGCCGGTCTGGCAATAGCATACATGGGGCTTCCCTCATGTTTTTATCTTAATGCCGCGAGTTTTATCCCTGTGATAATCGCCCTCTCGATGCTGAAAGCAAAAGGCGATATAAGGAGCACGCAAGAAGGGTTTTTAAGAGACCTTGCCGAAGGTTTTTATTTTATAAAGGGGCAGAGGAATATCCTTTACATGATAATCCTCATTGCTGTCTTCAGCCTTTTCGGAATCCCGTTTACAAGTTTTCTGCCTGTCTTTGCAGAGGAGATATTCAATGCCGGGCCAACAGGGCTGGGCCTTCTTGTAAGCGCCACCGGATTAGGCGCTCTTTCCGCAGCCCTTGTGCTCGCATTCAAAAGTGATATGAAAGATAAATTGAGATTTATGTCCGTATCAGGATTGTGTTTTTCACTGGCGCTTCTCTGCGCTTCTTTCTCAAGGGTCTTTGCGGTTTCACTTTTACTGCTAATCCTCGCAGGCTGGGGAATAGTAAGTTTTCTTGCAACAGCAAACAGCTTTATCCAGATGTCAACAACCGACAACCTCAGAGGAAGGGTAATGAGCGTTTATTCTTTTGTATTTCTCGGCTTTACGCCGATAGGGAACTTTCTCATGGGCATAATGTCAGAGCGCATAGGGACAACAAACACCGTTGCGGCAGCATCGCTGGTATGCCTTGCAGGAGCGGTAATCTTTTCTGTGAAGCACTTGCAAAAGCAACCCTGATATTATTAATCTGTTAAGAACCCTGAAACAGTCGTGCCGACAAGTCGGCACAAAAGAACATAAAGATATATAAGGAGGCGATGGCTGGATTGAGGCAAGATTCACGGGTCTGTCAGAATAGGGGCTGAAGTCTCTACGAAGTGGAGCGGATAGCCCCGCATGAGAACTTGTGAAAGCTTAATCTATAGAGTGCCAGCATATATTTTTGTAGCGGTAGTTTAATATTGCCAAAAGACAGTTATAGCCTCCTTGAAGGGTATATTTGCAGATGAAGATACTTGCGATAGACACATCAACAATGCTCGGCGGAATAGCAATCATGGATGAATCCCTGCTGATTGCAGAAAGCAGGCTCAATGTCAGGTCAACACATTCAGAGAGGCTTGTGACGGAGATTGAGCACTGCCTCAAACAGTCAGGCATTAAAATATCTGATATTGACCTCTTTGCAGTGGCAACAGGACCCGGTTCCTTCACAGGCCTGCGGATTGGACTGAGCACAGTCAAGGGTTTTTCCTATGCAACAGGAAAACCGATAGTCTCTGTGCCGACGCTTGAAGCCCTCGCATGGAACTTCCCTTACAGCAAATACCCTGTCTGCACAATGCTTGATGCAAGAAAAAAAGAAGTCTATGCAGCATTGTTTAGATGGGAAGAAGGAGAGAATCTCATAAGGCTGATAAACGAAACATCGGCGAAGCCTGAAGAGTTTGCACGCGATGCGTTACGCGTTACGCATGATGATAAATTCATATTCGCCGGAGAGGGAGCTGCGCTTTACAGGGATAAGATAATTGAGGTCATGGGTGAAAAGGCTATATTCGCATCTCCAGAAAAAACAGTCCCATCACCTGCGAATGTCGCGGTTCTTGGATTTAAAAAGGCTAAGGCAGGAGAATTTTCAGAACCTATCAGCCTAACCCCCATGTACATAAGAAAATCAGAGGCAGAGGTAAACCCCGTTAGAAAAGACGGGGCTTTCTAACGGGGTAAAGTGGTCGAAGATTCGCTAAGGCGAAAAGGACTCACAATAAGGGCAATGCGGGAATCTGACCTGCCTTCTGTAGTTGCAATTGAGCGCCTCTCTTTCAGCACACCTTGGTCAGAGACATCCTTCTTTAATGAAATATACAAGCGCCATTCAACTGCAAAAGTTTTTGTTGCAGGAGAAAGAGTTATCGGATACATGTGCGCAAATCAGATTGCTGATGAGGGGCATATCCTGAATCTTGCAGTCCATCCTGATTTCAGAGGAAGGGGAATTGCAAATACTCTGGTTAAAAACATCCTTGAAGAACTAAAAGAAAACGCCTGCAGGTTTTTATATCTGGAGGTGAGGGCATCCAACAATGTTGCAAGGAAACTTTATGAAGGCTTTGGATTCAGCATAGTCGGAACAAGAAAAGAATATTACACAGAGCCAAAAGAAGATGCAGTGATTATGATGCTGAGGCTTTAGGTTTTTTTGATATGGCTTTTTTCCGATAACTCAGCTATACCTTTTATTGCAATCAAAAATCCATCTTTCAATTTTTTATCCTTTATTCTTCTAAAGAGTTTGAGAAGTTCAATCTCATTATCGCTCAGTGTGCCATACGGGCTGACGGATTCAGATACCATCATCCTTTCGTCATCCAAAACAAACCTGCTCAAGGGAATATTCAAGGCATGCGCAATCTGGGAAAGACGCGATACGCTGATCTCGCTCACTCCTTTTTCGTATTTCTGAATCTGTTGATAGGAAATACCCACCCTTTCCGCTAACCTCATCTGGGATAGCCCGGCTGCCTTTCTCACAATTCTTATCAGACTTCCAATATGTCTTTTATCTATTTCTCTTTTCATATATGCTGCATAATTTTGCTTGTTGAGATATAAAATGTCTATAAACCAGCAGTTGTAATAAGAATTGACAAACACAACTTTAAGTAGTATTATTTGGCCGATGGCTCGTAGAGGCATGAAAACTAATAATAAAAAAATCTTGGTTGCTGAGGATGATCCCCTCGTAAGAGAATTGTTAAATGAATTTTTAACTCTGTGCGGCTATGATGTAGACTGTGTCAGCAATGGGAAAGAGGCGATAGCGCTGATAGAGACAGGCAGCTATGCCATCCTTATAACTGACTATCTGATGCCTGAGATTAACGGCATAGAACTTATAAAAAAAGTACGAGACATTAAAAAATCATTGGCAATAATAGGTATGAGCGCCTCGGAGGAAGAGAAGGGATTCTTATCTGCAGGGGCAAATCTTTTTATAGCCAAGCCTTTCAGCCCTTATGCGCTAAAAAATATAATTGAGGAAATATGTTTTACTTAGAAAAATTCCTTATTGATTCCATAATCCTTGCAGGGATTGTAACTGCTGTCCCGACCTCTCCAACAACAATGCCTGCCGCATGATTCGCAATAACCGCTGCCTGATGCATGGTTGCGCCTGATGCATGGGCAAGTGTGAAGGCTGCGATAACAGTATCGCCTGCCCCTGTAACATCATAAACATGCCTTGCAACTGTAGGGATATGCGTTACCCTGCCTTTCTCAAAAAGGCTCATGCCTTCCTCTCCCCTTGTTATCAGCGCTGATCTGCATGGAAGTTTTTTGAGGAGTATCCTGCCTGCCTTAATCAGGGACTTCTCATCTTTTATCTCAATTCCCGCTCCGTGCGACGCCTCCATAATATTCGGCGTTATCAGCGAGACATTCTTATAACAGTGAAAATGGCCTGTCTTGGGGTCAACAGCAATAAATTTATTTTTTGCCCTTGAAGCCTTCACCACCTCAGCCACAAGCTCTGATGAGACAATACCTTTTTTATAGTCGGCTATTATCACCGCATCGTGGTCTCTGACAGCGCTCTTTATGCAGTCAATAATCGCCTCAAATGTTTTGCCTGCAACCTTCCTCTTATCCTCTCTGTCAAACCTCACAACCTGCTGGTTATGGGCTATTACCCTTGTCTTGACTATTGTGGGCCTCTGGTCGTCAAAAATGCATGAGCCGATGCCCTTTTCATCAAGAATGCTTCTTAAGACATCGCCTGTCCTGTCTTTGCCGACTATTCCGACAACAGTAGCCTGCCCTTCAAGGCTGACGATATTATGCGCAACATTGGCCGCTCCGCCCAAGAGGAAATTCTCATGAGTAACTTCCACAACAGGCACAGGCGCCTCAGGTGATATCCTGCTGACCTTGCCCCAGATATATCGGTCAAGGACAAGGTCGCCGATTACGAGTATCTTTTTTCTGCTGAAATTGTTGAATATCTTGGAATAATCCATGCTTCTAAGAATAAAATATCGGGCTTTAAAAATCAATCCCTTTATTTAAGGACAATGCTGAAACCATAAAGCTCGTTTTCCACTTGACAATAAAGTGACATATTTATTATATTGAGCCTACCATATGATTTCCAAATTGGGGATATATTCTCCAAAAAGGAAGAGTATTTATTTTGATTAAGGTTTAAAATCAAAAGGAGTAACTGGCATGTAATTTGATTCCTAAGTTATTTTAGGAGAGAATCTTTTGAGAGAGGAGGTGAAGAAATGAAGAAATTTACGATAATTGTAGCTCTGATAATAGCAGTGGCATTTGTGGGCAGCGCGTTTGCATCTTCTCCTGGCAAAACGGTTGAGTATCCCGGCTTGGGCAAAGCCATTTTTGACGGCAAGACCCATGCTGACGCAGGACTTAAATGTATGGACTGCCATCCAAAGTTATTCCAGATGAAGAAAGGTTCATTCAAGATGCCTTATCCTCATAAGGGCGAGTCATGTGGAGTATCAGGATGCCATGACGGTCAAAAGGCATTTGGACAGGTAGAGCCTGATACCTGTGCAAAGTGCCACCAAAAATCAGAATCCCTGTCCCCCCTGCCCTTGTCCCCCCCTCCCTAAACAATAGTTTCAGAAAAAATAAAAAGCCCCCGAGCATCTCGGGGGCTTTTTATTTTTTGAATGAGGATATGTTTTCAGATTCTTGTAAGCCAGGATTCGTATTTTTTATTCTTCCCTTTCACGCTGTCAAAGAATACAGACTGCAGTTTCTTTGTAATCCTGCCTGCCCTTCCTTCTCCGATTACTCTGCCGTCAACCTCTCTTATCGGAGTAACCTCTGCTGCTGTGCCTGTGAAAAACGCCTCATCCGCTATGTAGATCTCATCCCTTGTGAACCTCTCTTCTATTACTTCAATCTTTAAATCCCGCGCAATCTTCATTATGCCGTCTCTTGTAATGCCCTCAAGCGCTGAAGTCAACGGCGTGGTCTTCAGCCTGCTGTTTCTCACAATAAATATATTCTCACCGCTTCCTTCAGCCACATATCCGTCTGTGTCAAGCAGAAGCGCTTCGTCGTAACCCAATGAGATCGCCTCTTTCTTTGCAAGCTGAGAATTGATGTAATAGCCGCATACCTTAGCCCTGCTCATCTGTGAGTTTACATGATTCTTTATGAAGGATGACACCTTAACCTTTATGCCGTTTTTCAGTCCATCGTCACCGAGGTATGCGCCCCACGGCCATACGCTGATGGCAACCCTTACAGGATTATCCTTGGGATATAAGCCCATGGATCCGTATCCTATATATACAAGAGGCCTTATGTAGCATTCCTTGACCTTATTTATCTTAACTGTCTTGATTATCGCATCTTCAATCTCTTTCTCTGAATAAGGAATCGCAAGCAGAAAAATATGGGCTGACTTAAAGAGACGCTCAACATGCTCCTTGAGCCTGAAGATTGCGGGCCCGCCTTTTGTCTCATAACACCTTATGCCCTCAAAAACTCCAAGCCCGTAATGGAGGGTATGAGTCATTACATGCACATTGGCGTTATTCCAATCCACAAACCTGCCGTCCATCCATATCTTTTCTGTCGTCTTTATCATAGGAATTATTCTATAACAAACATAATGTATAAATCCAGCGCAAAACCGGCTGAAAAATATCAGTCAAGCCCTAATTCTTCAAACAGCCTTACTATAACTGAATTGGATATAACCAGACCCTTTCTTGAAAGCCTCAGATAATCACCTTTTATCTCAAGATATCCCTCTTCAATCAATCCCATGCAGACACCGGGCATGTCCAGACCAAGGTCTTCTGCTTTTGCAAGACTTATCCCTTCAGTCTTTCTGAGGTTGAGAAATATAAACTCCTTATTTGCGTCCTCACACTTAATCTCCGTTGACTCAGCCTCAGGGATTATTCCTTTATTAAGGTCTTTTATGTACCTTCTAATATCATCTGTGTTCTTTGAGCGGAAACCTTTGATAAAAGAGTGCGCTCCGGCTCCTGCGCTTAGGTATTCTCCTCTATCCCAGTAATTAAGATTGTGCAGACATCTAAACATATATCTACCCCCTCCCCCTAACCCCCTCCCGCAAGTGGAGGGGGAGGCAGATGGGGGAGGGTTGGGGTGGGGGTGAATTTCTATAAGCTCAGAAAAGGCAAAGTTTGATATTTCATAATGCTCATAGCCTTTGGATGTCAAATGTTCTATAACATAATCATACATTGATAAAACCACATCTTCATCAGGCATCTTAATTTCAGCTGATTGTATCAGCCTGTATAGAGGAGTATTTTTTTCAGGAGTGAGTTCATAGGAAGATATGTGCGCCGGAGAAAGCTCAACTGCCTTTGATATGGTCTTTTTCCATGAATCAAGAGCCTGCCCCGGAATTCCGTATATCAGGTCTATTGAAAAATTATTAATGCCTGAATTTTTGATTGCCCCTATCGCCTTTAATGCCTCATCAGATGTGTGGATTCTTCCAAGTGTCTTTAATTCAGTATCATTGAATGACTGGACTCCGATGCTTAATCTGTTCACTCCAAGGGAAAGCATTGCATCTATCTTTGATTTATCAATAGTTCCCGGATTTGCCTCAACAGTAATCTCAGGCGAATCAGAGAATTTAAAATTATTCTTAAGGCATTTAAACAACTGCCTGAAACATTCTTCAGGCAAAATAGACGGAGTCCCTCCTCCCACATAAACAGTCTTCAACTTCCCTGCATCATCTTTTTTCAGAATTAACTCTTTGCATAGGGCATCTGTGTATGCCTTTGCAAGTAATTCATTGTAAGGCACGGAAAGGAAATCACAGTAAAGGCATTTCTTAATGCAGAAAGGGATGTGGATGTAAAGAAATTCAGGCATAGATTAGAGTAACACAAAAATAAGGGGATATTTTTTAAGGGCTTTTTCCTCTGACATAGTCTCTTTAGCAGGGCTGGACAAATTTCCCATATTACACCGACCCTGTTTTTTGTCCATATTACCATAAAATATAGGATAAAAATATTTTCAGCGACTTGATATTATTCATTTTTCCTTTTTAAAGCCAACCAACCTATGCTATAGTGTTGTCATGAAGCCGATAAATACAGGGTCGGTATAATCATTTGTTAGCCACATTCGGTGAAGATGGTTATTTTCACTATTGTAGGGGAAGGGGATAATTTGCATGATTCATAAAAAAATCGCAATGGAACATGATAAGAAAATCGCCCTCGTTGCGCATGACAATAAGAAGCGTGACTTGGTTGAATGGGCAAAATTTAATCGAGAGCTATTGGCTCACCATAAGATTTATGCAACAGGCACAACTGGTGAAATATTGGAACAGGAGCTTGGCTTCAAAATCACCAAGCTTCAGAGTGGACCTTTGGGCGGGGATCAGCAAATCGGCGCCAAGATAGCCGATAGTGAGATCGATTTTCTCATCTTTTTCTGGGATCCGCTTGAACCGCAACCCCACGATCCGGATGTCAAGGCGCTCTTGCGAATGGCAGTGGTTTGGAATATTCCCATTGCCTGCAATCGCGCCTCCGCCGATTTCATGATCTCCTCCCCCTTGATGGATGGAGATTATGATCGTCTTGTGCCGGATTATGATGTTTATCGAAGACGGAAGATAGCAGGGGATGAACGATTAGAAGAACAGAAAAGGGGACGGAGAACAGAAAAGGGGACGGAGAACAGAAAAGGGGACGGAGAACAGAAAAGGGGACGGTTCTAATTAAATGAAAGATAATGCAAACAAGAAAATAGGAAGAATAAATAGAACCGTTGTTAATGCTCAGTAATTAGGTAACTCTTTTGGTATAGTAACAATTAACCAAAGAGTAAAACATAGAGTAAAACATAGGGACACTGAGCTTGTCTAAAAACTACCGCTGTTTCTAACCTGCAAATATGATAAATTAAAAGCACAAAATATTTGAGGAGGTTAGCTGATGCCTTTAAGACCTTACGAGCAAGAC
>Ga0180009_10004877_pt1 | contig 14609 bp, 11 predicted proteins | sample OS_PC_MetaG_FD_123537 | JGI IMG/M metagenome (GOLD analysis project Ga0180009, IMG submission 123537) | Groundwater microbial communities from the Aspo Hard Rock Laboratory (HRL) deep subsurface site, Sweden - OS_PC_MetaG | ecosystem: Environmental > Aquatic > Deep subsurface > Groundwater...
GAAAGTATTTCCAGTTCCCGCAAAACAGACAATCAATACATGGAGGTTATTAATCCCCGGCTGTCGGTAGCCCTCACAGGAACTCCCGGCCAGATAGCAGGTTTAATCTCTTCTTCAGATGATGGGCTGTTTAGTCGCTTTCTTTTTTATGTATATAAATCAAAACCTGTTTGGAACGATGTATCTCCTCAGCCGGGTCTTCCCAGCTTGTCAGATACTTTCTCTAAACTAGCTATGGATATTTATCACATGATGACCATCATGTCAGGGATTGAATCTTCTTTTGTACTTACTCCGAAACAATGGAAATTACTTAATGAGTCCTTTACCCACCTGCTTTCTCATGTTACTACTTTTAATAGTGTCAATGCGGCAAGTATAGTAAAACGCCTTGGATTATTACTTTACCGGATGGCCATGATATTTACAACAATCAGAAACTATGAATTAAACATACAGGAAAAAGAAATGGTCTGTTCCGACCAGGACTTCCACTTAGCCTTAAGACTTTCTAAACTTTACCTGGAGCATAGTCTGATTATGTTTAATAGTCTTCCTAAAGAAGAAAATAAAATAATTTTTAAAGAAGCTCCCAACAAAGAAGTTTTTTTTAATTCTCTGCCCAAATCTTTCACCAGGGCTGATGCCATCACCCAGGGTAATAATTATAATCTGTGTACCCGAAGCATCGATGGCCTTTTAAAAAAGCTCCTGGAATCTAAACTAAAAAAATCAGGAACTGGTTTATACGTAAAAGTGTAAAAAAACATGAAAGGGTGCAAACTTTGCAAACTTTGCAAATATTTTGTATCTACCTTATTATCTGGTATTTATATAAGATTTGTTTTGCAAAGTTTGCAAACGTTTTGCAACAATCGCACGAAATCTCATTTTTTTGCACTTTTTTCACTCTAAAAAATTCGTTTTTACAAGTACCAAAAACGGTTAAAAGCTCAAATCCCAAATCAAATTCCTAAATCCCAAATTGTCCTAAATCCCAAATCCTAAATCACTATATCCTAAATCCCACCAACCCTGTTAAAATTTACCCTAAATTAGCACCATCAAAAATAACCTGCTATGAACTTGATCAAATATTAAAGCGTGAAATCCTACTTCTATCACGGTATTTATCCCCACGAAAGCCCTCCGGTATAAAACCTACTTGGTTATTAAAAGTGGCTTAATCACGGGATTATAATCCAGACAACTACATACTAGTTCCTACAACTTACAAAATATCAACAAAAACATGAATAAAATGATTGGAATATCAATGATGATCGCCGGACTCATTCTCTTGGTCACTGGTTACCTCATCTACAGCAGCCAGCAACAGAAAGAAGTCAAAGCCAACACAACCACCCGGGTCTCCACCGAGAGCATGGCCGGAATCATCCAGGCAGTCACTGCCGATGGTGTCCTCACCAAAAAAGAAAAAACCATCGTAGAGCAAGCCGCCACCAAATACAACCTCGATCCCAAAGAAGCCCTCGACCAAATCAACCAAATCCTCTCCACCGATGACATGGAAGCCGAAACGGAAATAATAGATCAAAACAAAAAGAAGGGTGATGACTTCGAAAAATTCATAATAAAGAAGTTTAACAAAGAATACTTCACCATCAAGCAATGGGCCGGCGACAAATACATTGAAGGGACCTATTCCGAGAAAACTCTCCAACCCGACATTATTGTTGAATTCCACCTCCATGACTATTCCAAAAAAGTAGCCATCGAGTGTAAATGGCGAAGCTCCATCTTTAACAAAAGCGTTCAGTTTTCCTATGAGGATCAGCTTAAACGCTACAAGGAATTTGAGCAAAAAGAACATATTGACGTCTACATCGCATTGGGAATTGGCGGAAAGGCTTCCAAGCCAGAAACGCTTTACCTTATTCCCCTTAGAGACCTGAACGAACCATTGATAACACACAAAAACCTGATCAAATACAAAAAAGACATGTGGGCAAATTTCTATCTCGATCGCCAGTCTGAAACTTTAGATATATCCTCTAAAAAATAAAATGATACTAAATCCTAATCATTAAATAACCTCACAATGATAACATTTTGTTCTATCATGAGAAAATCCGGTAAAATTGCGCGAGAAAATCATATAAGGCAAACTGCCCCATCACACCCCTCACAATTTCCAGAAGGATAACAGAATTGTTCAAAAACAATCATTAAGAGATTTAAACAAATTAATTTGAAAAAACTCAATGAAAGATTTAATCAAAAAATACAAAGTACGCATTGCTACCACCAAATTAGAGGACGAAGTATATAAATGGGAGTTAGTGCATGAATTTAAAAACAGACCTGACACGGATGCTCCTGACTTTTACCAGGAAATTAAAAGCATAAAATATAACAACCTGATTTATGCAATGGGCATTGCTGTGATTTACCATATCGCCAAGGAAAAGCCTGAAGAATTACGAATGCTGTTTAAGTATCTTTTTGACGAATCAAAGGAATTATCCCTCCGTGTGAATTTCTTTAATGAGGAAACCCTTAAAATCTACCGGGAACTGGGTGAAAAATTGCAACATCATCAAGATGAAAGATCTATCGCCTCCTATCTTACATACTATAATCCTGATAAATACACATTTTACAAATCTTCATATTATAAAAGATACTGTAAGCTGATTGGAGTAAAAGAAGCCGGTAAAAATGAAAAATATGTTCATTACTTAGCACTCTTAAATCAATTCATCATCGATTATATCGTACCCGATCAAGAACTAATCGATCAGGTAAAAGGCCTTATTCCAGATTATTATGACGGTACAAATAATTTATTACTGGCTCAGGATATTCTTTATCAGACTTTATCAAAAGACAACGACACGATAAATTATTGGATATTTCAGGGGAATCCTAAAGTATTTGATTTTAAAACCGCCTTCGAACAGGGTTTAATGGATGATTGGACGGTAACTGCACACAAAGACAAAATAAAAGTGGGCGACAAAGTAATTCTGTGGATCACTGGTGACAAACCAGGTTGTTACGCTTTAGCGGAGGTAACTTCACCACCCATGATAAAATCTGATTCAAAAGACAGTCACCTTTGGAAAACTGAGGTGCCAAACAATCTAAGAGCGGGCATCAACATCACACATGACATTTACAACCAGCCAGTTACAAAAAATCAATTATCAGCTTACGGTGAATTAAAAAGTCTAAACGTAGGTAATCGAGGCACCAACTTTTCTGCTACCAAGCAGGAGTTTAACACCATTTTAAATATAGTAATGAACAGAGATAAAACAAAATACTGGCTTTATGCACCCGGCGAACAGGCAAACAATTGGGATGAGTTTTTTAACCAGGGAATTATGGGACTTGGTTGGGATGAACTTGGGGATTTGAATCAATACGCGAATAAAGATGAAATTGTTTCGGAACTCCAAAAGATTGAAAAAACGACTGGCTCAAAAATGAATGATGCCAATGCCAACTTTGAGTTTAAGAATACCCTCTCCATAGGGGATATTGTAATTGCAAAGAAAGGCCGTAAGGAATACCTGGGTTATGGAATCGTAACATCCGATTATTACTTTGATAGCACACGTAAGCAATTTCAAAAATGCAGGAAAGTCGACTGGAAGAAAAGAGGTGTTTGGCCAGAAGTGAACCAGGATATTGTCTTAAAAACACTTACCGATATCACTAAATATCCTGACTATGTCAATAAACTCATTGAACTAATCGGGATTGAAAAAGAAGCCACTCCGAAAGTTGAAAACAATAACATATGCTTTCCTTTAAACACCATCCTCTACGGCCCCCCCGGAACAGGAAAAACATACACCACTATCAACAAGGCAATTTCAATTATTGACAATAAAGAGGAATCCTTATTAGCCAAATCCTATCGCAACAGAATTGACCTAAAGAATCGTTTTAATGAGCTACTGATTGAAGATTGGGAAAATCCCAATGGACAAATCATCTTTACTACCTTCCATCAAAGCATGAGCTATGAAGATTTTATTGAAGGAATAAAGCCAGGCGTAAACGACAAACAAAAGGTTATTTATGAGGTTGTACCGGGTATTTTTAAAATGATTGCCAACATTGCAAGAGATAACTGGCTCGATGCACACCAAGGGAAAATTCAGCAACTTTCTTTTGAAGATGCATTCTCTCGTTTGAAGGAAGAATGGTTTGAAAATCAAGACCTAAAATTCCCAATGAAACGAGAAGGGTACGATTTTACAATAATTGGGTTTACTAAATTGTCAATACAATTTAAAAAAGCAAGTGGAGGTACTGGTCACACTTTAAGTATATCAACCCTTAGGGAATATTTCTATAACAGGAGAGAAGTCCGGCCTACAGGTGTCGGAATTTATTATCCACCTGTTCTTGAGAAGTTGAAATCTTTTCAACCTGAGTTAAAAGTTGAAAAGAAATTAAAAAACTATGTCCTGATCATCGACGAAATCAACCGCGGAAATGTCCCGCAAATCTTCGGGGAATTAATTACAATGATTGAAGACGACAAACGATTGGGAAATCCTGAAGCACTGGAAGTAATGCTGCCATACAGTAAAGAGAAATTTGGAGTACCTCCAAACCTCTATATCATTGGCACCATGAATACTGCAGACAGAAGTGTTGAGGCATTGGATGCCGCATTGCGTAGACGCTTTTATTTTGAGGAAATGATGCCAAAACCAGAATTAATCAGGCCTTCAGTTATTTTACAACGCTTGTGGATTAAATATACCGACTTGGAGTGGAAGGATCCGAACTGGCTGCAAGTTGAAAACGATTATTTAACTTTTCACGGGGCGAAAATTATTGACAGAAAAAAATACGAGGAATTAGAAAATGAAACTGATATAGTAAATTACCAATCTGTATTTGATAATATTATAGTGTATGATGGGTTAAATTTGGAACTCATTTTAACTACAATTAATAAACGAATTGAGAAGTTATTAGACAAAGACCACCAAATTGGCCACAGTTATTTTATGTCGGTTGTCAATTTGGATGATTTGCGTTCTTCTTTTCAGAATAAAATAATTCCTCTCTTGCAAGAATATTTCTTTGGTGATTACGGAAAGATTGGATTGATTTTGGGTAAAGGATTTTTTGAACCGCTAGTCACTTTAAAGGATAATCTATTCGCCGACTTTGATGAGTACGATGCTTCTGAATTTTCAGAAAGACCTATTTATAAAATCAAGGACATTACTAATATCCCGGACATTGAATTTATTGATGCCATCAATTCATTACTAAAGAAATAAATTGAAGTCAAACAGAAAATATATTACCGTTTTTGAGCATCAGGCTATAAAACTCAATCAAGTAATTGATGGAGTTAAGTTTGATGATCGTCGTCTGAAAGCAATGCAATCGTACTATGGCGTTAAAGGAGTGCCTTACTTTACATTGATACACAATGGTGTGCGCTTCAACGAATTTGTCGGGGTTATCCAGGTAGGTGATATCGCAATTGAAGTGCTGCCAAAAGCAGATAACTCATTCGAGGGTGTCAATGAAAAGAAGCAATGGCGAGATATATTAATTGACATGCTTTTCTCAGTTGATATTTTCGATATTCATGCACCAAGCAGTAGTTCGTTAAAACTGAAGTCCAATTCTATTCTTGATTTGTATTTTGAGCTCTTCATAATTGAAATAGAATATTTATTGCACAATGGACTAGTTAAACAATACCGCAGAAAAGAAGGCAATGTGACAGCCTTAAAAGGCAGTTTAAGGTTTGGCATGCATATTCAACAAAACTTAACCCACCAGGAACGATTTTATGTTCGACATACAACCTACGATTTAGAACACAAATTGCATCTCATCCTCTACAAAACCATTCGCTTACTTAAACAAATAAATACAAATGTAGGCTTGCACAGTCGAATTGGTGCCTTGCTGCTTCATTTCCCCGAAATGCCCGATCTAAAAGTTACTGAGGCAACATTTGAGAATGTAGTTTATAACCGCAAAAATCAATCCTATAAAAAAGCCATCAATATAGCCAGGCTTTTACTTTTACAATACCATCCGGATGTTAGTAACGGGAGAAACAATGTATTGGCGCTGATGTTTGATATGAATAAACTCTGGGAACAATTTGTGTTTGTAAGTCTCCGTAAACACAAAGCTATAGCCACCAGTATAACAGCTCAAACCTCTAAACACTTCTGGCAGCCAGAAAATGGTTATCGGTCTAAAATGAGACCTGACATTGTAATTAACAAAGATAAAATCGACTGCATTGTTCTGGATACCAAATGGAAAAACCTCAATGGTTTTAATCCCTCTCCCGACGATTTACGACAAATGTTTGTTTACCATGAATATTACGATGCCAATCGTGTGGCTTTAGTTTACCCTGGTTCTCGACCAAGTGAAACTTCTGGAAAATATCTGCATCCTACCACCGGTTTAGCAACCGAAAAAGAATGCAGCCTCATTTTTTTGGCTGTTGAACCCAGAATAAAAGAATGGCAATCCATGATATTTGAACGGGTTAATAATTGGATTTCTATTAACCAAATAGATTTGGAAGCAACATGTGATCATTAAATTTCTATCAACAAAAGAATATTTGAAACAAAATAACGTCTTACACATTTGATAACATGTAACTTAATAAATAATACTACAGCTTCAAAACCTGTAAGTCAGACTTAATAAAATAATTTGTAGACACAATACTTAATAATATATTTCTTTTTATGTGTTTGGTGTAAATATTATGTATACTTTTGTAGACGTAATACTTAAATATAAATATTGAAAACTCTGTTTAAAAATATCGCAACAATACAAACTGGCGTCTTTGCAAAGCCAGTCCAAAAAGGTGAGATTGTTTATTTGCAATCTAAACATTTTGATGCGAATGGTGACCTTGCAGAAACGTTGTATCCCGATTTAAATGCAGCTGGTAAGATAGACAAGCACTTACTAAAAAAAGGAGATATTTTATTTGCAGCTAAAGGAACCAAGAATTTTGCTGCCTGGTATGAGAATGATAATATGCCAGCAGTAGCTTCTACTTCATTTTTTGTAATCCGGTTACAAGTCCCAAATATCCTTCCGGGATATTTGACCTGGTTTTTAAATCATCCAGACACACAATTGTTTTTGAAAGGTTATGCCAGGGGGACTTCTATTTCCTCCATTTCGAAAGCGGTATTGTCTGAATTAGAAATATCTATACCTGATATTCAAAGGCAAGAATTGATTTTGAACATTTATAATCTTCGGAACAGAGAAAAGAAATTAAAAAGGCAAATCGAAACCCTTAGAGAGAAAGAAATTCAGCAACTATTAATCAATGCAATTAAATGAGAAGAGATAAATGAAAGATGAAAAGCCAAAGAATCCGCTAAAAGATAAAAGTTATGCTTTTGCAATAAAGATTGTGAAGCTAAGCCAGATCCTTGTAACTAAAGATAAAGAATTTGTGTTAAGCAAGCAAATTCTACGATCGGGCACTTCAGTTGGAGCTTTAATACGTGAATCAGTACTTGCTGCAAGTAAGAAAGATTTTATCAACAAACTCACAGTTTCCCTAAAAGAGGCCAATGAAACGGAATATTGGTTAATGCTGTTATATGATACAGGATATCTTGAAGAGGAAAAATTCACTATACTAAAAAGCGATTGCAAAGAGCTAATAGCAATGTTAGTTTCTTCAATAAAAACATCAAAAGGACTATAATTTTTCATTTATCATTCATTACTCATAATTGACCATTTATCATTTTTCACTTTTAATTTTTCACTTACATGATAACACAAGAAGACATTAACAACGCAGTTTGGAAAGCCTGCGATACATTTCGTGGAAGCATCGACCCCAGTGTTTATAAGGATTATGTGCTCACCATGCTTTTTATAAAGTATTTAAGCGATGTACACGACGATAAATACGAAGCTTATCTGAAAAAATACAATGGAGAACACGAAAGGGCAAAACGAGCCATGCAGCACGAACGTTTTGTAGTTCCTGAACGTAGCCATTTCAGGTTTCTGTTTGATAGCCGCAACGAAGCCAATATTGGTGAATTGATAAATATTGCGTTGACCGACCTGGAAGAAGCCAACCGTGAGAAATTATATAGCGAAGATGGTGCCGGGATTTTCCAAAATATTGACTTTAACAACTCCAAACTTGGAGAACCAAAGGATAAAAACACCAGGCTTAAAAACCTATTGCTAGACTTCAACCAGAATAAACTGGACTTGCGCCCTTCGCACCTTGACGGGAACGATATCATTGGTGGTGCTTATATGTTTTTGATTGAGCGTTTTGCCAGCGATGCAGGAAAAAAAGCAGGTGAGTTTTTTACACCTAAAGAAGTCTCTACTTTAATTGCAAAGCTCACCAAATCGAAACCGGGCTCACGAATATGCGACCCAACATGTGGTTCTGCTTCTTTATTGATCAAGGCGGGCAATGAAGTGGGCTCCCCTAATTTCTCGCTTTACGGACAGGAAGCCAACGGCAGCACATGGGCTTTGGCAGTAATGAATATGTTTTTGCATGGTTTCGACAATGCAACCATCCGTTGGGGCGATACCATTCGCAATCCTAAACTAAAAGAAGGCGATGCTTTAATGAAGTTTGATACAGTAGTGGCCAATCCACCATTCTCCCTGGACAAATGGGGTAAGGTAGAGGATAAAGAAGGTGACAAAACCACCATTTCCTACGACCCCGAAACCGACCAATACAACCGTTTTTGGCGTGGGGTTCCACCGAAGAGCAAAGGTGACTGGGCATTTATTACCCACATGATTGAAACCACCTATGAAGACACAGGAAAAGTGGGTGTTGTAGTGCCCCACGGAGTTTTGTTTCGTGGAGCAAGCGAAGGTAAGATCCGCCAGAAAACCATTGAAGAAAATATACTGGAAGCAGTAATTGGATTACCTGCCAACCTCTTTTTTGGTACGGGTATACCGGCTGCTATTCTTATTTTTAATAAGGGAAAGGCTGAAAACACCAATGTACTGTTTATCGATGCCAGCAAGAGCTACGATTCTGCCAAAAATCAAAACAAACTAAATGATACCCACATTGACCACATTGTGGATACATACCGAAAATTCAATAAAGGAGAATTTCAAGCCGGTATTATTGAGGACAAATTCAGTTATGTAGCCACCTTTGAAGAAATACATGAAAATGAATTTAACCTGAACATTCCTCGCTATGTGGATACGTTTGAAGACGAAGCCGAGGTGGACATTGCAGAGGTGCAAATGGAAATAAAAACCTTGGAAGGTGAATTAAGAACAGTGCAGATTGAGATTGAAAAATACTTAACACAATTGGTGGACTAATGGATACTGTATATAATACAAATAGCGAAAGCAAAACAAGCCTTCCAATTGATTGGCAGAAAGTTAAACTCAAAGATGTCGCTGAAATAAAAGGTGGTTTTGCCTTTGATAGTTCAAAATTTAGAAAACAGGGGTTATATCAGGTGATAAAAATGAGTAACCTCTATGAGAATACACTTGATTTGGACAGATCCCAATCTTTTCTAGATAATCTAACTGAAAGGGAGAAAGAATATTTATTAGATAAAGGAGATGTTCTAATAACTCTAACTGGTACAATAGGAAAACGCGATTATGGCTATTCATATCAAATTCAAAATGAACAGAATCTTTTACTAAACCAAAGAATTGCAAAACTAACTGCATTAAGTATTGATAAGAAATTTCTTTACTATGAAGTAAAAACTAAACGTTTTCTAAATCAGTTCTTTTATTCTACAAGAGGGGGCACAGGTAATCAAGCGAATGTAGGCACGCAAGATGTCGCATCTATAAAAATTGCTTACCCACCTCTCCCCGAACAACGTGCTATAGCTCACGTCCTAAGTTTAATGGACACTACCATTAACAAAAACAACCAACTCATTGCCCAAAAAGAACTTCGCAAAAAATGGCTCATGCAAAATTTATTAACGGGCAAGAAACGTTTGAAGGGGTTTAATGGGGAGAGAGAGGAATATTCGTATTCAAAACTATTAAAAATTGTAAAAAGAGATGTTGAGTGGGATGATAATGAACTATATAATTTGATAAGTGTAAGAAGACGTTCTGGAGGTATATTTTATAGGGAAGCTTTATTTGGTCACCAAATTAAAGTAAAAGGTTTACGAAATGCAAATGAGGGTGATTTCCTTTTTTCTAAAATGCAAATACTACATGGGGCATCTGCTTTGGTAACTAAAGAATTTGCAGGGGCAAAAATTTCTGGTTCCTATATCGCCGTTGTTGCAAAAGATAAAGAAAATTTGAAAATGGAATATTTTCAATGGTATTCTCAAATTCCATATTTCTATCACCAAACTTATATTTCAAGCTATGGTGTGCATATTGAGAAAATGACATTCGATTTTGAAACCTTTCTCCAACTTAAAATGAAGTTACCGTCCTATGAAGAACAAACCGCAATTGTCCAAGTCCTTCAAGCTGCCAATAAAGAAATACAACTCTTAAAATCAAAAACCGAAAAACTGCGTGAGCAGAAAAAGGGCATGATGCAGGTTTTGTTAACAGGTAAGAAACGATTGAAGATCAATTAAATAGTTATGGATAATTATAGATTTTTTTTAAGCTGTGCAGGTTTTAATTTGAACGATTGTTGGTTTTTAGTGGTTGGTTCTGTTTTTAATACTGATCCGGAGGGAATTATAGTGAACGCTACCAAGAAAAATGATAATTGTACTTTAGACAGAATAGAAAGAGAGGATAAGTCCACCTACAAAATCTTTATAAAAGACATAACAAGAGAGCATCTTGGTCAAAAAGTAAAGTTCAGGTTTCGTATCATCTACTCAACAGCTGATGGTAAATTATACCAGCAAACCCTAAAATATGACGGTAAAAGCGAGTTAATCCTACCGGAAGAAATTAATCTTCAGAACACTTTATCAAGTAAAAATTAAACGTTCAGTTATTACACAAGAAATCGCAATTGCCATGTTATTACAATCAACCAATAAAGAATTACAATATGCTAACAACAGAACAAAAAAATCAGTTTAGCGATATACTGGAGGAGTTAGGCAAAACACTTGACATCTCAGAAACGCAATATGAAGCAGCCGTAAAAAGTTACGAAGCCGTTGGGAATTGGCTTGCAAAAGCGGATTCAACACTTGCACCATATTCCCCTGAAATTCTTCCACAAGGCTCCTTTATGCTAGGAACAATGGTTAAACCCATCAACGAAAAGGATGATTTGGATATTGACCTTGTTTGCCAGTTAAAAGGTAAAAATGCAAGCTGGACTCAGGAGGTTTTAAAAAATAAAGTGGGGGATCGATTAAAGGCTCATGACACCTACAGTAAGATGCTGGATAAAGAAGGCAGACGATGCTGGACTCTGGTATACTCAGATGCAGCCAACTATCATATGGATATTCTACCTTCCATTGTTGATAAAGGTTACCGGATAATTCTGGAGAAAGCGTTTTCAGATAATGATCTAAAGGACATTAAAAAATTAGGAATACGTATTACAGACAATCAAACCGATAATTACGAATGGGAAACCAATCATTTGGAATGGATGAAGAGCAATCCTTTTGGATTCGCTCGATGGTTTTTCCAACAGGCTACACTTGAAATTAGAAAAGCATTTTCGCTGAGTGAATCAATTGCCCCTGTTCCAAAATACAATAAAGAAAAACTGCCCTTACAACGTGTTGTACAAATATTAAAACGCCACAGAGATATGTTGTTCAATGGTGATGAGCACAAACCAATTTCTATTATTATCACAACTCTGGCATCAAAAGCTTACAACAAAGAAACAAACATCATTGAGGCTTTAATCAATGTGGTGAACGATATGCCAAATCACATTGAAGAACGTTGGTCGGAAGATCATGGGATAATGATAAAGTGGATTTCTAATCCAATGAATGATGAAGAAAATTTTGCTGATAAATGGGTAGAACATCCTCAGCGCGAAAAGAACTTCTATCACTGGCTGGATGCAGTACAAAAAGACTTGAATAATATCCTTGGACAAAGAGGAAAGGGTATTCAGTTTATAAATGAATCCATGACTAAACCATTTGGTAAAGAGTCTGTTAACATGGCGTTTAGCAATTATGGTGAAAAATATCTCAAACAACGTGAAAGTGGTGCACTGAAAATGGCAACAGGAACAGGAATGCTTGGAAGTTCTGGTAGGACCACAGTTCCGCAACATAAACCATTTGGCAAGAATGAATAGGCAGTCACTTCTGATACAGGCAGGCACTCTAAAATCCTATTTCCCCGAAAGTCAAATAGAGCGAAAAGGAGAAAAGGAGTTAACGTGGGTTGGGATTGTAACCCCTTCGCCATTAAGTGCTACCTATACTCTAAAGTTGCATTATCGTTATAAGGAAGGGGCAAAGGTTTATGTTCTTGATCCAAAACCATTACAATTAGCAGACAGAGAAACTGTTTTACCGCATGTTTATAGTACACCCGAGCAGCACCTTTGCCTTTATTACCCAGTAGACAAAGAGTGGAATACAGGTATGCTATATGTACGCACTCTTATTCCTTGGGCATGCGAATGGCTATGCCATTATGAATTATGGGTATGTACTGGAATTTGGCATGGTGGAGGAATAGACCATGAAACCGAGGTAGTAAAGCAAACGGCCAGTTCTAAAGGTGATGGAAATGAAATAGTCGCAGACAAGAAAAATAAATTCAATTAACATGAAAGAACCTTTCAAAATATTATCAATAGATGGTGGTGGCATTAGGGGTGTTTTCCCTGCAATGATATTGGCTAATCTGGAAGCTGAATTAAAGGCAAAGGGAGTTGAAAAATGGCAGGTTTATCAGAATTTTGAATTGATCTGTGGCACCTCTACCGGTGGCATTATGGCCATCGCTCTGGCTTTAGGTATTCCTGCAAAAGAAATTTACGAGCTTTATCTTGACAACGCCAAAGTCATCTTCGGAAACAAAAAAGGGTTCTTAAAGCGCTTCAAATATTCAGCTCATAAACGGGATGAATTAGAAAGGTTAATCAAGGAAAAATATCAAAAATATCACGATGGAGAAGATGGCAAAGACCCAAGGTTAAAACATTGTAAAACCCATGTGGCTATTCCTATTTACGATTTAATGGAAGGTCGACCTTCTGTATTAAAAAGTAAATACCATGAAGCTTTTGTAAGAGATTATCATATTCCTGCTTATCAAGCCGCATTAGCCACTTCTGCTGCACCAACCTATTTTGACCCATATTCGAGCACATACATTGATTTGAACGGATTGGAAAAGCCATTTCAAAACAAAATTGATGGAGGCGTATTTGCAAATAATCCAACTTTAAACGGAATTGTTGAAGCACAAAAAGCATTTAATCTTGAATTAAAGGATATTTCAGTTTTATCAATTGGCACTGGTCATCAAAAGTTTTGTGATGCAGGAATCGACAAAAAGAAAAATCACCGGGTAAAATACGGTCTTCATTATTGGATGTTGGAGGGTGGTAAAAAAAGACTTATTGATTTATTTATGCAAGGTCAATCTCAACAGGTACAAAACCTCATCAGTTTAATGAAAAACGGCATAGATAGGCGCGAACCCGATAATTTTGAATACATAAGAATAGATACTCAACTCGATGACACTTGCAATATCGAAATGGACGAAACTGATAAAGAAAAAATCAAAAAACTTGCTGAAAAAGCCAACATTGAGTTTCAAAATAATGCAACTTTTATCATACGTAATTTTGGTACTGGCAAGCGTCTTAATAATGGTTTAACTAATTAGAAACTAAATATGCCCCTTTATTTAATACGCCTTTTAGCTTTAGGAATAATTGGATACTTTGGTAGTGCGTTTTTCAAATCCGATAAGAAGTTTCAAATCACATCAAAATCAAATTGTGATGATGCATTTAAACAATTTAACTTATTGATTACCATACGCCCTGAAAAAGTAGTCAAATTAAGGAGAGCGCACAATACGATTCGCAAGAAAATAACAGATTATTTTAACAAGACTGCTAAAATACCTGTGCCAAGTTTCTTTATTCAAGGCTCTTATAAGACGAAAACAATCATTGAAAACAGCAACACTCTTTGCGATATTGATTTAGGAGTGTTTTTTTCAGAGGATCCAGGTGTCTATCCAGATACACTGCAGAATCATATAAAAAAAGCATTGAACGGACATACTTCACGAGGTGTTGAAATAAAAACAAATTGTGTTCGTCTAAATTATGTCAGTGATTTTCATATCGACTTACCTATTTATTATCAGGACAAGTATTCAAACAAAATATATTTTGGAAGAAGAGGCCATCATTGGGAACAGTCAGATCCAAAAGAATTTGTAAATTGGTTTAGAACTGCAACTTACGGCAAACCTCAACTAGTTCGTATTATCAGGTATTTAAAAGCCTGGGCCGATAATGCTAAAACGAATTCTGGAAGAAAGCTTCCAAGTGGTTTAGCTTTAACATTATGGGCTATTGAATTTTATGAAAGTTCAAAAAGGGATGATATTGCATTTTTTAAGACGAGTATCGGCATACTAAACTACCTTAGCGATAACTTTAAAGGTTC
>Ga0180009_10004878_pt1 | contig 14607 bp, 14 predicted proteins | sample OS_PC_MetaG_FD_123537 | JGI IMG/M metagenome (GOLD analysis project Ga0180009, IMG submission 123537) | Groundwater microbial communities from the Aspo Hard Rock Laboratory (HRL) deep subsurface site, Sweden - OS_PC_MetaG | ecosystem: Environmental > Aquatic > Deep subsurface > Groundwater...
ATCAATTTCATATAATGCTAAAAATATCGCAGATGCAAGCTGGGGAAAACTCTCTTGTTATCTACATTACAAGGCTGAAAGTGCTGGTTGTGTAGTTCAAGATGTAGACCCTGCTTACACTACGAGGGATTGTAGTTTCTGTGGAATGAGAAATAACAAACTTGAACTCTCACAAAGAAAGTTTGTTTGTATAAAATGCAAGAAAGAACTTCCAAGAGATTACAATTCATCAATAAATATATTGGCTAGAGGTAAGGAACTTGCCTCGATGGAGAAAGCATCCAATACTGGGCAGTTTGTTCAGCAAGGTGCATCTATGAAGTCAGAAGCCCCGTCATTTATGACGGGGTAGTTCACAAGAGGCAAATTAAGTATTATACTATACAGAAACAAAGAATGAAAGCAAAAAAAGAGATTAAAACAGAGAAAGTTTCTAAGCAGAAAGAACTAGGGCTTACTGCTGACAAAGATGATTTTACAGAGTGGTTCACCCAGCTTATGATAAAAGCGGATCTTGCAGATTACACTGATGTTTCTGGATGCATAATATTCAAGCCGTCATCCTATGCAATGTGGGAAAAGATAAAATCTGAAACTGATAAAAGATTCAAGAAGTTAGGAGTTAAAAACTGCTCCTTTCCAATGCTTATTCCAGAAAAATACTTAACAAAAGAAAAAGAGCATGTCAAGGGTTTTGCTCCCCAAGTTGCATGGGTTACTGAAGCAGGAGAATCAAAATTATCTGAAAGGCTTGCAATCAGGCCAACTTCAGAAACAATAATGTATCCTTCATATTCTAAATGGATAAGATCTTGGAGAGATTTGCCCCTTAAATTGAACCAGTGGAATTCAGTTATTAGGTGGGAATTTGCGCACCCGGTGCCATTCTTCAGGACAAGAGAATTTCTATGGAATGAATTGCATACAGTTTTAGCAACAGAAAAAGATGCCCTTCAGGAAGGAGAAGACATTCTCGAAGCATACGATGATGTTGGAACAAATGAGATGGCATTATATGGATTAGTTGGGAAGAAAACTGAAAAAGAAAAATTTGCAGGAGCAATATCCTCAACAAAAATTCATTATATTCTTCCAAACGGAAGAATCATTGAAGGGCCATGCTTCCACTATGATGGCCAGAATTTCTCAAAAGCCTATGACATAAAGTTCCTAAATGAGAATGGAAAAGAGCAATATGGATTCCAATGCACATATGCCATAACCACCAGAATGCTTGGAACAATGTTTGCAATGCACTCAGATGAGAAAGGATTGATTATTCCTCCAAAAATGGCTCCAAACAAGATTGTGATTATCCCCATCCTTTTTGATGATTCGAAAGAAAAGGTTTTGAAGAAAGCAGGTGAAATTGCAAAAGATCTTGAAAAATTTGATGCCTTTGTCGATTCAAGAGAGAATTACAAGCCCGGATTCAAATTTAATGAATGGGAATTAAAGGGCATCCCATTAAGAATAGAAATAGGGCCAAGAGATTTAGATAAAGGGATAGTGGTTATTGCAAGAAGAGATACATCTGAAAAGAAGGAAGTCAAAATAAAAGATATAAATAAATTTGTAGAAAAAGCACTTGAAGAAATGCAAAATTCATTACTTGAAAAATCAAAGAAACTTTTCAAATCAAAAATTGAAAAAACATCAAGCTTCGATGAACTTAAAAAATTAATTGAGAATAAGAAAGTTGGAATAGTGCCAATGTGCAAGAATGTTGAATGTGAAGACAAACTTAAGGCAGAAACTAAGGGAGCAAAGGCAGTTTTCATTTCAGAAGATAAGATAAAAAATGAGAAATGTATAATCTGTAAGAAGAAAGCAGAATATTTTGTTTATTGTGGAAAGGTTTATTAGTTTTAGAGAGTGTCAGAAACACTGAAAAATCCTTTCAGATTTTTGGTGTGTCCAGAAGATTATCTTCTGAGCATTTTCCTGATTTCTAAGCACGCTGGAAAAACCTATTGAATTTTCTTGCTTAATATAGGGATTATCTCAAGGCAGCATTTGTTCCAAAAATCGACTATTTCTTCTGCCTGGGCAGACAGAACCATTATCCCCCTATAATTTGCATCATGCCTTATTCTCTTGAATCTATCCAGCTTATTAAAGAGGATTTTATCTTTTATATCGATGTCTTTAAGAGCATCCAAGCTGATTTCATGATTTGTCGGCTCATATCCTGAAAGCAACCATTTAGCTTCCCCCAATTGCCTTATTGATTCATAAATCTCCCTGAAAATGATTGTCGCATTATCCTCATTCAAAGGAAAAGTCCTGATTATTCCGGCGATTTTTTGGGAAGATCCGATAAGAGACTTTATTTTTTCCTTGTCCGGATGCCTTTTTCTCAGAATCCCTGACCTAAGCCAGATATTGATGAATTCTTCTTTCATGCCTCTCCCTCCAAAAATCCCAAAAGGACAATTCCATTCAATATGTTCGCAAAAACATTCCTATCCGCATTTTTGGGATTGAATAAGTGAATCTGTATTTTTTTATTTAAGAAAGATTCATATTTCTTTAAATTTTTTATATCTTGACTATTAAGGATAGTGTATTCCTTAACATCATATCCCTCCACAGCGATATCTATATCTGAAGTGGAGATATCATCGCCTTTTCTGAAGCTCCCGAATAATATGATCGCTTTTGGATTTTTGAAATGATCTGTGAGAAATTCCACTAATCCACTTTCATAAATAAGGCCCAAGTTGTAGACAATCTTGGCATTTATAAAACGAGGATTACTTTGATTTGCTTTTATCCTCCAGATTTTGCTTAATTTGATTATCTGTATGATGTTCTCATTCAATAAATTTTCCAAGATTCTTCCCAGATGAGCTTTAGAAACAGTTGCTTCTTTGGCTAAATCAGTAAGACTGAATTCCTTTTCAGGATAGTTGAATAATACTTTTAAGACTTTTTGCTTAGAGGTCCCCATAAGGAAGATATGGTATTTTTTAGGAACAAACGGTTTCTCCATATAACATACGTTACATTAAATAACTATTTAAACTTTTTGTGAGGGATTACTGAAATTCTTTTTCTAGCAATTCTTTGAATGTATCCATATCCTGTAATTTCACAACCATTCCGCATGCCTTCTCATGTCCTCCGCCGGTTCCACCCAACTTTTCTATGATTTTGGATACAATTACCCTCAAATCTTTTTTCCCCCCTCTCAGAGAAACTTTTACAACACCATCCCGGACATATGCAACAACAACAACTTTTTCCGGAAAATGATATGTCAATTCATTTGAAATTTCTGCAGAAATGCTAAGATCCCCTGAATATCTGAAGAAGATGATCTTCCCATGCTTCATATTTTTTGCCTTGTCAATCAGAACATCATATTTTTTCTTTATTTGTTCATATCTTTTCAACATGAATTCATAAGGTTTTTCTCCCTTCAAAATTTCATATGGTCCTTTCGCAGCAATCAATGCTCTCAACATCCTTATGACGCTGCTTGTCTTATCTTTCAAAGCAAATTCTATTATCCTTGTCAATCTTCCCATTTCAGATTCATATCTCATCTCAGCAGGGGTCTTGTGCTTCAACAATAAATCTGGAAATTCCCTTGCCAATTTTGGTGTAAAATCTGGAAGATAATAATCCCCGATGCATCCGAGCAGAGAAACCCATTCATCCTTTTGAGTTACTTTCTGACAAAGATATGAAACAGGTTCATTGTTTGGAGGAGAATTGGCCATCGGATTGTAATAATAAATTCCCTCTGAATTTTTTACCCCATGATGATCTATCCATACAACTGGAAGATTTCTCTCCCGCGTGTAATCAAAAAAATCCTCTTTAACCTCTGGCTTGTCAAGAATAAAGATTTTATCTGGATTAAACTCCCTTATCTTTCTAGTGTAACTCTCATCAAGTCCGGGATATGATTTAACAACGACCCCGTTTCCCCTCCCTATGAATCTTCTAAGCAGGATGTAACTTGTAAGGCCGTCAGCATCATTGTCAAAAAAGAAAAGTGGATTCTGAGAACTCTCAAGATGTTCTCGAATTTCGATTATTTGTTTTTCAGTTAACATTTTCAATAGCCTAAAATAAAGAGCACTTTTAAGTTTATCGATGCATCAATAATAAAGTGAATGAAGAAAATCTGAGGAGTTTCTATCCCCATCAACATTAACTCTTAGAATTTCTGGTTTCTTCCAACTGCTCTCAAGCCTCTTGATTTTCTTCCAGCCGAAGTCAATCCCCTGAATGCTCTTCCCCTGTTTGCTCTGTCGCAAACCCATTTTATCTTACCATCAGACCTTATCTGAGGATGATTCGGATCAACAAGGATTACTTCATAGAATGCATAAATTCCATCTTGTCCTATCCAGTAGCTGTTAAGAACTTCCATGTTATTGTACTTTCTTGCAACTCTCTGTTCAGCAACGCCTTGATAATTCATCTTTAATATCTTCAAGTTTGTCTTTCTCTTGCTTCTTCTTCCATGATTTTTGACTGGAGATCTTCTTCCGCCCTTCATCAATCTCACTCTTACCATTATAAATCCGGGCTTTGCCCTGTATCCGAGTGCTCTTGCCCTGTCCAATCTCAATGGTCTTTCAACCTTCACAATAGCATCGGATCTTCTCCATTCGATCATTCTTGCTCTTAACAGTTCTTTAGAAGGTTTTTTCCATGCTTGCTTTATGTAATAAGATAATCCATGAACCATTGATTTCCTAAAAATTGAGCATTTTTAAACCTTATGCTAAAAATTTGAAGGATTTTGTAATTCATTGTGACTAACTAAACAATCAACAAAAATATCCAAAGCGGAATCTTTAGGATGAGTCCATCAAGTTTAAACAAATCTTTGGTTACAACAATCCCAAGAGGAGAATCATTCTTTTTAATGAATTCATCTATTTCATTTAGATTCTCTTGAGGAAGATACATCCTGTATTTTGATTCTATGGGGACGGGTTTTCTTTTTATAGTAAGCACAAAGTCAATTTCTTTTTTGTTTTTCCAATAAAAAATCTCTGTTTCTGGTCCGGGCTCAAGATTATACTTTAATCTAGAAAGGTGATCAAATAGTATGCTCTCTACAACTATTCCTAACTCCGTCTCATTTTTCAGCAGTGAATCATCCAAATAATCTGAAATTCCGTTTCTAATTCCTGGATCTAAAACATACCATTTGTTTTGTTTTCTTATTCTAGCCTTTCTGCTTATAGAATAGAACTCAGAGGCTTTGATTAAGTAGGCCTTAGCCAAATATCTCAAATAATCTTTTAATGTCGGCCTCTGGATATCTAAGAGTCTTGCAGTATCCATAATATTCAAATGATTGCTTGAATTTTTTGCCAAAATTTTAAACAAATCCTCCAAGACTTTTGGATTTCTAATTTTAAAATAACGAACAATATCCTTAAAAAATATGAGTTTTATCTTGTCCCTTACAGATTCACCAATCCGAGTATAATCTTTTTCTTCCAAAAATTCAGGATATCCTCCGACCACCATATATCTGTTTAGTTCTATCTCAATTTCATCTCTTTTTGGAGCTAATCCCCCAACAAAGTGTTCAAGCTCATTCTTAAAAGCGGAAAGGTCATTGTCATCTATGGATTTAATAAATGCTGTTTGTACCCTCTTTCTTTCTACAGCGAAATTTTCACCAAGGACTTTTTTATATCTTAGAATTTCTGAAAATTTAAGGGGCATCATAATGGAAGTTTTTATTCGGCCCAATAAAGATTCTTCCGTTCCCTTGGTAATCCAGATAGAAGAAGAGCCAGAAATGATAAATTTAAGATTATGCCCCAAATCATGCCAATTTTTCAAAATCTTTTCCCAGTGAGGCAGTTCCTGGATTTCGTCCAAAAATAGATAGTGAGTTTCCTCAAGGCAATCCAGTGACCTTTTAATTATATAGTTTGCATATGTTTTGAGTATATGTTTTAATTCTGCTCCACCCCGGTTAAGTTCAACCTCATCTATGGATAGATATAATATTCTTTTGGGATCAACCCCTGAATCAAGAAGGTCTTGGATTAACTGGTGGATCAATATAGTTTTACCTACTCTTCTTGGACCAACAATAGAGCATATTTCTTTTCTTTTAAGATTCTCACGAATAACAAAAAAATCTCCTCTTTTGAAAGAGTTTGTTTTGGATTCCGGAATAGGTTTTCCATCCCACCAGGGGTTATATCTATTCAGCACCCTGACTATTTCTAATTCTTCCATGTGTATTATATACTATACACTATTTATAAATGTTTGTATGATATACTATACACTTATATGATCTAGTTGTGTTATCCGAAAATTAGTTCTTAAGACTGATATTAATCAGCCCATGAAATTCACAAGAAAAAGTCTGATAGAGACTTTAAAGCTGAAAAACGAGGGCAGATCAAGCTATCAGGCGAGGAAAATAGCCAGGGTCTCTGTGAGAAGGGTAGATGAAATATGGAAAGAATATTTAATGACTGGGAACATTCCAGTCATTGGAAAGGGAGTTGGAAGGCCAATGATACCTATAGAACAATGGGAAATAGATATTGTAAAGAAATTTTATGAAAAATATAGAGTGTCTGTTGACACTCTGGAGAGATTGATAGAAAGAAATGAAAATATCCATCTCAGCCATTATAGGATTCATAAAATCTTACTAGAATTGGGATATGCTGAAAAGAAAGAAAAAACAGATGTTAGAAAAAAGAAATGGATCAGATATGAAAGAATGCACAGCTTGACTGCTGTGCATATTGATTGGCATTATACTGGAAAGATTTGGGTCTTTGCAGTAATTGATGATGCTTCAAGAAAGGTTCTTGCATTAATAGAATGTAATTCTCCGACGACAAAAGCATCAATTGAAGGAATGAAAATTGCTTTAAGATTTGGAAAAATCAAGCAAGTAATTTCAGATCATGGAGCCCAATTCATGAATAACATGGAAGGTTATTCAGAGTTTCAGGAATTCTTGAAACTGAATGGGATAAAACATATCAAATGCAAAATTAAGCATCCACAATCAAATGGGAAAATTGAGAAATGGTTTGGTTGTTATGACAAACATAGGAAAACATTCAAAAACCAAGAAGAGTTTATTTATTGGTATAACAAAGTTCGCCCACATAGAAGTTTAAATTTTGATATTCTGGAGACACCAGAACAAGCATTTATAAGAAAAAGGAGAAAGGAGTAAAAATGAAGAAACAGTTTAAGTTATCGATAGGAAATATTAATCGGATACCACAGCGGGAACAGGTACGGTAAGTAGTCTCTTTAGTGCATTGTTAAGCTAGTTGGTTTTTTGAAGAGAAGCATGCCTGACAATAAGTAATGTAAATGTCTTAATTTATACTTTTAAATGGGGGCGCATCCAGATCATATAAATCTTTCGGAACCCGAAATAAACATTTTGTTAACCGCGCAAAACTGCCTTAGAAAAATACTCCAACCGCGCAAAACCACATTTATATATAAAAAAATCTATTTTATTCATGATAATTACCGCGCAAAATAAAGATTTAAATAGTATTGAATCCCGCATAATAATATGAAATGGACGAAACCAAAAGGTCATGGTAAATCCAAGGTGGATTGGGCAGGGGACATTTTGATTAGTGAAACAAGCCTTGGCAAAGAAATAGATGATGCGCTTGATGTACTAGACAACTGGAGAGCTATTCATAAATACCCCTTGCATATTTTCAAGAAGAGATTAAAGAGCGTTTCAGAGAAGATAGATAATGAATCTTTAGCTGTCCAGCGATTAAAAAGGTTGCCCTCTATTATCAAAAAACTACAAAGAAGATATTATGGGAACGAACCAACCATGAAGCTTTCACAGATGCAAGATATTGCTGGTTGCAGAGCAGTTATGCCAAATGTTGAATTAGCAAAAAAACTTTATAAAGAAGGATATATTCATGGAGATTTAAAACATAAAAAAGTAAATGAGAAAGATTATATAACAAATCCTAAAGAAGATGGATATAGGAGTATCCATCTAATATACCGGTATAAAAGTGATAAAGAAGGGAAAAAAGACTATAATGGGTTGCTTGTTGAAGTACAAATAAGATCTAAGCTACAACACTTGTGGGCAACAGCCATAGAAACAGTGGATTTTTTCACAAGACAAGCAATTAAATCTAATGAGGGAAGGAAAGAATGGGTGGATTTTTTTAAATTGGTAAGTTCCGCATTTGCCCTGGTAGAAAATACGCCCCTTGTCCCAAACACTCCAACAAATGCACTAGAATTATACTCCCAGATTAAGAAAAGAGAAGAAGAATTACAAGTAATTAAAGTTATGAGTGGATGGACGCAAGCTATTCGGGTTTTCTCAGAAACCTCTAGAGAAAAACCAAATTTGAAATTCTTTTTATTAGAATTAGATATTTTAAGAGAAAAACTTAATATAACAGGTTATTCCAGAGGACAAGAAGATAAAGCAATTTCTGATTATGCCCAAGCAGAAAAAAGAAATCAAGGAAAGAAAGAATATGATGTGGTTCTTGTCGGGGTAGATGCTGCAAACGATCTGGAAAAAGCTTATCCCAATTATTTTGCAGACACAAAAGAATTTTTAGACAATCTAAAAAGAATATTAAGTAAAGCCTGATAAATTTTTCAGATCAAATTGCCTTATCCTGGGCATTGAACATGTTTATTTTTCTTCAATTATAATAATTCCATTCTTCAAAACTGCCTTAATTTCTTTGTCCAAAAATTCAGATTTTTCGGCAACCTCTTTCGGAAGGTTTATTCGGTATTTGCAATATGTAGTTTCTCCAACCTTCTTATCCAGGACCTTCATTATTTTCATGGAAGAATTAGGAACCCGAAGTTTATAAAAATATCTGCACCTTAAGAAGCAAAACCAGTTAGTGTACTAGAGGGTGTCAGAGGTAAAAGAAGCTTAGAACAAGCAGAGTTATGGGCCTATAAAACAAGCGTTTTCTGAATATTTACCTCTGAAAGTAGCTTGCTTCTCTTCTTGAAAATTTCAATAGGAAGAAGCATCCTTGTTTGGGCTTTTGCAAGTGCCTCATTGAGATTGTCAAAAGCTTCTGGTTTTTTAGATAAAGCATTTTTAACAACTTCTCTCAAAATTCCAACCCCGCAGGGGGCATAATACTCTTTTCTGCATTCCCTGAGAACAAGAATGGATGCCTGCTTCCTTATTTTAGAAAGATGCTCTGAAATAGGAAGCCTTACTGCATAGTATCCCCCTCCAACGCTTGAAGCATAATCTTTTCTCCCATACCAATTCTCATAATCCTGCATAAGATGCATTTCAAGCTCTGGATTCCATATGCTTCCTGGCATCTTTGCCTCTAAAACTTCAAAAGAGAACTGTCTTGGGAGCATGATTATTTCATAATGATTCCCCAGATATTCTGCGTTAAAAAGAAGATAGCTGTTTATAGTGGGATAATATCTTACTTTGTCAATCATCTTTTCCGAAAGATTGCTATCAACCGATGTTATCGCCCATCTTGTTGGGACAAGTTTTCTCCTAAGCTTTGTCCCCAACAGTCCTGCAGAAAGAAGCTTGATTATGTTGCTTACTGGAATTTTATAACCATGAAGCTCATCAATGGAAGTTGAAGCTCTAACATCGGTATCATTAACTGCCTTTTCAACCTTATTATTTACTGAACTATTCTCCTCAAATCTTGCAAATTGCAAAGGAGCAGGATTCCCTATAAGGGGCATCCTTGAATCGATGTATGCATTCAAAACAGGTTTTTTCTTTAGTTTAAATTCAAGAGCAGTGGATTTTGAAGCCATTGCAACTTCTTGCATTATCTCAAGAAATTTGCTCTTTCTCCCATTTTGATATGAAATGAATTTTGAATAGATCAATGAGGACCTGTATGAAAGAATTTGGGGAATGCTTGAACCCATTTCAAACCATTTTTCCGGCATGCTCAATTTTTCAGTGTCTCCATAATGCATTGGGGAAAGAATCCCAACATTCATGAAAGGATAATTGTGCCTTCCAACAAATATTTCTGGAGGAGATGATCCAGAAAACTCTGTTTTTAACTTCGGATAGAAATCCCTCATTTTTGCGAGAATGGGGCATGGCTTCCCGCATAACCCCTTCCCCTTGCATACCGAACATTGCATGTAAAAAATAACAAAATTTTTGCTTTTATAGTTTTATCTGCTGAAATGATTGCTTATCATTTGGGTTTTATGAGGGTGTTTATGTCTCAGATAGGCGGCATAACCCAATCCAACAATAAGACCCCCAAAATGAGCAGTGTTTCCTATTGGCAAACCTGCGGAAATTGTCAGAAGCCATAGAACCCCCATTATTAAAATTACTCCAAACCACATGGGCATTGCAATGGGTATAAACATTATGTAAACGGGCATTTTAGGGGTAAGAACTGCAAGCATTCCTGCAATTCCAAATATCGCTCCAGATGCACCCACAGCCGGAATGTTTGGATTGCTAAATAATATATAGAAAACCGAGCCCATTATTCCTGAAATGAAATAAATCCATAGAAATCTCTTTTTCCCAACAATTTTTTCTAAAAAAGATCCAAGGAACATAAGGGAAATCATATTTGCAAAAAGATGAAACACCCCAGCATGCATGAACATGCTTGTGAGTATCGTCCAGAGATTCTTTCCATGCATCACATCACTCGGCTTCAAAGCAACAACATCAATAAAATTTGGATAAAATAAACTTATCACAATTGCAATAAGAAAAAATAAAACATTAATTGCAATCAGCCAGAATGTAGCAGGAAATCTTAGAATTCTCATGCTTGGAAATTCCTGCCGAATTTCTGGCATGACAAAAATCTTTGATTTTTTATCATTTTTTACCCTTTCTTTTTCGCCTAACACCCTTGGCTTTGGATGTGCCAGAAACTCTAAAAAATCTCTTTGGACTTTTGGCGCGCCTAGAAGTTAAACTTCTGAGCATCTTTGACTTCCGAGCACCGGTTTTCTTTCCAGACACTTTCAATTTTTTCTTTTTTGCTCTCGCCTCTTTGGCTTTAAGCTTTACTTTGATAACTTTGTTTTTCTCCCTAATTGCTTTCTTTCTTGCTATGGCCCTTTTTTCCTGCCTTTCCTTCTTCTTCTTTTCCATATCCTTCACATCCTTCTTCTCCCTTTCAACATGTACCTTGTCAAGCTCTACTTTTATTATGGATATTTCGGCTCTTGCCAGGTCTATCTTGCTCTTAAGATCTTGGATTTCCTGTTCAAAAGATTTGAATTGTAAAAGCTGTCCGCACTCCTGGCATTTGAAATCATGCAACATTGCATTTTCATCACTTACTTCAATACATTCGGAAGGACATACATAAAATCGCTTGCTCTGTCTGCTCTGAAGAACATGTTCATATTGATTTATCTCTTTTTTCTTCATCTCAGTCAACTTTTCCATGGATTTCTGATAATTTATTGACCAAGAGTATATATACCACCCCTTTTTCACATCCTTTTTTCTTATGGAGTAGACCATTCCTTGGGCCAGCAATTTGTAAAGAATATTTCTTGTCTGATTTATTGTAAGTTTCAGCCTTTCCGCAATCTTAAATTCATTTACTGGCTTTCCCCCGGATATAATATCCACTATAACTTCTGTATTCTTGCCAGATATTTTACTTACCAGTTCTTTCAATAATTCAGTTTTTTCCTTAAGCATATTGAGATTACTACCTTTTTTCCTTCTACTTTAGAGAAATATACGTAAATCTCCATAAATAAATACCTTTTCTTTTTCTGTTGTCACTGGAAAATGCATATAAATCTTTATATAATAAAAAACTGCTTTTTATATAACCAGTTTTTGTTATGCCAAAAAGCTTTGCTTTTTCAGCATACAAAATTTCAGACCCTATAATATAACAAACAAAATGGCCTTTTTCAAAAAGAAAAAAGATGTGGGGGAATTAAAACTGCCTGAATTGCCGATATCCGCATCCTTTCCTGAACTGCCAAGAGAAGAAGAAAGTTCTATGCCTTCACTTCCTTCATTGCCACAATTGAAACCAATGCCTCAACTTCCACAGCTTCCGCAGTTTTCTCAGCCTCAAGCTCAAAAGATGCCACAATTTTCTCTTGCAATGCCTGAAAGAGAAATGCCTTCCCCAAAACCAATGATAATGGAAATGGGTGGGGAAAGAAAAATGCCTGGAACAAGCCCGGTATTCGTTAAAATGGACAAATTTAAAGATGCCATGGCTAATTTCGAAGTTATCAAAAAGAAACTTCAAGAATCATCTTCACTTTTAGAAAAAATAAGAGAGACCAGAGCAAAGGAAGAAGAAGAATTAAATGAATGGGCTGAAGAATTGAACATTATCAAAGAAAAACTTCTTCAGATAGATAAAAAAATATTCAGCAATATAGATTAAATCTCATTTTAGAAGCATGAAAAAGAACCATGAAAACTCTGATGTTTATGTAAGGCTTGATTCTTCTAGCGCCCATGATGCAAAAAGAGATCTTCTTGAAATGACTGAATCAGTTATCCATATGCAGATGATTTCTGAGAAGTTGAAAAAATTTCAAAAAGAAGAACTTTCTGGAAGAGATGGCTCAAGGAAACAACTGAAAATGATGACCTCTGAGATAAATCAAATAATGGCAAGAATGCCAAAAGTTAAGGTTGAAAAAACAAGGGCAGAAAAAGTTCATGAAATTAAAGTTGAGTCCGCAAAAACAAAAGGAGTTTTAGTTCCAAAGAAAGTGGAAAGAAAAACCCTCAATCAAGAGCTTGAAGACATAAGAATGAAGATTGAGAGTTTGAAGAAGCAAGTATAAGACCGTTCTAGATGTGAATTATTAAATTAATCTTAACAGTTATTTCTTCTTAAGTTTTTTTATTGCCCTGAGATACATAGTAGATATGTTTCTCTGATCCTTTCCAAGCATATTGGCTATCTCAACATGTTTGAGATTATTCTCCCTTAAGTAGATGATAAGAGATTCTAGTATGCTGAGTCTTCTGTCTTTGAATATTGAAACTGGAATGTCTATTCCCTCTGCTTTCAATTTATCCTTCATCTTCTCTGATGCATTCTGGTATGTTACCCAAATTGTTCTGTCATTTCTGTTGATTGCAGATGCAATCTCGCTGAATTTCATCTTGTGATTCTCTTTCATATACTTCACAAGATTTTCTGCAGGGCCCATTTGGCTGTTCTTGAATATTCCTATTGGCACAGTTTCCAACTTCTCTCTTCTGCCTGCCTTTTCCTTTACCAAGGAGGCAATTTCATTCATGCTTACTCCGTATTTTTCCCTTAGCTGTTCATTTAATAAATCAATTAGTTCCTTTTTCTTCTTTCTTCTTTTCAATCCAAACACAGCAAGCAATGCGGCAACCTGGATATACCATGGATTGCTCAAAGAAGAATATGCTTGCTTGATTATTGTTGAAGGGATTTGAGGAATACAGTAATACAATTGTTCCTGAGCATTTCCTAAACTAAGATTTCCATTTGGCAATAAGGCATTGTTAATTGTGACATTACTTGCATTGACCATATTCTGTCCGGAACAAACATTTTCTGAATTCACGTTTACTGTGAAGTTTTCAGCAAAGATTGCATAATTAGGATCTGCTTCTCCTCTGAGATCATATGCCATTACTTTTATTGTGCTTACATTGACATTTCCAGTATTATTTATAAGAGTTGAATAATCAGCAGTTACATTTATTGCTCCTCTGTTTGCAGAAGGCCATGTTATCACAGAAGGAGAAATCTTAATGGCAAGCAGATTATGGTATGTGAAATTCTGTGAATTATTTATAGCAGACAATGCAGAATTATCTTCCACATAAGTCGAAACATTCCAAACTCCAGCATCATCAAAGTACCACATATCGATTGAACAAGAGAAATTTATAGTATTCGAATCAATATTTGAAACATTAACACAACTTCCTTCTCTCAAAACCCCATTCTTTGTAAAGTTTGCTGTAGCAGAACTTACATTTATGTCTGAAGCACCATTTGCATCTGATACCACAAATGAGAAATTCATTTGGGTTTTATTTTCTTCAGTAGGATCAGAGCTGTTTGCTATTGAAACCGATTCTATTATCGGGGCAACATTTGCAGTATAATTCAAAGTATAATTTCCTTCAGCACTCCAAGCAGAATTGCTTGCATTATCATAGCCTAAACAATTCCATTTCCAGGCATCATAATAAGGAAGCGTATAATTCCAGGATGTTGAATTAAATGTTCCAGTAAGTGAAGTTGTATTGCTGTAATTCAAGCTTCCAGTTGAATTCCAAATATATAATGTCAAATTAGAAATCTGGTAATCATCAGTTATATTGCATGAAAATGTCTGCAAAGCTGTAGATGTTATTGTATTGTTCCCAGGGCTTATCAAATGAACAACAAGAGCATCAACAGAAAAATATCTCAATGCAGTCGTATTCATATTCCCTGCAGTGTCATTGCAGCTGAAGGTTATGTTGTGGCCTCCCTCGGTCAAATCTGTTTGAGTATAATTGAAGTAAGTATCATTGAATTTTGTCATGCTCACATTTGCTGCATTGTCTAAACTAAATCCGCACCAATCCCCCTCCTCATTCAAAGAAACATTGAAGTC
>Ga0180009_10004879_pt1 | contig 14607 bp, 13 predicted proteins | sample OS_PC_MetaG_FD_123537 | JGI IMG/M metagenome (GOLD analysis project Ga0180009, IMG submission 123537) | Groundwater microbial communities from the Aspo Hard Rock Laboratory (HRL) deep subsurface site, Sweden - OS_PC_MetaG | ecosystem: Environmental > Aquatic > Deep subsurface > Groundwater...
CTAATTTAATATTGTGTAATATATGAGATAATTATACCTTATTTATTTGTTATTGCAAGCAAATACTTCACTTTTTACTAACTTTTTCTCTGACTTTTCGGAGTGGACTCAATATTGTGTTTACACAAAAGAGGTAGATTATGTTTACTATCCCAGAGTTGACAGATAGGGCCGTTCGTCTTTTTCCTGAAAAACCATTTATCTATTTTAATGATAAAATTATAACTTATGCCAATTTCGGGCTCCAAACCAGTAAACTGGCTGACGTTCTCACCTCATTAGGATCGAAAAAAGGAAGCAAAGTAGGCTATTTTTTTCCGAATACTCCGATGATAGCCATCTTTGATGTCGGCATTCAGAAAATCGGCGGCGTCACAATACCCATCAACATTATGTCCAAATCGCGTGAATTAACCCACATTATCAACGATTCAGAAGCCGAAACGTTAATTACGGATGACAATGGTTATGAGATCATTTCAAAAATTCGGGATATGGTCCCATCGCTGAAGCATGTGTTGGTTAAGAGCGGAAAAGCACATGATGGTTGTCACTCACTTGATGAGTTGATGGATAGGGCGTCTGATCAATTTACAAGCATTATTGTCGAGCCGGAAGATCTGACAGCAGTGCTTTATACCTCTGGAACAACCGGCTTCCCAAAAGGGGCAATGCAAACGCAAAAAAGTGTCTATTATGGAGTAACTCACGCAAGTTCTGCTTTAAAAGTCAGATATGCTAAGGAAAAAGTTTTGTGTGTGATGCCGTTTTTCAACAATTTTGGGCGGGTTGCGTTACTGACAGCTCTTAATTCGTGTGGATCAATTGTTTTAATCGAACGGTTCGATGTGGAAAAAGTACTTTCTGAAATGACGAAGCACTCCCCAACGGTTTTTCTTGGGGTACCAACAATGTTTGTGTTTCTTTTAGCCGCTTTTAAACCAGACGAACATATTATGAGTTTGAAAACAGCCCTGACAGCCGGTGCCAAATGCCCAAGCGATCTCATGAAACAATACATGGAAAGATTTCCGTCCCTGAATCTGGTTGAAGCATATGGTGCTACTGAGCTTTGTGGTATCTGTTCGCTTAATCCGCCGGCAGGAAAGAAAAAAATAGGATCTGCGGGGCCCCCCATCGGAGATGCCATCATCAAAATTGTTGATGATGATGGCAATGTGCTGAAAACCTTGGAAATAGGGGAAGTTGTTGTCGATACAGAAACACTGATAAAAGGTTATCTAAACGATCCGGAAAATACCCAAAAGGCATTTAAGCCCGAAGGATGGTACAGCGGTGATGTCGGCTATATTGATGAGGATGGTTATCTTTTTATCGTTGAACGAAAGAAAGACCTTATCATTCGGGGAGGAAATAACATTTTTCCGGCTGAAGTGGAGGGAATTATCTGTTCTCATTCAGCTGTATCCATGGCTGCTGTGATCGGTATTCCTGATTATACCAAAGGAGAACTGCCAAAGGCATTTGTAGTCTTGAACAAAGGGCAAAAGGTAACCGAAGATGAATTAGGAGCATACTGTAGGGCAAACATGGCCGTATATAAGGTTCCAGTTGCCTTTGAATTTGTCGAACAACTGCCGTTAAGTAATATTGGTAAAATCCTCAGAAGAGAGTTACGAGAACTGGAACTGGCTAAAATCAGAAATAGCGTGAAAGAGGTCGAGTGATTATCATTTAGAATCTGCTAATGATCTTCTTTTTAATTACAAGTAGTCCTTAATCTGAAGTTTCCTGAAAATTAATCGATGTCACTTGAAAAAATAAAACAGCATCCAGTGGCACGAAAAATGAGGAATTTTTGTGCCATAATTAGATAGAAATCCATATAATATTCTTTTATTTCAATGAGATAATTAATGACAGGCAACCAGTTTAGTGCTATGCTTTTATAGTACTCACTCAATAAAATCATAACATTAAGGAGCTGGTTGCCAATGTTCATACTAAAGGAGTTACTCGATCCCTTGCAAGGGGAATTTTCACAGACAAGGCAAGGTCAAAAACGGAAATGCTGGTTTGTTTATACATTACTTGCGGTCATGTTGCCATTTACATCGTCCATAACATCGAACTTATTACGGACGCTAAAAACACTCTTTGGATTGGAGATAGAGAGTCAGCGGTTTTATGCTTTTATGGGAAGCGCAACACTGCCATGGAGAAAACTGTGGCGAACTGTTTGGGGATTGATCCCGGATCCCGCTGTTCAGGGTCGTATAATGGTAGCCTTGGATGACTCAATCAATCCAAAGACCGGGAAAAAGATTTTTGGTTGTGCGTCTTTTCATAATCATGCTGCAAAGAATGGCCAAAGTTCTTATCCGTGGTCACAATGTATTTTGGCGATCGGGTTGTTGAAAAAAGTAAAATCCCGCTGGGTATGTATGTATGCCGCTTGATTTTCGTTTCTACCACATGGAAAAAGAGATTGAAGCAAAAACGATAAACGTTAAACGAAAGGGGAAGGTCGTACCTTTTGAGAGCAAGATGGAACAAGCTTGTAAAATGTTGAAAGATGTTCATGAATTTTACCAAGAGCCTGTTTTGGCTATTGCTGACAGTTGGTTTGGAAATGACGGCCTGTGGTCTAAACTTGAAAGAGGCGGACAAGGGAAATTCAACCTGCTTTGCCGTATGCGAAGCAATCTTACTCTTTTTGATTTTCTTCCGACTCCCGCAAAAGATGAACCTCGTAACGCAGGTCGCCCTCGGAAATATGGTGTCCGATTAGGGAGTATAGACGAGTGTGCGTTGAGATATAAAGATAAGGCACAAGCTTACAAGGTTAGCCTTTACGGTAAAGAAAGAGAGGTGTCAGCCTATACGCAGGATGTCATCTTAAAAACAATGAAATGCTCTGTACGAATTGTCTGGGTATTCAGAAGGACACGCTATATCGCTATTATGACAACAGACCTGAGTCTGAGTGTTGAAGAGATGATTGAATACTATGGTGCGCGTTGGAAAATTGAAGCTGGCTTCAAGGAGATCAAGCAAGAGATCGGCAGTGCAAAATCACAAACAAGAAATGCTGAGTCTGTTTTGAATCATCTCAGTTTCTGCATGATGGCGACAACTGTGACTTGGATCTATGCTGACAAATTACAAAAGGTGCCGGATCGTAAATACAAAATTCGTGGTAGGGCCGGATTTGCTTTTTCCGATGTCAGAAGAATTATTGCGGAAGCGGCACTCGACCCACATTTTCAATCGGTTTGCCCTGTGCCAAGGCAAAGACCGCAAAAATCTTTTGTAAAAATGCTATTGCGCATGGTTGCTTGATGGGTAAGCCGTCTGAATAATTAAAATAATCAGGAAACTTCAGTCCTTAATCTTATTGTTTATTAATTGAAATATTGAGGTATTTAAAAAATGGATTTAAACGTAAAAGGAAAAGTTGCTTTTATTAATGGTGGCGGTGAGGGTATCGGGCGAACATCGGCTTTAATATTGGCGGAAGATGGTGCAGATATTATCGTGACCGACATGGTTAAGGAAAATGCAGAAGCAACCGCTGAGTTGGTTAGAAAAATGGGTGTGAAGTGCGTCCCTTATGAGGTTAATGTAACGGAGCAACGAGAAGTTAATAGTGTTGTGGATAAAGCAGTAGCCGAATTTGGCAGAATTGATATGTTATTGCATATTCCTGGACGAGGCGAAAGAAAACCTTTTCTCAAGTCCGAAAAAAAGGATTGGGATTTTTCGGTTGATTTAAACCTTTACGGGCCTATCTTTATTGCTAAAGCAGTCGTAGATCAAATGGTGAAACAAAATGGTGGGTCTTTGACATTTATCGTTTCAGACGCCGGAAAAGTCGGTGAAAGCAACAACGCCGTATATTCTGCAGCGAAAGGCGGTGTGATGGCATTCAGCAAAACACTGGCCAAAGAACTTGGACGTTATAATATTCGATCAAATTGTGTCGCTTTATCTGCAATGAACACACCTGCCGGTTTGAAGGGAAGGGCAACAATATTTGGCGCGACTGCGAACGCAGATATTAAGGAAATTGAAAGAAGGGTCTTGAAAAACTATTCGATTCGACGATTTGGGGAACCGGAGGACGCCGCAAATGCTTTATGTTTTTTGGCCTCGGAGAGAGCTTCCTGGATAACTGGTCAGACCCTAAGTGTTAACGGTGGCTATTGCATGACTTAAGGAGTGTAGAAAAATGGATTTCAATAATATTATTTATGAAAAGGATGATGGTATTGCAGTAATTACCTTAAACAGGCCTGAAAAGAAGAATGCTATAAGTATCGAATTGCGTGACGAAATGATTGATGCTCTGAATGACGTAAACGCTGATGACGGTGTTAGAGCATTGATTATTACTGGCGGGACCGAGATGTTCTGCGCCGGTGCCGATTTACGCAATCCGCCGACACCCAAAACAATGTGGGACAAAGTATCGTCAAAGAGAACCTACAGCTATTACCACCTTATTGAGGACATGGGAAAACCTGTAATTGCCGCAATAGCAGGTTATTGTTTGGGGGGAGGATTGGAGCTGGCATGCAGCTGTGATATTAGAATTGCTGCAGAAAACGCTATAATCGGAGACGCCCATTCGCGGATAGGTCTCATTGGAGGTGGCGGCTCAACACAGAGAATTCCGCGATTAATCGGCGTCGCAAAAGCCAAAGAGTTAATATTCAGCGGTGAACCCATCAGTGCTGAAGTAGCCGAGAAAATCGGTCTTGTGAACAGAGTCGTACCGACAGATAAATTGCTAGAAGAAGCGCGTAAACTGGCTGAACTATACAAATCAAGAGCGCCGATTGTGCTAAAACTGGTTAAATATGCCATTGATGCTGGAAGTGCAATGACACTGGCACAGGGGCTCGATCTTGAAGCGAAATGTGCTACAATCGTCGCCGAAACAGAGGATTATAAAGAAGGAATAGCTTCTTTCCTTGAAAAAAGAAAACCGAATTTTAAGGGTTCATAAATTGGATCGCGACTGCATAGCTTGCCATCAGAAAACAGGCTATGCAACAGGATGATTTCCAAACGGATACATTGGACAAAAATGGATATTCCCTTTACCGACAATATTTCATTCTTATGTAACTATTTGGCAGGAAAGGTGGAAGCCTTCCTGATAAATAATCTTAATCAGCGGCTTTGTAATCGAAGTGGCGAGTATCGATCATTAAAGTCGTTTTCAGGGAATAGGTACCTTTCATACGTAATTTAAAGTCAGATAGATTTTTTTATGATTCAATAGTCACCGGTTAAGGAGAAAAATTGATGAGCACAAAGGCATTTGCAGGAGTAAAAGTACTCGAATTGTCGCAATTCGTTTCAGGTCCTTATTGTGCAGGCATACTAGCACATCTCGGGGCCGAGGTCATCAAGATCGAACCACCTGAAAGGGGGGATCGATTACGACATGTCGGACCTTTTCTCAAGGACGACCCCGATCGGGAGAAAAGCGGGTTGTTTCTTTTTTTGAATCAGAACAAACTTGGGGTTACTCTAGATATCCGTACTGAAAAAGGACAGGAAGTATTCCAGAGATTGTTGCGGGATGCTGATATACTGATCGACGATGTTCCACCGTCGCAGCGTTTAGAATTAGGGCTTGACTATGATGAACTGCAAAACTTAAATCCTAGACTCATCATAACGTCTATAACTCCTTTTGGACAGCATGGTCCCTATAAGGATTACAAAGCTTATGATATAAACATTCAGGCAGCTTCCGGATTGGCCGGTATAAATGGCGACCCAGACAAAGAGCCATTGAGAATACCGGGGATGCAGGCTCATTTCCAATCGGCTTTAAACGGTGCGATAGGGACCTTATCAGCCCTGTTTTTCCGTGAGATAAGTGGCGAAGGACAGTATGTCGATATTTCCGAGCAGGAGTGCTGCGCTTCTATTTTAGGTGATGTAATGTCCAACGCTTCCATGCTGGATCGAGTGCGAAAACGATCACAGAGTCTTGCCGATATGGGGTCGCATACGATGATTTGGCCAATTGGGAACTTTGAGACCCGCGACGGTTATGTCAATACCTGTCTTTTAGAACCACATCAATGGAAGGGGTTGGTGGAAGTGTTTGGCAATCCTGAATGGGCTCTGGACCCGAAGCTGGCTGATTTGTTTTCTTCTCAAGAGCATGAAAACCCTGAAGGAGTTTCTAGAAAAATAAAAACTTCCATAAAAAGTTTTGACAAAGAAACCTTGTTTCAGGAAGCTCAAAAACGGCGCGTTCCGCTGGCTGCGATCAAAAACACCGCTGAAGTATTTTCCTCTCCACAACTTATTGAGCGTGATTTTTTTGATGAAATTGAGCACCCTGTTGCAGGAAAACTCACATATCCTGGGGCTCCTTTTCGGCTTTCCGAAACACCATGGAGTTTGGACAGGCCCGCTCCGTTACTGGGGCAACATAATAAAAAGATCTATTCAAAACTTGGCTATAGTAATAGCGACCTGGAACAAATGTCCTTGGAAAAAATCATCTAGCCGGAGACTTCAATGAATAAAGGACCACTATCAGGAATTCGAATATGTGATTTTACCTGGGCCTGGGCAGGACCGCAATGCACCAGGTTGCTAGCTGACATGGGTGCTGAAGTGATAAAAATTGAATCCGGAAAACGGCCTGACATTGGCAGAAGATTGCCACCTTTTAATAACGATAAACCGGGGTTGAACCGTTCCGGACGTTTTCAAAAACGGAACCGCGGGAAGCTGAGTATAACGCTCAATTTGACTAAACCTGAAGGAATAGAACTGGTTAAAAAGATTATCAAGAAAAGCGATATTTTGACTGAAAATTTCAGCCGTCGGGTAATGAAGGAGTTCGAACTGGAATATGAGGCGGTCAAGAAGCTCAACGAAAGTATTATCTATCTGAGTCTCAGCGCTTTTGGGAATGACGGACCTTATAAGGATTTTGTTGCTTATGGGCCAAATCAGTCCGGTCTTTGCGGACTAGGCAGCTTTTTTGGCTATAAAGATGGGCCGCCGATCAATATGGGAGTTGCTCTGGGTGACCCAACAGCCGGACTTTATGGAGCAGTCGCATTACTTGCAGCACTGTATCATCGCAAGAAAACAGGTAAAGGGCAAAGTATCGACCTATCACAGACTGAGATTCTCACCTGTGTCACGAGCCAGGCCTTGATGGACTATAGTATGAATAAACGTGTTGCTGTCCCCGAAGGTAATTCCGATCCCTTTATGGCACCTCATGGCTTTTTTCCCTGTAAAGGAGATGATCAATGGGTTTCAATTGCTATCGGAAATGAAAATGAATGGCAGGCATTCTGTAATGCCGTTGGTAATCCGGAGTGGTGCCTTCAAGAAAAGTTCAGTTCTTGTAAGGGCAGACTTGAAAACGAAGCAGAGTTAAACCAGCAAGTCACATCGTGGACCAATAAATTCGACAAGTTAGAGGTGATGGAGATTTTTCAACAAGCCCATGTAGCCGCAATGCCAATATTTGACGGTCGGGAGATTATCAACAACGAACATCTTAAAGAGCGTGGCTTTCTGGCTGCTATTAAACACCCTGAAGTCGGCAAACATATTATGCATGGTCTTTCTATGAAGTTATCAAAGAGTTCAGGCCAAATCAAACGGGCTCCACTGCTTGGGGAACATAATCAATACGTTTTCGGTGATCTGCTGGGCCTTGGGAATGACGAAATCGCAAAACTTCAGGAAGAAGAGATAATCTATTAGCCAGTTAGAAAAGAGTGGTTAGCCCTGCCCATTACCCATAAGTCGAATGTTTGATAACTTGTGGTTTTTGTGCAGCTGTTTTTATTAGTTTTTTCAGTTTTACATAGAACTATTTCTATTTTTTAAATTACTGTTATTTAATAACAATGTATTTATGGGTAATGGGCAGGGTTAGCCTTTTATTTCAATAATTATGGTTAGATAATCAGATTATCTAAATTGCTTGTGTTTGAGCTTTTCATTTTTATTACCGGAGGACATTATTTTCTCGATCTGTTCGTAAAGCAAACGGATTCTTCTGGTAAAGGCTAAGCGGGGATGATCAAAGGGAAATCTGTATCCCTGTCCTTGATTTTCCCCAATGAGGGCTCATTGAATCAGGCTATCTGCCATGAACGTTGGAAAGAAACCTGTATCGTCGTTTGACGTTTCTGATGGGATTCTAAAACGATCACAGAAGAGATCGATCGAATGGGGATTGTCGTCTATTATGTTTTTAGTGCGCGTGCCCGCAATCTTAGCTTTGAAGTAATACCATGATTCTTGAGATTATTTCTAATAACCGTGTACTAAGGTTCAAGTAAATCTTTGCCAATATCCCTGAGAAAGTGAAAATGACATATAAGTACATATATTTACTTTAACTCCTTCTAAAGTTGGCTGTCAATTCTAGATAATCAGATAATAATATCCATGGAGTCGTAATGAGTAAACCCGTTAAGAAACAAATTCCTCTGAAAGAGGGCTTCTGGACCACTCCGAAGTCAGAAGATCAACCCAGACTGATCGCAAGTAAATGTGAGTTCTGTGGCGAGATATTTTTTCCGAAAAAAGATAACAACTGGTGTCTGCACTGTTATCAGGCAACACTGAAAGAGATCCTATTGAGCAGGGAAGGCAAAACTGCCAGTTTCAGTGTTGTGATGCAGCAGCCAGGTGGTGGTTTTTACAAGGGTCCGGTTCCCTATGCGTACGGACTGGTTGACCTCCCCGACGGCATCAGAATGTGGAGTCTTTTTGACTGTGATAATTTTGAAGACCTTGCGCAGGAGCAGGATGTTGAACTTGTGATTAATAAACTTCATGAAGATAATGAGGGGAATGAGGTCGTCACCTTCAAATTCAGACCTAAGAAATAGAGGAGCACATAAAATTATGAAAAACAAAAACCAGATGAGGGAAGTGGTGGTGGCGGGAGTCGCCCTTACGAAATTTGATATTTATCCGGATCGAGAAATACATCAAATCGGTTCTGAAGCTATTTTTGGGGTCTTGAAGGATGCCGAAATGGCATTTCCTGAAATCGAAGCAGCTTTTTGTGGTAGTGTCTATCAAGGCACCGGTTCCGGTCATCAAGCTTTGAGAGAAGTAGGGCTCACCGGCATTCCCATCGTTAATGTTGAAAATGCATGCTCCAGCGGCGCATCCGCTTTCAGACTGGCATACCAGATGATCGGCGGCGGTATCTATGATGTTGTACTGGTACTGGGAATGGAGATGCTGCCCAAGGGGCCAATTCCCAGTACGGCGTTTCGTCCCTGGGAACTTGCTTCTGGCTTTAATGTTCAAATGGCGAACTATGCCAATCAAACCCAGGCGTATATGGCGGCAACCGGTGCTACCGTTGAGGATTTTTCCTTAATTACCGTTAAAAATCGTAATAATGGTATCCTAAATCCCAACGCTCGTTTTCGGAAGTCGGTTACCGTTGAGGAGGTGATGAATTCTCGCATGGTGGCTACTCCGTTAAGACTCTTTCATTGTTGCCCACTGGCCGATGGTGCCGGAGCAATGATTCTTTGTGCCAAAGACAAGGTCAAATCAAAATCCCGAGCGATAACCGTCGCCGCTTCCACATTAACTTCCGCTGTCTATGGTGAAGGAATGATGGGCGACGGCAGTTTAAAATTCCCACCGGAAAAAGGTATTGTGGAACTTTCTGCTCATCAGGCCTATGAAGAATCGGGATATGGACCGGAAGACATGGATGTGGTTCAGGCTTATGACACCATGGCACCTTCAGAATTATGGGAAATGGAAAAACTCGGTTTTTGCGCCAAAGGAGAGTCGCGTAAATTATTGAGAGACGGATATTTCGACCTGACTGGCAAGGTACCTCTAAATACGGACGGTGGCTTGATGTCGCGCGGCCATCCACTTGGAGCAACCGGGATTGCCCAGATCGCCGAAATCGTAACTCAACTCAGAGGAGAAGCGGGCAAAAGGCAGGTGGAGAATGCAAAAATTGGCATGACTCACGTGATGGGTGCCGGACCGAACAGCTCGGTCACTGTTTTAAAAAAATAAGCGGTTGCTCGTGGATATTGCCATGGAGGCGCCGGTTTGAGTTTGCACTGAGAACCGTGGTCGCGGGTGGCACGGTTCTCAAACCAATTACGCCCTAAAAATAAAAACGGAGGAATAAATGGATTTTGATTTTACCAAAGAACAGAAGATGCTACAGGATTCCGTCAAGGAATATATGAAAAAGGAGATCGTACCAATAGCGGATGAGTACGATAAAAAAGGTTCCATGTCAAAAAAGGATGCTCATAAGTTTTTGAAGGGATTAATCCCGTTCGGCTATCTCGGAACAATGGTTTCTGAACAGGATGGAGGTCCTGGATTGAGCGGAGTTGAATGGGGAATTATTTTCTTCGAACTAAGAAAAGCGTGGGCTTCTCTTGGCGGTATTACCGGGATTACCTCTTCAATGGCATCATCTATCGCCAGATGTAAGAATGAGGATATAAAAAAGAAATTTCTACAACCAATGTTAAACGCTGATATTATTGGTTGTACGGGAATTACCGAGCCAAATGTCGGCTCAGATCCATCGGCGATAGAAACTCTTGCAGTACTGGATGGCGACAGTTACGTGCTGAATGGGACAAAAGTATTTATTTCTAATGGTACAATTGCCGATTTTATGATCGTGATTTGCCTGATTCAAAACTCCAAGGATGATATCTCCATCGGGCAACTGTTAGTAGAAAGAGATGTTTCACCCTATAAAGCCACGGAGATCCCTAAACTTGGTGTAAAAGCTTTCCCTACATCCGAAATCGTTTTCGAGGATTGCCGTGTTCCCAAAGAAAACTTGTTGAGCATGCCGGATAAAGGGTTCAGCGATATTATGAAGTTTTTGTCTTTTGCCCGTTGCAACGCCGCCATAGCTGCCACCGGAATCGCTGATGCCGCTTTTGACGCAGCTGTAGAACACGCCAAGCAGAGGGTGCAGTTTGGTAAGCCGATTGGTAAGTTTCAACTGATCCAGGAGATGATCGCAGACATGGCGATCGAAATCGACGCAGCCAAGCTCTTGACTTTTCGTGCGTTTAATATGCTGGACAAAGGGAAAGATATTCGCAAGGAATCCTCAATGGCCAAAGCCTATGCGACAGAAATGGCCATTCGTGTGACTTCAAAAGCTATCCAGGTTCACGGATCATACGGGATCACGGAAGAGTACCCCCTTGAACGGTATTTTCGCGATGCACGAGTGTTTACGTTCCTGGATGGAACCACTCAGATTCAGCAGTTGATCATAGGGCGCGAGATTTTGAGTATGTCAGCATTGCGGTAGTTTCCGGGCAGCCCGTTATTACCGATTGTTTAATGTTATAAATCTAAATATAAAATGGGACAAAGTTATGAATATACTTGAAGCTCTTAGAGCCAGAAAAAGCATTAGGGCTTTTAAGCCGGATCCAGTACCAAAAGAATTCATCAGAGAGATTCTGGGGGTTGCGGCCTGTTCGCCCTCTCCTTTTCATTCTAGTCTTGAACATCGATTTCCAGGTAATGGATTATCTATACAGCCTGAAACTAAGATAAATTTCTTCAGTCGTTAAACGAATTATTTTAATTATGTGTCTCACGATGTTTTTCCGAAATTTAATGGGTGTATCCGGGTTTCCCAAATGCTTTTGTAACGGGATTTCCGAAGATATAAATGAACGAACGACCATGGATATAGACATTCCCCGAGTAAGCTCGTCTTGTGCGGCAGCGAGGCACGAGCTTTCGCATAAGACCAGGGGTTTGGGGATACAGTTTCTGTATCTATGGTGGAGCGCTCACTTTATGCTCTTTGGATCCGATAATACAGATCGGATTTCATCTGTTTTTTGATCAACACAAATCATCGGCTATGTCCCAGATCTGCTGAATCTCTTGGTAGTTAGCCTTTTGGGAAACTCGGATATAGCCAAATTAATTCTAATTCTTCAGGAGGTTTTAATGAGATTTAAGGACAAAGTGGCAATTGTTACTGCTTCTGCTGGAGCAGGAATTGGTAGTGCATGTATCGACGCTTTTGCAAAAGAAGGGGCCAACGTTGTTATCTCTGACATTCATGAAAAAAGAGTGATGGCCAGCGTTGAAAAGGTTAGCGAACAATATGGCGTAGAAGCCCTGGGTGTAGTTTGCGATGTCAGCAATTCTTCTCAAGTGAACGACATGGTCGCGAAAACAATTGATAAATTCGGGAGGGTTGATATTTTGGTGAACAATGCCGGAAGGGAAATACTTGGGCAATGTCAAGACCTGACTGATGAACAGTGGCGATTAGTTACAAGTGTTTGTATCGACGGAACTTTTTTCACGACAAGAGCGGTGCTGCCGCATATGCAAAAACAAAACTATGGACGTCTTGTACACATTTCGTCCGTTGCTGGTTTTATAAGTGCAAATTACGGCGAAAGTCATTACTGTGCCTCAAAAGCAGCCATTATGGCATTCTCACGTACCGTTGCTTCGGAGAACGGAAAAGCGGATATCACATCAAACGTCGTTGCTCCCGGGCTGATCATGAATGAATTTTTAAAGAAAATCTATCCTGCTGAATTTTTTACAGGATTAGTAGCCGCTTGCCCGAAAGGAAGGGCCGGCAGACCGGAAGAAATCGCCCACGCTGTGCTGTTCCTTTCCCAAGCAGAATCAGCTTTCATTACAGGTGATATTATAACTGTATCAGGTGGCATATACATGCATTCATGAGCCGCTGAAGGCCCGATGGGATATTTATTAGTTGTTGCTTTTTTTAACCTTATTTTCAGAATAAACGCTGCATCGCTTTGGAGGATTTAACTTAGAGACCAGGGAATTCAATGTATTGATATTCCGAATCTCAAATGGCGCAAAATCAGCTAACAGCGGTGCATCAAAGAGTGTTCATTGTAAAACGGAGTTTAAAATTATGAAAAAAGATGCCGAAAAACTTTTGCAGGAAGCCCGTTCAGCGCTTGACGCAAAATACTATAGCGATGGCTATGCACTGTTCAAACAGGCGATTGATGTGTTGAAAAATCAAGACGATTCCGCTGATGCTGATCGATGCACTGAAGAGTTGGAAGAAGCAAAGAAAAAGTACAAGACCTGTGCTCCTCTGCCTGCAATTGATTACCACGCCCATCCTACATTTTTGAGTAACCTGAAAGAGAACCCTCCGCTTTTCATGGCTGCTAAGCATTTTCGTGCTAAACCCGATATTTTCCCCAAGGATATTGAAGGCATGATTCAACACATGGATGAGGCCAATATAGAGAAAGCGGTCATTATGGGGCTGGATACAAGTGCTCAGGAACATTGGGCTTTTAAGGGAAAAGGATTGTCAAACGATCAAATTGCAGATTTTGTCAAACGGCATCCGGACCGCTTTATCGGTTACGCATCGGTTGATCCGAAAAGGTCTGATGCTGTGGAAGAGTTAGAGCGCTGCGTGAAGGAACTGGACCTCAAAGGGGTTAAATTTCATCCGTCTGCAGTAAATCTTTATCCTAATGATGAAAAATACTTTTATCCCCTTTATGAGAAGTGCGTGGAGCTGAATATTCCGGTACAAAGTCACAGCGGTACCACTGGTTTGTATTTTACAAAGATAAAGTATACTATGCCAATTCATTATGATGATGTCGCGGTCGACTTTCCAACTCTCAAGCTTGTCCTGCTGCATTTTGGTATCGGCGGCTGGCATGATCAAGCCATGTCAATTGCCTTCCGACATCCAAATGTTTACCTGGATCTTTCAGGAGCCTCCCCATATATTATTCCAAAAGATCTTCTTTTTGCCGCCAATACGCCGTTTTTTCAGGACAAAGTAGTTTTTGGCACCGACTATCCTTTTGTTGGCATGGCAAAATGGTTTGCAACATATAATAAAGCAATTCCTGATATTTTTACGGAAGAAACCAAAAAGAAAGTATTCAGGGAAAATGCCATTGCATTGCACAAAAAGTCTCCTGTGTCACCATTGGATATTTTGAGAGAAGAAGGTTTTGACATTCCCAAGGACGCCATACGCTAATCGAATCACATGTCTGACCCCGAAAATCATTATAAATCTGGGGAATTTCATATTTGGATCAATTTTTAACCAGAATTCGTGAAATTGAAGACGCTGATTTTCCGGACTCTTTTATCTCGAGACCGCTCGTGGAAATTTCTGACACGCCGGTCTCGAAAAATTGTTCTAAAACACATTACAGGAAGCAGGAAGAATAAATGAAGTTATTACCATTAAAAACTGTTCGTATTCTAGACCTATCCGCCTTGCTACCCGGCCCCCGTGTGTTCGAAAAAGTAAAAACAGTGTAATGTCCTTTGTTCTGTGGAATTGAAGCCGATTTATCATTGTTTTTCCATCCGTCACTGTCAAGCAGCTTCTTTGTGATAATATTTTAGCACACCTCCCAGTCGTGACCGGCATTTAATCCTGCCATTCTTCTTTGTTGGATCGTATCCGGCTATTGGAAATAGTAACCTGAAAGTCGGATAATACGTACACCATAACCGCTAAAAAGGTTCCATAACCCCAGAAAATTCAGACTTTTTCCTGACTTTTTGCACGTGTACTTATTATGCTAATACGCACACTATAAAAAA
>Ga0180009_10004880_pt1 | contig 14605 bp, 13 predicted proteins | sample OS_PC_MetaG_FD_123537 | JGI IMG/M metagenome (GOLD analysis project Ga0180009, IMG submission 123537) | Groundwater microbial communities from the Aspo Hard Rock Laboratory (HRL) deep subsurface site, Sweden - OS_PC_MetaG | ecosystem: Environmental > Aquatic > Deep subsurface > Groundwater...
AATTCCGACGGTAGTAACATTCATGACGGACTCTCCTCCTCTTTCGATTGATCGGTACCACGCCCTTCAATCTGGCACATACGATGCCGTCGGGGGCGGGGGAGTCCATTTCATTCGTTAGGCAGACCCAATGGGCATGACGCTGAGTCCACCCGATATGGAACTCTACCGTGTAGTAGATGAGGTGCTTCATTACCTATGGGACCCCATTGGGGTTTCATCTATTCCACAAGCTCGCGACGAATACCATGGGTATCTCCCCCATGTTTTCGGCATAGTTCGTAGCGGTGCAGACGAAGCTGCCATTGCAGCTTACTTAGGTGAGGTCATTACCGACCGTATGGGTCTATCCACAAACCAAAAACACGATCTAAATATCGCTCAAATATTGGTTTCATGGAGAGACGCAATTGCCAGAAAATCTGCCTAACACTGCGGTGGGACGCCGCTGAAGCGGCGCCCCTTACCTTAAACGTTAGGTGCTACTTATTCAAAAAATGCGGGAGCGAAATGCTAACGTCCTTTAATCAGTGGTGGCGCAGGCCGCTTCGAAAAAGAGATCGCGTCGGTGCTGTTGCTATTGGCGCTATTGGCGGTTTCTGGATCGGCTTGCTTGGTCGCTTAATGCTTGGCTCAATGCCAGTTTCGCTATTTACTTTAGGTTATTGGGCTATTGGCTCAGTTGTCGTAGGCGTAATTCTGGGGGTCATTTTCCCCCGTGCAGTTAGTGTTGTGCTTTACCCGTTTTCATTCTTAGGTATCGGTGGCAGTTAGGCAAAATCATGGGCATCAATTCAACACCACTATGTCGCATGGCCGCACCTAACACTGCGGTCAAGGCGCTCCCTCCGGTCGCTGGGACGCCGCTGAAACGGCGCCTCTTACCTTAAACGTTAAAGGTGTACGTACTGCGTCGCCGGCTTCTAACGCTATAGACCCTGATTTTTTAGGAGCAGCCCCATTGCGACACAAAATTACCATCCTTCTTATCGTCATATTTCTTGGCGCATGTGAGAGCAATCCATCACGCAGCGACGCTACACGCGAGGAAGTCACAACCCGCCACGGACGCATCATTGATCGCGCCGAAGTCGTTGACCCCACCTACGACAGACATCGCCAACAAGAAACTGAGACCAAGTCGAGCCGCGAATCCGTGGCAAAAGTTGGCTTTCTGTTTGGGGCAATTGGGGGCGTCATTGGCGCTGCTATTGCACCTCAGTCTGACGCGACTGAATACCCTCCCCAGTACAGGTATCTCGTGAAGTTCGATGCCGCCCAGGCGCAGGAAGTGATCGATACGTTTCCGTATCCGGTAGGCGACTGCGTACGCGTCGCTACCGGACGCAACACCGGGAAGCTCAGCTTGCTTTCGGGTTACAAGGGCGAATGCGATTCAATCCCGTAGGCTCAAAGAGCGATCATAGGTTGATCCTAAAGCCGCTCGGCGTGCCATCGAGGTCAGGTCTTACAATCCAGCAACCCGCCTGAATGTCACGCCACGGCACTCCCGTTAAAACATCCGGTCACATCCCAAGCCGCGTGATTCCACCCGGCCCCACCGTGCAGCCCTCCGCGGCTGTAACAAAGACGCAAGCAGTTTTTGGAAAGGAGACCCCCCATGAACCGATTGAATGCTCTGCTTTTTGGCGCCGCGCTGACCCTGTCGGCCACGGCGCAGGCCCACCATGGCTGGAGCGGTTATGACGCCGGGCAGACGCTCACGCTCACCGGCGAGGTGGCCGAGTCGGGCTATATGCATCCGCATGGCTACGTGAAGCTGAGAACCCCCGACAAGACCTGGACGGTGGTGCTGGCACCGCCTTCCCGGATGGAGCGCCGCGGCCTGCCGCGCGAGGCGCTCGCAGTGGGCGCGACGGTGACGGTGGTGGGTTATCCGCACCGTGATACCGCGGACGAGCTGCGCGCCGAGCGTATTACCGCGGCCGGCAACACGGTCGAATTGCGCTGATGCCCGATCCGGCCGGGCCGGCGCTGCTGGTGTGGCTGGAGGCCACGGCGCCGGCCGCGGCGATGCGCGAAGCGCTGTGGCTGTATCCGGCGGTCGAGGTCGTGCATATCCTCGGCTTTGTGCTGCTGGTGGGCGCGGCGGCGATGTTCGACCTGCGCCTGCTGGGCGTGGCGCGCGGGCTGGACCTGAATGCACTGGCGCGCTTTCTGCTGCCCTGGTCGCGCACCGGGCTGGCGGTGGTGGTGCCGAGCGGGCTGCTGCTGTTTTCCGCGCACGCGACCGAGATGATCGAGAACCCGGCGTTCCAGCTGAAGCTGGCGCTGATTCTTGCGGCCGGTCTCAACGCCTGGTGGTTCCACCGCGGCGTGATGCGCGGGGCCGCTGCGTGGGGCGGCGCAACGCCGAGGCGCGCGCGCCTTGCGGCCGGCACGTCGCTGCTGCTGTGGGTGGGAGTGATTGCCTGCGGCCGGCTGCTGGCCTATCTGTGACGCATTGCCCTGCGACTGCACGCCGGGCCGCGCGCGACGGCCGAACCGGCAACCGGCCTACGGTGCGTCAGGCACCGCAGCGAGCGCCTGCAGGGCGGTGCGGTCGATCTTGCCGTTGGCGTTTTTCGGCAACGGATCGATGAGCCGCACGCGGCGGGGCACCATGTAGGGCGGCACGATGGCGGCCACCCGCTGCAGCAGGCCTTCCGGCGACATCGCCGGACTGGTGGCGGCAAAGGCGAGGATCTGCCCCAGCCCGTCGCCCAGTGTCTGGTAGATGACCGCGCATTCCTTGACGCCGGTCAGGCTGTTGAATGCGGCCTCGATCTCCTCCAGTTCGATGCGGTAGCCCATGTGCTTGATCTGGTAGTCGGCGCGCCCCCTGAAGTGCAGCCAGCCCCTGGCATCTCTTTGCACCAGGTCGCCGGTGCGATAGCCGATGTCGGCGGAGTGCGCATGGCGCGGGTTCTGGATGAACGCGCGGGCGGTGCGCTCGGGGTCGTTGTAGTAGCCCAGGCCCACCTGCGGACCGCGCAGGAACAGCTCGCCGAAATCGGGGTCGTGTTCGTCCAGCGGCAGGATCTCGTACTCGAAGTTCTCGGCCAGCAGGCCCAGTGGGGCGAGATTCTGCATGTCGTCGAAATCGGCGGCGCCAATGGCATGGGCCGAGCAGATGCAGGTGCACTCGGTGGGGCCGTAGACGTTTTCCAGGCCGGCGCGCGCGCCGAATAGATCGTAGAGCTGGCGCAGCTTGCTCTTGGGGAAGCCCTCGCCGCCGAAGACGATTTTTCTGATCGCCGGAAAATCCGACGCCGCGAGCGCGCGCGTGGTGAGCAGGTAGACCAGCAGCGAGGGCACGGAGAACCAGATCGTGCAGCCCGCAACGCCCACCAGCCGCACCAGGCGGCGCGTGTCGCGCACCTGTTCGGCGGTGACGGGCACCAGCGCTGCGCCCGAGAACAGGGCCGAGTAGAAATCGAACACCGAATTGTCGAAGTAGATCGGATTGACGTTGGTCAGCACGTCGTCCGGCGTGATCCCGAAACGTTTCTGCGCCCAGGCGATGAACCCCAGCAGGTTGGCATGAGACATGACCGCGCCCTTGGGCATGCCGGTCGAGCCGGAGGTGAACATGATGTAGGCCGGGCTGCCGCCGCCCACTGCCTGCGCGTCCGGCTGCTCGTCCGGCATCGGCAGATCGCGCAGATGCAGCGTGTTGCGATAGCCGTCCGCTTCCAGTTCGGCCGCATAGGGCAGCGCCGCAAACGCGTTGACGACCAGCCGCGGCCGGCAGGTCGAGAGGATGCGGTGCAGGCGTTCCCACGGGCTGTCGGGATCGAGGTTGACGTAGATCACGCCGAGCTGCAGGCAGGCCAGCATGGCGGCGTACGCGGCAGGCGACTTGTCGTGGAACAGCACGGCGACGTCGCCCGCGCGCAACCCCTGCGCGCGCAGCGCGGCGGCGATGCTGTCGACCTGCCGGGCGAGTTCGGCGTAGCTGACGCGCGCGCCGGTTTCGGGATAAATCAGCGCGGGCCGCGCCGCGTGCTGCGCCACGACGTCCCGGAAGGCGATGCCGAGCGGGGTGGCGACAGGCATGGACATCGCGCCGGCTAGATCACCAGGCCGCCGTCGACTTCAAGCACGGTGCCGGTCAGGTAGTCGTTCTCGATGACATGGCGCAGCGCCAGGTAGAGGTGCTCGAGCTCGCCCAGGCGGCGCAGCGGAATCTGCTGCTGCAGGCGCGCAAGCGTGGCCTCGCTGAGCGCGGCGCGGGTCGACGGGGTGTCGATAAAGCCCGGTGCGATGGCGGCGAAGCGCAGGCCCATCGCCCCCAGCTCCTTGGCCCAGGTGCGGGTGAGCGCATTCACACCCGCCTTGGCGGCGGCGTAGGCCGACTGCCCGGCATTGCCGTTGGCGGCAATCGAGCTGATCGAGATCACCACGCCCTTGCAGCGGCGCGCGAGCATGCGGTCGACGACGCGCCCGGTGACGAAGAAGACGGAATCGAGATTGGTCGAGATGACGCGCTGCCAGGACTCGCGCGCATGCACCCGCTCGCCGCGCGACAGCATGTTCACCAGCGGCTCGCTGTGGATGATGCCGGCATTGTTGACCAGCACATCGGGTTCGAAGCCGGCGTCGGCCAGGGCCTGCAGCGCCGCGTCGACGGCAGCGGCGTCGCTGACGTCGCAGGGCTGGACCCGGATGCGGCCGCCGGACGCCGCCGACAGCTCGGCGCAGCGCGCCGCATCCAGCTCCAGCACGGCGACCTCGGCCGATTCGGCCAGCAGCCGTTCCGCCAGATAGCGCCCGATCCCTGCGCCGCCGCCGGTCACCAGGATGCGTGTGCCGGCGATCTTCATGGCGCGACTCCGTGCGCCTGCAGGATGGCCCGCGCGTCGCCGACGGATTTCAGGTCGGCGATCTCGTCGCCGGTGAACTGGACCTGGTAGGCCTCCTCGAGCCGGACGATCAGCATCATGTGCGCGAGCGAATCCCAGGTCGGGATATCAATCAGCGTGAGGGAATCGACGACGGACGATTCGGGCAGGGCAAAAACGTCGGCAATGTTCTTTTCTAGGCTCATGGCAGTAGGGTGCGATCTCGGCAAATATCGGGCGGGTTCAATCGAGGCATTTCATCTCAGTAACGTAGTTTGACAAACAGCGCCTTGCCACACGTGAAGGCGCACTCGATGCGGTCGGGCTGGTCGCGCAGCAGTTCGTCGCCCACCCGATGGGGGCCGTCGCCGTGCGCCCAGACATAGTCGTCGAGGATCAGCCAGGCGCCCGGCACCATGCGGCCAAGCCACAGCTCGCAGTCCTGCTTCACGCAGGCGTAGTCGTGGTTGCCGTCGATGTGGATGACCGCGATCCGGCCCGCATAGTCGACCCGCCGGCCGAGCGGCGACAGGATGGCCTCGCCCGCGGCATAAACGGCAAAGGCCTGTTCGGCGGGCAGCCGCAGATGGGCGTGGTCGTCGGCGCGAAGCGGCACCATGTTCACCATGAAGCCCTCGCTCAGCACTTCGTAGTCCCATTCGTCGGTCACGCTCTGGAGGGCCTCGGGCGATTCGTGCTGCACGCAGTCGGCCGCGCGCCAGGGATCGGCTGTCAGCACCGGCCCGGTGCGATGGCGCCAGGCCAGATACAGCAGCACGAAGGCGGAACGTCCCATCAGCGAGCCGATCTCGATCACGTCGCCCGCCGGCGCGCGGGCGAAGATGCCCATCATCGCGGCCAGCTTGTCGTCGTTCGATTCGCCGTAGATCAGTGACGCCTGCCGCAGCATGCCCGCCACTTCCAGCGGCGACAGCGCGCTGTGGCCCGCCGCGCACAGGGTCACCAGCGGCATCAGCCGTTGGGTGCGCGCCATCAGCTGGCGATGGCGCTCGATCTGCTGCTGCACCGGCGATTTCCCGATCAGGGTGATGTCGGGGCGATGCTCGGCCAGAAAGCGCGCCATGAAGGCATGCACGGTGGAGACCGGGCACAGCAGGCGGCAGACCGAATGCGTATCCGCCAGTGCGATAAATCGCGCGGCGAACTCGGCATCGTGGATCGATGGCAGGCGGTGCAGCGCGCCCGCTGCGGCGGCGACCTCGTCGCTGGCCACCGAGGCGGCGCACACCACCGCTTCGCCGCGGCTGCGCGCGTGTTTCAGATAATCGAGCGCGGTCTGGTCGACCGCGGGGAAGATCAGCGTGGCACACGCCATCGGGGCTTGCATGATCGGTGACGCGGCCGCTCAGTCCGGCTTTCCGAGGTCGCGCTGCGCGGCCTCGCGCACCACGTCGTCGAGCCACTGGTGCATGCTCTTGCCGGTCTTTGCGCGCGCTTCGTAGGCCAGGCGCTTGGCGTCCGGCGTGATGCCCTCGAGGTGGCCGTGGTAGCGGGTGCGGTGGGTGCCGCCGCGCACGCCCGGGATCGCGAAATCGAAGTCGGCCACGGGCTCGCCCTCGCCGACAACGAAGTCGATGACGTAGAAGACGCCGCCGATGATCCATTCCAGCCGCACCTTGCGCGCCTCGACCGGCAACTTGTCGAGCGGCAGCGTGTAGGCGAACTCGGGGTTGGAGTTGATCAGGATGTGGGCGAATTCGGTCTCGCGCAGCCACGGCGGCATGTTCTCGTCGCCGACCACGATCTTGCCGCCGGGCTTGGTGACGCGCGCCATTTCGGAGAAGGCGCGCCGGATGTCGGCGAAGGCATTGATGCCGCCGAAATGGAAACAGGCATCAAAGCTGTTGTCGGCGAACGGCAGGTAATAGCCGTTCGCCAGCGCCGGCTCGACGTGTGGTGTGGCGCTGCGCATGCGCTCGATGTTCTTCGCCAGGAAGGACGGCGCGATGTCCTGGATGTAGAGCCTGCCGTCGGCGCCGAGCCGCTGCGCGATGATTTCGGAATCGCGCCCCGTTCCCGAACCGGTCTCCAGCACGACGGCGCCGGGCTTGAGTTCAAGCTTGTCGACCATGGCATTGCGCACCGCCTGTTCGTCCTCGCCATAGGTGCGGAAAGTCAGCGGCAGGTAGCGGTCATAGCCCTCGACGCGGTCCTCCGACTGCTGGCGCGCCTCGCGGTCGGCCTTCGGCAGCTCGAACGGGTAGACAAAGTTGGGTACGCCCTCGGCGATTTCAAAGCGGTGCTCGGACGCACTCCGCAGCACACCCGAGACGACCTGGTCGCCCTCGCACGCCGCCTGCTCCAGCGTCAGCGGCTCGAGCGTGGCGGGGTCGACGTAGAACTGTTCTTCACCTAAGCGCACGTTGTCTCCTTGGGCGGGCCGGCGCTTTGCCGGCCCGCGGTTTCAGGTTTATTTCGGCCATCATCGTTGCAATGTGCAGGCCGGGGCAAAAATTTTTGCACATCCGGAAGGGCTGCTGATAGGCTTCGCGGGTCTTCCGCGCGGCCCCGGCCAGGCGTGAAGACCGACCGAACACAGGGGGCGAACGATGAAACGGCTGGTCATTTTCGGGGTGGGCAAGATCACGGACGTCGCCTACCACCACTTCATCCGCGACGGCGAGTACGAGGTGGTGGGCTTCACCTGCGACGCGGCGTGGCTGCCGCCCTCGGGCACGCACTACGGGCTCCCCGTCGTGCCCTTCGAGACGATCGAGCAGCACTATCCGCCGGAGTCGGTCGCGCTGTTCGCGGCGATCGGCTATCACGAGCTCAACGCCGTGCGCGCGCAAAAATGCGCGGAAGCCAAGGCCAAGGGCTACACGCTGGCGAGCTACGTCAGCCCGCGCGCGGACCTCGGCCCCTGGGTCGAGGTAGGCGAGAACTGCCTCATCCTCGACGGCGTCGGCATCCAGCCCGGCGCGAAGATCGGCCACAACGTCTCGCTGTGGAACAACGTCCTGATCGGCCACCATTCGACGGTACACGACCATTGCTGGATCGCTGCCGGGGCAACGCTCGGCGGTGTCGCCACGCTGGGGGAGCGCTGCTTCGTCGGCCTCAACGCCACTGTCGGCGGCGAGCTGTCGATCGGTGCCGATTCCTTCCTCGGTGCGGCCACGCTGGTGCTCAAAAGCACACCGGCGCGCAGCGTGTTCATCGCCCCCGGCACCGAGAAATTCCGGCTGGCGAGCGACGAATTCCTGCGCATGACCCGCATGGCGGCCATCGGCCCCGGTCGAAAATGAGGCGGCGCGCCGGGATCGTCCGCCTGCGGCAGGCGTAAGCCCATGTTCAGCTGGAACAAGCTCGGCAACGTGTTCAATCCAACCGTGGACCGGCCACGCCCGTGGATGCAGGAATACGCGCAGTGCCCGACGCCCTTCGTGCGGGATGACGCCACGCTGCGCGTCTACTTCGCCTGTCGGCCGCAGCGGGGCGCCGACCTGCAGTATGTCTCCTACCCCGGCTATGTCGACCTGGCGCGCGACGACCTCACGCGCGTGGTGAACATCGCCGACGCGCCGCTGCTGCCGCTCGGCAGCGCGGGCGCCTTCGACGAATTCGGCATTATGCCGAGCAGCGTGGTGCGCGCCGGCGATGCGGTGTATCTCTATTACACCGGCTGGTCGAGAATGGCGTCGGTGCCCTACACCACGGCGATCGGGCTGGCCGTCAGCCGCGACGGTGGCGAGACGTTCAGCAAGCTGGGCGAGGGACCGGTGCTCGGACTGACGCTGAACGAGCCCTATCTGGTGAACAGCCCGGCGGTGCGCATCATCGATGGCACCTGGCACATGTGGTACATGACCGGAACCAAATGGCTGCTTCACGAAGGGCAACCCGAAGCGGTCTTCCCGATCGTGCACGCGACCTCGGCTGACGGGATCACCTGGACGCGCGACGGCAAGCCGATCGTCCCGACCCGCTCGGAAGACGAGTGCCAGGACATCTTCCTGCCCTCTTATCTCGACGGGAAATGGCATGCCGTCTTCGGCTACCGCAAGCCCGTCGGCTTCCGCAGCGATCCCGCGTCCATGTACCGCCTGGGCTATGCGTGGTCCGACGACCTGGTGAACTGGGTGCGCGACGATGCCCAGGTGGGGATCGACGTCTCGGCGGCGGGCTGGGATTCGCAGATGATGGCGTCCTCCCAGGCCATCGAGCTGGACGGACGCATCCTGCTCTTCTACTGCGGCAACAGATTCGGCCGCGAGGGCTTCGGCATCGCCGAAATGACGGGCCGCAGCGGGGGCTGAGCCGGGCCTCAGGGAAAACATCCGGCTCAGTCCAGCCATGCCTGCAAGGTCTCGCGGTCGTTCCACATCAACCAGTCGATGACCGAGAGGTCGGCGACGAATTCGAAGCTGCCGGTGGCATAGCGTTGCGGACGATGTTCGTGAAAACTCAGCGTGATGCCGTGACGGGCGTAGAGCGCCTCGTCGAACAGCGCCCGGCCGCCGGAGGCGTTGCGGTATTCGGTCGCCCCCAGTTGTTTCGCGATGTGCAGCGCCCACTCGCCCGGTGCACACGCATCCGGAAGCTCGATGGGGAGCGTTGAGGCCACCTCGATCGGGGTGGCGATGCCCAGATGCCGGCACACCGCGCGCAGCACGGCGATGTTCAGCGCGGCGAGGCTGTCGTGGGGACCACCAAAACTGTCGCCGATGAGCTCGCGCACCGCGGCGTAGTGCGGAGCCTCGGCCTGGTAGACCTTGAGTTTGTCCAGCAGTCGGCCGCGCCAGTCCTGGGCGGGGTCGATCAGCGCGTCCCGGATGCTGGTATCGAGGCCGGTGTGCTGCACCGGCACCGAAACGTAGGCAGTGCCCTTGTCGCGATTGAGGATGCGGTTGCGCGTCATCCACGACTTGCGCGAAAACTGCGCGGTGTCGAACACCACCCACAGGTCGCACGCGGCGATCAGCCGGAACTGCTCGAAGTAGGGAAAGAAATAGGGCTGCATGATGCCGACGATCCGGGACGTGCCTGGGGTCACGGCCTCGCTGGGCGAAGCAGTTGGATTAGCGAGCGTCATGACTGCTCCAGCACCGCCAAGCCGAAGCCGTCGCGACCGAACGCGTTGCCGTTGTAGAGCATGTAGACGCGGCCGTCGCATTCGAACACATGCGGGTAGCACAGCATGTCGGAATCCCAGTCGCCCGCGCTGACGTCGAGCGCCAGGGTGTCGTCGTCGCGCACCCAGTCCACCAGGTCGTCGGACCAGGCGTGGCCGATGCGGTAGGCGCGGTCGCGGTTGCTGCGGAAGTCGGACGACTGGCGATAGCAGAAGAACATATGGTGGCAGCCGTCGATCGCGATCACGGTCGGCAGCGCCTGGCATTCGTCGTCGCCCAGTCGATTGCCGAGGATCTGCCGCCCCTCTTCCTTGGTCCAGTGGACGCCGTCGCGCGAGGTGGCATGCCCGATCTTGTAGACGCGGTCCGGTACGGTGTCCGGCGCGAGCCGCTTCCAGCCGAGGCCGAAGACGTACCACATGTGAAAGGTGTCGCCACAGAGTTTGACGAAAGGATCGACGACGATGCAGGGCTCGTGCAGCGAGGGGGCGAGCACCGGGCCGTCGCCGAGGCGCTGGAAGGTAAAGCCGTCATCGCGGCTGATCGCCAGCCCGATGGCGCCGTCCGCCGGCACCGAGACTCGCCGGTTGACGCCGGAGGTGTAACCGTAAATCAGGTCGCCGTGACGCACCACATTCATCGGGAAAATCCCGTGCTCGTCGAAGCAGCCGAGCTTGCCCAGTTCGATGACGGTATGCGCGGACACGGCAATGATGTCCCGCAGATTCTTCTTCATGTCGACGAAGGCGATATGGCTCAGGTATTTTCCGTCAGGCTCGCGGAACCGGGTGGAAAAATAGATCCGCACGAAATCCTCGAACACCAGCGCCTGAGGCGCCTGTGCAAACGCCGTGCAGCCATGCGGCAGGCTGACCTGGGTGGGATCGAAAATCCTGCCGAGCTTTTTCCACTGCATCAACACGGCCCCGCGATCACCGCAACGATGGAATCCACCTCGTCGGCGCTCAGGTCCGGGTAGATCGGCAGGCAAATCACCTGTTCGGCCGCGGCCCGCGCCACCGGCAGGTTCGCCGGCGCGGCAGACGGCATGCCCCGATACATCGGGAAGTCGCTGATCAGCGGGTAAAAATAGCGGCGCGCATGGATGCCGCTGTCCTGCAGCTTTTGATACAAGCCATCGCGGCTGAGCGGGTAGCCGGGGCGCACCAGGATCGGAAAGTAAGCGTAGTTGGACTTCTCGTCGCCCGCGGGCAGGCAATCGATCCCCGCGACCCCGGCCAGCGCTGCACGGTAGCGGGCATCGACGGCCTGGCGCTTTTGCAGGACGGCGTCGATGCCCTTGAGCTGCAGCAGGCCGAAGGCGGCCATGATCTCGCTCATCTTGCCGTTGATGCCGGGTGCGACGACTGTCACCTCATCGACAAAACCGAAATTCTTCAGGTGGTCGATGCGCTGCTTGGTCTTGGCATCGTGGCAGACGATCGCGCCGCCCTCGAAGGTGTTGAAGACCTTGGTGGCGTGGAAACTCAGCACCGACAGATCGCCATGGTCGAGCACGCTGCCGTCATGGCAGTGCACGCCAAAGGCGTGCGCCGCATCGTAGATGACTTTCAGCCCGTAGTTGTCGGCAATTCTTTCGATGCGTTTCACGTCGCACGGATGCCCATAACAATGCACCGGCATGATGGCGGTTGTTTGCGGCGTGATCGCGGCCTCGATCCGGTCCGGGTCGAGATTGAGCGTGACTGGATCGATATCGACGAACACCGGCCGGATTCCGTTCCATAGCAGCGAATGGGCGGTCGCCGCGAATGAGTAAGGGGTGGTGATGACCTCGCCGGTGATGCGCAGAGTTTGCAGGGCGGTGACGAGTGCGAGGGTGCCGTTGGCGAACAGGGCGATATGCTGCACGCCAAGATAGTCGCACAGGGCCTGTTCCAGTTGCTGGTGAAACGGGCCGCCGTTGGTCAGGCGCTTGCTGTCCCAGATCTGCTGCAGATAGGGGATGAACTCCTCCAGCGGCGGCAGCGACGGCTGCGTCACGTAGATCGGCTGGGAATCCGGTGATCGCTTCATGCGTGGGTCTCCGGCCTCGCGTTGTGGATGTCCTGCAGCGTCACCTCGAACGATTCCACCGGCTGCCCCGCGCACCAGCGTTGCCACATCCTGCGCAAGCCGCACGCCACCCCCGCTGCAACCAGCGCCGGCTGGCCGCGGACCGACTGCGCAAAGCGTTCCCGCAAGCCTGCCCGGATGTCCGCCAGTTCGGTACGCTTTTCATTCCACGACACGCCCTTCGCCAGAAAATCGGCTGTGTCGTGGGCCACGAACGATTCCAGGCCCGCGTGGCCGAGAATCGATGCGCCTGAGCGCCCCGCTGCCGTGCTGCCGGCAAGGGTGAGCGTCGGCACGCCCATCCATAATGCATTGAGGGTCGTGGTGCCGCCATTGCAGGGGAAGGTATCGAGGCAGAGGTCGACTTGGTGGTGCAGCTCCAGATAGTCATTCAGGTTGCAGCGGGGATGCAGGATCAAACGCTCGCGCGCGATGCCTTCCGCCGCGAACCATTCGATCAGCGTCTCGCAGCTGCCCGCTTCGGGGATCCCGGCCAGCAGCATTCTGGAATCGGGCAATGCCCGCAGGAGTTGCGCCCACACGGCAATCACCGTGGGGCTGAGCTTGTTCGGTCGGCTGAAGCTGCCGAAAGTGAGATGGCCGTTGTCCAGTGCAGGCAGCCTGCCGATGGGCGGGGCATCCTTGACCGGCAGGTAAGGCGAGTTTGCCGGCAGATAGACGATCTTTTCGGTGAACTGCCCCTCGAACTCACCGGGCGGCAGGAAGAGTCGATCGCCCAGGTAGTAGTCCATGGCGCGCATGCCCGTGGTGCCGGGATAACCCATCCAGGTGGCCTGAACCGGCGCCGGCTTGCGCGCGAAGACCAGCAGGCGGTTCTCGCCAGTGTGCCCGGAAAGGTCGATCAGGATGTCGATGCCGTCCGCGTGAATCTTGTCTGCCAGCGCCGCATCCGACAGGCCGGCGATCGGGTTCCAGTGGGCAAAGTGCCCGCGCAGGCGCGCTGTCACCTCGTCGTTGAAGAAATTGTTGTAGTAGGCATGCAGCGACAACAGCGGATGGCCGGACAGCTGCGCGATCACCGGCTCGATGAAGGTGGCGACTGCATGGTTGTAGAAGTCGGCCGAGACAAAGCCCACCTGCAAGCGGCGTTCGGGGTCGCGCGTCTGCGTGTGCGCCGGCCAGTGCGCCCTGAGCGCGGGCTCGAACTGCTCGCCAAACCTGACATGCTCGAGGAAAAGCGCGTGCGGATCGGTCGACGCGCTGAGCGAGAGGTAATAGAGCAGATTGCTGTGCAGCGTCGCATGGTCCGGGTTGATCTGCAGTGCCTGCCGCGAGCACGCCTCGGCTTCGTCCAGCCGGCCCAGGCTCAGCAAGGCCGCGCCCAGATTGGCCAGCGCGCCGGCGTTGTTCGGCTTGACCTGCAGGATGCGTCGATAACAGGCCACCGCCTCGTCCAGCCGGCCCAGGTACTGCAGGGTGACGCCCAAGTTGTTGAGCGCGTTGATTTCATCCGGACGGATTTCCAGCGCGCGCCTGAAGCTGGCCTCGGCCGCGTCGAGCCGGTTCATGACGCGCATCAGCTTGCCCATATCGAGGTGCAGCCCGGCATCCTCCGGCGCGATCTGCAGGGCCTTGCGATAGTTTGTTTCCGCCTCATCCAGGCGCTCCATGAAGCGCAGCAGGTTGGCGCGGTTCTCGTAGCTGCGGGCATCGTTCGGGTCGAGATAGAGCGCGAGCTGAAAATGCGTGTCCGCTTCATCCAGCCGGCCCAGTTCCTGCAACGTGATCGCCAGATTGTTATGCATCGTGACATCGTCGGTGCGGATGCGCAGCGCCTGCCTGAAGCTCGCCTCGGCTTCGTCCAGACGTCGGCTTTCCCTGAGGACGTTACCCAGGTTGCCGTGCGCCTCGGCATCCTCCGGCATGAGCTGCACGGCCCGCCGGCAGCTCGTCTCGGCCTCGTCCAGCCGTTCGAGACGCTGCAGCGTGATGCCCAGGTTGGTATGCGCCCGCGCATTGTCCGGCGCCAGTTGCAGCGCCTGCCGGTAGCTCGACTCGGCTTCGTCGAGCCGGCCCAGTTCCAGCAGCGTGGCGCCGAGGTTGCTGTGCGCTTCGGCGTAATTCGGTCTGAGCAGGAGTGCCTGTCGCAAACGCGCCTCGGCTTCGTCCAGCCGGCCCAGCTTGCTCAGCGTCACGCCCAGGTTGAGGTAGGCGTCGGCGTAGACCGGATCGATCTCCAGTGCATGGCAGTAGCGGGCCTCGGCTTCGTCGAGTCGGCCCAGCTCCTGCAGGGTGACGCCCAGGTTGTAGCAGGCTTCGACGTCGGCGGGCGCCAGTGCCGCAGCCTGCCGCAAGGGTTCCAGTGCCTGATCGGCCCTGCCCTGCAGCTTCAGCGCAACGCCCAGGATCTTCCAGCCGAACGCGTGCAGTGGATACCGCACGGTCATCTGCTGTGCGCGTTCGGCAAGCACCGCGTACTGTCTTTCTGCGTACAGCGCCATCAGCGTTTCCATCTCTTCGCGTCCGGGGCTGTCGCCGAATGCTGCATCGGCCGGCGCTGCAGCGGGCGGTGCAGCGCCCGACGCGGCCTGCCCAACCAAACCCACTAACACTAAAACCAATACATCT
>Ga0180009_10004881_pt1 | contig 14601 bp, 10 predicted proteins | sample OS_PC_MetaG_FD_123537 | JGI IMG/M metagenome (GOLD analysis project Ga0180009, IMG submission 123537) | Groundwater microbial communities from the Aspo Hard Rock Laboratory (HRL) deep subsurface site, Sweden - OS_PC_MetaG | ecosystem: Environmental > Aquatic > Deep subsurface > Groundwater...
AATGGCAGCCGCAGGCTTTAGCCTGCGAAAAACAGTAAGCCATCCGCCTAAGGCGGACGCAGGCTGAAGCCTGCGGCTACAAAGGCGATTTTTGAGCAAAATCGACTTTTTACGGGAGAATCAATTAACCGATAAAAAACACTTCACGCAACGTAAACCCAATACCTGTGCAGGCGCCGTATCAGGAGCCCTTCGACTTTGCTCAGGGTGGTGAGCCTGTCGAACCACTATGCTCATCAAACGGCCATATTTTGCTTGCCGCGAAGTTGTTTAAGCAATGTTGTATAAATCCCTGACTACAGTCTAACAGAGAAACCGGATAGTTTCAAGGCCGGATTTTAGTCAAATAGAGCATAAGCGGTTACGGCTTATACACTCCGGCTTTCATACCCCCCCCGTCCCATGCCGGCGGCAATCTTCCGGTCAGAATCTCCCGCCCAGCGCGGCGGAGAATTGCGGGTCATGGTCGTCAAAGGAATAAGTGCAGGAAAAGCCGATGGGCAGCGGGAATCTCCAGAACCTGTACCAGAAGCTCGCGCCGGCCCCGGTCTTTGTCCCTGAAGCCGCGCCGCCCCACGCCCGCGCCGCCTCGACGAACAAGGCCCCTTGCCACACCCCTCTGCGGGTTATACGGAACGGATGGGAATATGTCAGGCCGGCGCCCGCCGAGGAGGCCCCGCGGAACTCCCTGGCGTAATTGCCGGAAAGGCTTGTTTCACGGCCCGTGGCCAAAAGGCGGCCGGGCGGAAGGTCTTTGCCGTGTCCGCCCGCCAGACGCAGGGAAAGGCTGCGGTGCGTGCCCCAGGTCAGCGTGCCGTTCCACCGCGCCAGGAGATAGCCGTAGCTGAAATCGGAGCCGGTCCACGCGGCTCCCCTGTAATAAGAGAATTCGGAGCCGGAAGCAAAACTGGGGGCGGGAAGGGGCGCAAGCCGCCTTTCCATATCGGCCAGTCCGAAGCCGAAGATCGCGCCTACCGCTTCGGCGGCGCCCGCGCCGCCCGCGCCGCCCCCTCCGGTTTTCCCGCCAAACAGCCCGGCGGGTCCGCCGCTGGCGGAAAGGGATACATAGGCCTGTCCCCGGCGCCCGGCGTCACCGGGCAGGCCTGGCGAGGGGACCGAATATTCCAGCTCGGAACGCTCCCAGCCGAAAACCGCCGACAGACCGGACCGGCGGCCCCGGCCGCGCGTGAGCGGCATGCCTGCGGCGATAGCGGTTTCATCCATGGTTTTGCGGTAGCTGCCGGCGACGATCCCGTATCTTGACGGTTCTCTTTCATCCGGGGGCGGGCCGAAACCCGAACCGGAGCTGAAAGCCCCGTCGGAGTATTCCCGTTCGGTAAGGTCGCGCCGCCGGAAGGCCGCGCTAAGCGACCATCTTTCGCGCTGCAGGGAGAGGGCGGCGCTGGAGCCGGCGGAACTGGAGAATGCCGAGGCCATAACCGATTCCGCCTGCCTGAAGATGTTCCTCGCGAACAGGATAAGTCCGCCGCGCCTGCCGCCGCTTCCGCCGGTGAGGAACGGGAACGGGAGCAGGTACCAGCCGTCCGTCACGGTTATGTCTATCTCCGCGTTTCCCCCCGGAAGCGCGGAGGAGGAAACATTTACCTGCTTGAACTGGCGCATATCCCAAAGGCCGGTCTGCGCGTCTTTTAAAGTGGAAGGGCCCAGGGGGGCGCCCTCCGAAAAAGGGAGGTGTTTGCGCAGGAGCTTTTCGTCCGTGCGGTTTCCCCGGAAGATTATCCTCTCTATGCGGACGGGAGCGGTGGAAACAGTTAAAGTCTGGGAAACGGCCGGGAGAAAAAATAAAGGAAACGCTGAGAAAAGGAATGGAAGGGCCTTAAGAGCCCGGTGGACGCGTCCGGTTTTTTTCATAATCAGGTCTGCGCTAAGATTATAATTCTATATAATATCAACAAGGCCGGAAAGGCGGTCGTGCGCGCGGTATTTCGGCGGCACACTGCTTCCCGGCAGGCGGGTCTTGCGGTAACTCTATGACACAGGAAAAAAAAGCCCCCGGAAAATTCCCTCTGCACGTCCGGATATTCATCGGCATGGGCGCGGGTATTTTACTGGGGCTGGCGGCGAGGCTTATATTGGGAGAGGGCGACGCGCTCTCCCGGCTGGTCACCGGCGTCGCCCAGCCGGTCGGCCAGATCTTCCTGCGCATCATTTTCATGGCCGTGGTGCCGCTGGTGGTGGCGGTGCTTAATTCAATAGGAGTGCCGGGGGAAGGGATAGTGATAATTCTGGGGATAGACCGCCTTCTGGATATGGCGCGCACCGTCCTTAATGTGACGGGCGACATGACCATCGCTGCCTGCGTAGCCAGGCTGGAACCCCGCGGACATACGGGCCGATAACGCCCGTTTGCACCTTCACCGGCTGCCGGCGGGGAGAGGGGAGGATGCCGTTGTCTTAATGCGCGTAGGCGCCGAGGATGATCATTGCCATCTGGATCGAATATCCGAAGCAGCCTTCCACTTCGATCCGATAGCTGACCGGCTTGCCGCCGATCACGGTCGAATAAGTCGGATTGACGAAGTGTCCGTTCGAAATCCCTTCGGGAGCTATCGCTACGACGACTTCCGCGTCGTTGATGCGCAGTTTGAACGTGCGGGACGCCATGTCCGCCCCGGCGAGGAAAACCGAAGTGCTGCGCTGGGAGGAACCGTCGCCGCTCGTGATGACGCCTCCGAGCGATTTGTCCGGCTGCCGCTTGAATTCCGCTGAGATCGTTTGTCCGTATTTTCTCATTATGAGTTTCGAGGCAGAGGCGGCTTCATCAAAAAAACCCCACGCGACGGCGCCGTTGACGGCCCCGGCAACGGCATGGTCGTAGACCTTCATCGCGATGTCGGCGCCGGTTACGTCGCCCAAGTCATGGCCCGGCTCGATAGGACGCAGCTCCGGCGGCCGGATATCGGGGGTGACGCCTGGAGTCTGTTCTGTTACAACCAGCGTCCTGGCTTTTTCAAATCCCCGGGACAGCGCGTCCCGGGTAAAAGCAGGGCGGGAGAGCAGGCATATAAGGCAGGCGAGCCCGCATACGACGGTCAAAATCTTTTTCATAATAAACTCCTCTGTGTTTAAAGATGATGCTTGGAATAGCATAACAAATTATCCGCGTGTGTCCCAGCAAAATCCGCAGCCAGGATCGTCCGCTATAACGTTCTTATGGAAGCGGGGGTGGCCCGTTTGTAGGCCCAATCGCGGATAGCCTTTACCTGCTCGGCCATTGTCTTGGAGAGCGGCACCATATTGTAGGCCTGCGATAAAATATCGTCCGCGGTCATCGCCCGTCCGGCCTGGTACGCGTCGATGCGCGCCGCGATGACGGCTTGCTCTATTTCCGCGCCGCTCCAGCCGTTGGTGGAGCCGAGCAGCCGGTTGATGTCGAAGTTTTTCGGGTCCGCGGAGTTGCGCGCCAGGTGGATTTTGATGATCTGGGCGCGCTCATCCGTGTCGGGCAGGTCGCAGAAAAATACCTGGTCAAAGCGCCCTTTCCGGACGATCTCGGCCGGAAGCATCTCGATCCGGTTGGCCGTGGCGGCCACGAAAACGAGAGGGGGCTTTTCCTGCATCCAGGTCAGGAACTCCGAGAACACCATGGATTGCGATGAGGCGGCTTCCTTAGGCGTGCTCAGGCTGCTTTCCATCTCGTCGATCCAGAGCACGGCGGGCGCAATGGCCTCGATCGTGCCCAGGGCGCGGTGGAACGCGGCCTCGGGACTGCCGTAGAGGCCTGAAAATATCAGGCTCATGTTCAGGCGAAACAAGGGGACATGCCAAAGTCCCGCGATAGCCTTGGCCAGCAGGCTTTTCCCGCAGCCGCTGACCCCCATGATAAGAACCCCCTTTGGGATGGGTATCCCGGCATTGACCGTCTCCTGGTTGAACAAATCCTTGCGCTTGGCGGCCCAATTCTTGACATTCTCCAGGCCGCCGACTACGCTGGTGTCGAACTTGAGCGGGACGAACTCCAGAAAGCCCGCCTTTTTTGTGAGCATCCCCTTTTCGGCGAAGATCTCATCAAGAATTTTGTCCCTGGCGGCGCCTGTGCTGAAAACGCGGTACATAATATGGTCGACTTCCTTCAGGGTCAGTCCGCGCAGGGCCAGGATGACTTGCGGCCTTATGTCCGCCGGCAGCGCCGCGCCGGGAAACTGTTTTTCAACCGCCAGCACGCGCGCCATCAGTTCCTCGGACGAAGGCGCGGCGAGTTCGATATAGCACAATTCCTTTTCCAGGGATTCAGGCAGCGCGGCGACCAGCGAGATGAGCAGGATGGCCGATTGGTAGCTGCGGCCGAAGGAGAAGTAAGCCTCGCGCAGCCCGCGGACCACTCTCGGATCGTTCATGAAGTCTGAAAGGTCTTTCATGACATAGAATCCGCGCCGGGGGTGGTCGATCATATGCTGCAGCGCGACTACGGGATCGCGCGTGTCGACGCCGTCCACGGCCGGCTCTAATCCGCGAACGCAGCTCCAGGTGGTAAGCGAGCCGCCGGGGAAACAGCGCGAAATCAGCGGCGCGAGGCTGTCGGTGACGCGATCTTCCTCGGACGTATGCAGATAGATCAGCGGGTTGCGGCCTTGTATCGCGTGAAGAATCTGCTCTTCAAATCGGGACATAATCATCCTCCGGAAATGTAAGGATACCCGGCAACCGGGCTTGCTCCCGTCTGCAGGAAATACAAGGGCGGTTAGCGTAACTTAAACCTTTCAGGAGCCCTTTCCTGTCTTTGCAGAACCGGCGCCTTAGAAAATATAATACAAAAAAAAGACTGTCGGGAAGTTTTTTTCCGGAGCGGCGGTCGTTGCGGGAACACCCGGCGGCTTGACAAACATTCCTGAGGTCTGTAATAATATCCTGTAGAGCCTTCCGGTAATGGGCAGGTGAAAAGACCGGCGGGTTAAAGAACCGATGAAAATAAAAATACCGGCGCCGGCGTTTATAGCGGTCTCCGCTGGCATATTTGTTTTTTTGCACGCAAAAAACGCCTCGCCTTTTGATTTAAGGGGCGCCGCGGAAGGTTTGGGCTTTGATACCGTTATTGCGGATTTTGAAGAGGCCGGCGTGGATCTTCCGGAGGTGAAAGTTTCCGGCGAATCCGGCGCCGGCGCGGCGGCCGGACCCGGCCCGGGCGCGGCGCAAATAAACCCTTTAAAATATCTGGCCACGCTCCAATTTGACGGGAAAGCTTACTGGAATACCGGAGAACAGAATTTTCCCCAGCCGTTTGTTTTCAATACAACCCAGGACGCGAACGGCGACGGGGAAATAGACGCCGACGACGCCCTGGAGAATCTGGTCCGTTACAAAATAGGGCGGGACGTATACGGCAAAGGGAGGTCGGGGCTTCCCGATCGCGGCCCCAACGACCAGAGGCCGGCGGTGTATTTCCATTACGTAGTCCGGGGCGGTTACAGGGTTTACGAATACTGGCTTTATTATGCCGACAACGACTATTGGAACGACCACGAACACGACTGGGAAAGGTATTTTGTCTACGAGAGTCTTTTAACAGGCCTGCCGGAAAGGATAGTCATAAGCCGGCACAATCAAATGCGGGAATATGACTGGGGCAAATTTCCCATGGACGAGGGGCATCCTTCAATAGGGGTGATCGGCGGAGGCCATGCCATGAGGGAGGCCGCCCAGGACGGGGTCAGGATTAGATATAACGGAGAGATCTCCGCCAATAACGGCCGGCTGGACGCCGGTGACGGCCAAAACATCCCGTGGCTGATTTTTTCAAACGACCCCGGCGTAAAGGGCGCGATCTCGTACGTCCGGCAGCCGGATTGTTTTAATTACGGAGATCCGCGATATTTCCGGAATCGCGACGAATACGGCGATTTAAGGCCGGCGCCGTGGAAGAGAGTATTGTGGGACGACCCGCAGTATGCCGATCAGGGAGATACGGAAGAATTCTCTGATTAACCCGAAAACCTCCAGTTCCCGCAAATTTTTCCGGCTCCGGCAAAGATTTTTTTCTGGTCAATCACGCCGGGAGAAACTTCCGGCTCCCGGCCGAGGAAAATATTCTCCCCCGCGGTCAGCTGGGGAACGAGATTAAACTCCTGATAAATGATGCTGATTCCCAAATCCTGGGCGTGATGGGGATTTTTTATTTCTACGGGCCCGGGGCTATAGGGCCTAAATTAAGCTAGGACTAAAGCCTGCCTGTTGTTTAGGCACGTGGGCACTGGCGAGCCCCTGATTTCCAGTGTATCCTATTAATACTACAGTGCATTACGTGGTTTTTACAGTGCGATGCGCTTAAAATGCCGGGAAGGAAACAATGAAAGATAAAATACTTGTTAACAGGGCTATCAACGCCGGAAGCGTAAAACCCGAAACGGTCAGGCCGTTTAAAGCGGATCATCGCAGGATTACCGTTCCCGCAGCAGTCCTTCTTTTAATTCTGGCTTCCTGGAGTTCCTTTTTTCAAATTTCCACGGCGCATGCCGGCGCATACGAAGAACTCGCTTCCCATGCCGAAAGCCTGGGCCTTCCTTCGCCTCAGGCCTCAAATACCGGTTCCGATTGGCAGTTAGTCCCTCCGCCCCCTCCGGACACGGCTTCCCCCATGCAGACCGGCGAATTTAACAGCGGCGAACTGAATTTCTGGCAGGAACTGGGGGAGGATACAGGCGGCAGCCCCTGCCGGCAGGGATTGCTGGATTCGAATTTGTGCAGGAACTTCGGCCTCGTGGGACCGGAATTTGTCAGGGCTCTCAAGAACTATCCGGACGGCACGCTGGCGCTGGTCGAGAAGATAGGCCTCAATCTTGCTCTGGGCAAGGAGACACAGCTTCTCAACATAGGCGGCAATATGGGTAATTTCAATATCGGCATATCCGGAGGCGTCAGGCTTGCGGGGACGTCAATAGTGGTCACCCCCCTCGGCAAAAAAGAATGGAACACGGAAATAATGCGTCTCATAAAAATCTGGAAGACCAGGACGATAATCCCGTTTAACGCCGGCCGCATCATGAGGATGCGGAACGGCGAAATATGGAAACTGCCGATAGTGATCTGGGCCGGATTTGCTCCGACGGTAGGCGTGGGGGCCGGCCCCGTCCCTGTATCGCTTAACGTCTCTTTCGGAATGTCCGGCGAACATCTGCCGACGCTTTCTCTTTTCCGGGCCGGAGACAGGGAATTACGGCTCCGTCTGCGCATAGACCAGGCGGTTATGCGCTTTATCGGAGGGGGCTTGAACATCTCCGTCACGCCTGTTACGGTGGGACTTGACAAGCTCGACACCCTATTGACGTCCAAACTGGACAGCCTTATCAGACCCGTCGCTTCCAACCTGCCGCTGGTGGGAAAGCAGGCTCAGAATGCGGGCGGCTTTATCGGGCACTTTGCCGCCGGTCAGATAGCCAGGGAATTCATGAATTACACATACGCCAGCTTCGGCGTTTCGGCGAATGAGAGGAAGGGCAAAAAGATGATGGCGGAGTACATCTTTGACCCGACCGACAAAGAGCAGATGGAAGCATTGGTAAAGCTTGTAAAGGCAGGCGGGTTCGATATGCCCCGGCAACTGGCCCGGATAGCCTCGGTATGGAGTTTCCTGCCGGGACACAACAGCGTTGATGAGGTGTCAAAACTCCAGCAGATACAGCAGGACTGGCAGAGGGAGCATCCGGACATGAAGCCTTCCTACGCCGGAGCAAGCGGTTACCGCAAAGACAGCAGAGGCATGAACCTGCATGTGCCGCTGATCGTCAATTACAACTCTTCCCACGGCGCCGCCTATGAGAAAATAAAAGAGCAGGGCGGAGCGGTTCGTCACGTGAACCAGTCTTTCAGAAATACCGACGATAATTTTATCGATATTCCGTGGTTCGGCAAGGTCTTCAAGCACAACCAAAGCCGCAGCGCTTATGTCCTTAACACTGAAACCTCCTCAGGCGGCGTCAATTCCCCGATGATGGTCTACCAGCAGTTTGACGGCATGATACGGCGCAGCGAAAGAGCGGGCCGCGGCAGCCTTGAGAAGATAAACGGCATAATGCGTTATGCCGGCGTCATGGGAGAGGGAGAAAACCCTTCCACGTCCCTGCCGCTGGACTCCCTGCAGCCGATTTCTTCTCACACAGCGCGGTTGAACGGGTTTGATTTGGACAAAGTGATCGCAAACGTTATCTGTCCCAACTGCACCTCGCGCTACAGGGCCACAATGGTTAACTTTTCGCTGGGTTTAAACGAAAACGCTGTCAGCGATATAATAGCCGCCCCCTGCTCGCTGATTTTAAAGGCTTTTGCCAATTCCCTGGGAGCCGGCGCAAAGGAACTGATGCAAAAAGTCCTGTCCGTATCAAAGATCGGCGAAGACGGGGCCATCAGCTACCTCCGCGGCGACCTGGAAAAAGTGATAGATTTAAGCGTAGGCGCTTTCCGCGAGTTCAGGATACTGCGCAGCATTTCTAAGATGTGCCGCACCGCCACCCGTATCATTCAGGACCTTATAAAAGTGCGCACCGCATCCGGCTGGAAGGAGCGGGCGGAGGCTATAGGAAGGCTGACCTCGGGGGAAGGGAAAAGCAAGCTGCGTTACGGCGATATCATGAAGGTGTTGATCCAGCTTGTCAAACCGTCCGATATAGCGGCGGAAATCAAATACAGCACAAACAGAAAAGAAGACAACCGGTACCGGAACGTCTCGCTTCATTATTCCTATAACGGCAATCCCGATAATACAGCCTTCCAGGGCATGTCCGGCTATTTCCGGCTGAAGGACAGATTTTCGGCGCCTGCCGAGTTGGCGGACTGATTAAGAATTCCAGGATCTGTTCCGTAAAACGGATGCCTGGATATCCAAAAAACGCCTTTCCCTGTAGAAACCCGAAAAATTCAGTTGGCCGTCTGATGATGAGCATAGCTCCTGATACGGCGCCTACGCAAGTATTGAAGCTGAATTTTCCGGAGGCAATTCGGCTGTTAGGCTCTTAGTTTTATCTTGCTTTTTTATTCTTCAGATATGCGATAAGTTTTTCCGGATCGTCCGTTATGATGCCGTCAACCTTGTAATCCAGCATTTTCCGCCAGTCCTTAGGCCTGTTCGCCGTCCAGGGCACAACCTGATATCCTTTTTTGTGCAAAGATGCGACCGCCCTCTTTGTTATATTTTTAAAGTACGGGCTTAAGATATCCGCTCCCGAGGATTTAAGCGCGGCAATGAAATCAAAACATTTCTCCGGAGTCAGCAGCGCTGTCCTGACAGCGGGGTTGATTTTCTTGGCCGCGATCAGCGTTCTCATATCAAAAGACTGAAGTATTATCCTGTCGGTCATGTCGTATTTTGCGGCTGTATCGCAGACAAGTTTTGCGAATTCATCGGGAGACGGAGAGGCTTCCGGTTTTTCAGGCTTTATCTTGGTCTCAATGTTGAATTTTACGGTTTTTGCCGCGGGATGAGTTGAATTAATCACAAGCTGAAAAACTTCTTCCAGGGTCGGGATTTTCTCTCCCGGACACGGCTTCTGCAGCGGGAATCCGGGATTTTTAAGCGTTCCGCAGTCAAACTCCCGTATCTCTTTTAGCGTAAGCGACCTTATCAGGATGTCTTTGCCGATTTTTTTACCGTCTTTGTCCAGGCATATGGCGGGATTTACGGACTGTTCGTGCGATATGACTATAACATCGTCTTTTGCCACTATCATGTCCATTTCAAGGACGTCCGCTCCCGCGCGGAGAGCTTCGTTAAACGCCGGCAGAGTGTTTTCCGGCATTACAGCCCGCGCCCCCCTGTGTCCGTGAACTTCAGGCCTGTGTCCGGTCTTACCGGCCGCCGCTGAAAAAACAAAGACTATCCCCAGCAGCGCCTGGGTCATTATTCGCTTCATCGATTTTTCTCCCGATATCATTTCAGCAATAAACTTTGCGGCGCGTACGGCTCCAGCGGCGCCGTGAACGAGCCGTTTATCACCGCAATCGCCGCGCCGGCCGCCGTGCCGCGCAGATCGCACGGCTGGGCGCTGCCGACGTTCATGCCGCCCGGCAGCTCGACCCGCACCGGCGCCGCCGAGCCCGCCTGTTCCCACAACCGCAGCAAAAGTCCGTCGCCGGACGGATTGCGCCCGAAAGCCGTCACCAGCACGCCCGGGCGGGAAAGCCTCAAGCCCCCCTGTTCCGGCGGCAGGCGGCCCCCTGCGGCCTGCGACACCGCTGCGACAGCCGGCGCGCGCGCTTCCCAGGACGGCGCCAGCAGCGACTCTGTTTCAGTGCTGCCGCGCCGCACGCTCCACAGGCGTACGCGGGAACGCCACGAGCCGCCGGTCCACTGCGGGAAATTGGTTCCCCATTGGTTATTGTGGAGCATTACATAGACATCGGCGTTTTCCGGATTGAACTCCGGCGAGTGCCGCCAGAGTCCGGGCCGGCCGATGCTCACCAGGGGCGAATCCAGCGGGATCAGGCCCACGCCCCCGTCCGCGCCGGTCACTGTCATGCCGCCGTCCAGGCAGAATACGTCGTGATTGGAGCCCGGCACAATATCCTTTGCCGGGTCTATTACCGAACCGAGGCGCGACAGACGGAACTGCGGCCGGTCGACGTTCAAAGGCAAATACAGCCAGCCGCCTTCCGGCCAGGAATCGGGCGTCTTGCCGGATATCTCCCACTCGAGATCCACATACGGCTGGCCGCGGTACAGGGTAACGCGCAGCGTGGTAGAGTCGGGGATTATGCCTTCAGCAGGGGCCTGAAGCGTCGCTGTCGCCGAGACGGCGCCGACTACGACGGTCATGCCGGCATGGGCCGCGCCTGCGGATTGGTACGGATGCGTTTTTGCGGGCGGCAGGTTCGGCTTGCCGAAGTCGGAGAACGCCCATTGGGGGCGGTTGCGCAGATATTCCTTCTGAAACAGTTCCACCCGGTCCGTGTCGAAGCGTTCATAAAAATACTGGCCGAACGCCATTTTCGCGCCGGGTTTTACGAGTTCCCGTCCGGTTGCCTGTTCGACTATGGATTTTATGCCGCAGCGCTCGGGGTCCAGCGTGACGCGGAAAAAATCATTCTCGATCACCTCGGCGCGGTCATGCCGGAGGATGCCGGCCGGTTTCTGTTCTCCGGGAAGGAATGTCCGGTAGCCCAGCGGCGGCAGGTCCCGGGCAAGGAACCGGTCCGCTCCATCCCACGACGCCGGCACAACGGCGTCGCGCCGCCATGGCAGCGGGTTAAAAACGACAAGACGGCGGCCCGGCGCGTCAACGGAATCGGCCAGCCGGCCGGCCAGACGCGCGATAGCCGGCGTGATCGTCCGGTCCGCCCTGCGGATATACGCACGGTGCTCTTCAAAGGCCTGCAGTAAAGAATCATAGTGACCGGCGGCCACGGCTTTTTTCCACTCGTCGCCGTAACGGTAGCCATAGGCCTTCACGTCGCGGCCCCAGGTGTGTTCGCCGTAAAGCAGGCTGTCTTCATACGCCGCATCAACGGCGTCGGCCGCAGAATCCGTCTTTATGCCCCAAATGCCCGACAGGGTGTCCAGCTTTTCCAGCGTGCCGATTTGCGGACGGATGTTCCGGGCCAGAGCGGTCTCAACAGGCATAGCCAGCAGGCCGTGTATCCAGGTGTCGGGCATATCGCCGCGCACCACCGGCAGTTCCGGCTTCTCCGCCAGGATGGCGCCGGCAAAATCCTCCAGGCGTCCGAAACGCACTTTTACCCCGTTAGAGAAGGCCGCTGACTCCTGCCGGCGGTATGGGGTGTTCCTTTCGGATGGCGGTATAATGCCGCCATCTGTGCCCGTTAGAGGTTGTTCTCTAACGGGGTTTACTCCGGGCAATTCCTTTGCCGCGGTTTCAAAAAGCTTCCCGACCTCGTCCGGCCGCGGCGGACCATGATTATCGTTCGTCATCCACATGTAAAGCCAGGTTTTGTGCGGCCAGTCTTTCGGGGGATGGATGCCGGAGCCGTAACTCCCGGCGTACATGGTCAGCAGGCGCGAGCCGTCCGGCCCCTCCCACCAGAACAGCAGCGGCACCTCCGGAACCGCGCTCGCTTCATTGGAACCGAGGTGCAGAAAACCGATGCCCGCGCGCTTGAGCAGCGTAGGCAAAATCCAGGCATGTTCAGGCACATCGGTCATTTTTGCGGCTGACGGCAGGCTTTGTCCGGCCGAGCGCGAGACGACCTGCGCATACCGCAGTCCGCGCACGATTTCTTCAAGCTCCAGCGACTCCGTGTGCATCGTGAAAGGCAGGGCGTGCGCCGCCAGGCTTCCGTCGCGCAACGCCGCCATCACCCGCTCCCGCCGACCTGGCGTCTGTCCCGGCCAGAGCACCTGCGCCAGCGGCCAGCCCGGGAGCGTCCAGGTGAATCTTTGTTCGGGCGCAAGGCCGCGGCTCTGCTCGACGGTTTCCAGTGCCCGGTCGATCATTTCGGTGCGGTACCACGCAATAATTTCGGACGGCAGGCCGGTGAAGCCGATGTCGAAGTGGGTCTTGGAAACCACGATGATTTCCCGCAGTCCGCCGTCGGCCCCGCTGACGGGTCCCGAAGCCGAAGCCCAATTATAGGCCGGCTTGCTCTCCGCCGCCCGCGCCGGAGATAGCCCGGCGGCCAGCAGAACAAAAAATATCAATGCGTATTTTTTTACCATATTACCCTCTCCGATTAAAACCCAGTCCCTTTTATTTTTCAGAGAAAACAATAGTTACCGTGGCTTTGGCCTTATTCCCCGCAGCCTTGGCCTTGTAAGGCCGCGTGCCGGCGTTGATATAGGCGGCAAAGGCCTTGGCGGTCTCCATAGGTGTTTGCTTTGCTTTCAAGGCCAAAGCGATATTCCAGCCTGCAACATGGTCGGTCGTGCCGTCAGGCCGCATATACCGGAAAATAGAAAGCCATAAGTTTATAGTGCCGTCTATGCTCGCATCCAGCTTGCCGGTGGCTATTCCCGAAATTTCAGCAATCCCAGGCTTGCCGCCGACAGTGACCTTGCCGGCGGTAACCAAAATCTTTTGAGTTTTATCATAAGACGCAACAGTAAGATTCGCGCCTTTCGCAAGTTCCACTTCCGGATTATATCTTTCCATAAATCTTTCCTTTTTGGAATCTAATAATTTTTTAACTTCACGATCGAAATCGGATTCAAGCATGCGGGCTTGACTGATTCGGTATTTTTCATATTCGCTTTCGGCTAATGCCGCCGCAACTTCATGGCTGATCCTGCCGCTATCCTGCAAAACTTCTTTTTCGTTAAATTGCAAAAAGGCGTCCAATTTCTCAACCCAGGACTTCATATACATCACAACACCCTTTTGCGCCTGTATTTCGGCATAGTCAAGATACATCGTTACAATTCTATTCAGCCCATCAAGTTCTTTTTCATTCAGATAATTCTTGGCAATACCGACATCGGCTTTCCGGATGGTTCCTTTAGGCGAATTTTTCCAGTTCGTGAGCCCCATATTTAATTTCCCGCTGTTCACTCTGTTCTGAATAATTTCCGCCGCGGTTTGGCCGGTTATCGCCCAGTGAAGTTTGTTTTGCACGGTGGCAAAGAATTGCCTGGTAATTTCCTCGTTTGGATCATAGTCAGCGCTGCACTGAGCGTAAATGTCGGTGATTTTCTGGTAGAATCTGCGCTCGCTGCTGCGGATATCGCGGATCCGCGCCAGTTGTTCTTCAAAATAATCTTTACCGAAAATGTTATTTGGGTTTTTCAGCCGCACATCATCCATGGCAAAGCCTTTGATGATGTACTCTTTGAGCACTTGTGTCGCCCAGATGCGAAAATGCGTCGCCCGCCTTGAATTTACCCGGTAGCCTACGGAAATAATGGCATCCAGATTGTAAAATTCCATATTTCTCGCAACTTGCCTTTGTCCCTCTATTTGAACTTGTGCAATTTTTGCACAGGTTGAATTTTTGTCCAGCTCGCCTTCCTGAAAGATGTTTTGAAGATGTTTGGTGACTACGCTTCTCTCAACGCCAAAAAGTTCGGCGATTTTTGCCTGCGTAAGCCATAAATTTTCATCGCGCAAAAATATCTCCACTTTCACCTTGCCGCTTGGCGCGGTGTAGAGCAGAAACTCCGTAAATGTGTTCTGTTTTGCAATCTGTTTATTCTTTTTCATAATTTCATGCTTCACTCGCGCCGCTCACCAGTCGCGGCAAAAACAACCTCCCACGAAATACTGGACCGAACATTCAATATTTCAACAACGTCCCCTCTACCGTCCCCGGTGAAGCCGATGTCAAAGTGGGTCTTGGAAACCACGATGATTTCCCGCAGTCCGCCGTCGGCCCCGCTGACGGGTCCCGGGGCCGAAACCCAACTATAGGCCGGCTTGCTCTCCGCCGCCCGCGCCGGAGATAGCCCGGCGGCCAGCAGAACAAAAAATATCAATGCGTGTTTTTTTACCATATTACCCTCTCCGATTAAAACCCAGTCCCTTTTATTTTTCAGAGAAAACGATAGTTACCGTGGCTTTGGCCTTATTCCCCGCAGCCTTGGCCTTGTAAGGCCGCGTGCCGGCGTTGATATAGGCGGCAAAGGCCTTGGCGGTCTCTATAGGCGTTTGTTTGGCTTTTAATGCCACAAGACCTCAATATTCACCGCGCCGTCGGGTGATTGACAAA
>Ga0180009_10004882_pt1 | contig 14600 bp, 9 predicted proteins | sample OS_PC_MetaG_FD_123537 | JGI IMG/M metagenome (GOLD analysis project Ga0180009, IMG submission 123537) | Groundwater microbial communities from the Aspo Hard Rock Laboratory (HRL) deep subsurface site, Sweden - OS_PC_MetaG | ecosystem: Environmental > Aquatic > Deep subsurface > Groundwater...
AAGAGAGTTAAAGCCCAGAGCAAGAATTCCATCTACAGAGTTTGATGCACAGAATTCATTTTTAATTATTTTTTCAGAAGATTTTATCCATAAAAAACACAAAAAATACATTCGATATTATGATGCCAATAAAACAACAAAAGATAATCTATTAAAACATAAATATTTTCCAGATGTGGAAAATTTTAACCGGAATTTGAAGTTTTTTGAAACCAGTGATTTTTTTTCATTGTTAAGGTCATTGCTTCCTATTGATTATGCATTGCTGATTCAAAGAAACCAGCAGACCAAAGTGAAATATGCCTTGACCCATTTCCATGTCAGGATAGACTGGCCCATTGCCGAGGCATCTGAAGAGCTTGCCAAGGATCTGAGGTATATTTCAAAAGACCTTTATGAAAAAGGGGATAAATATGCCGAGGATTTCCAGAAGAAATTTTTTGAATACTATGGGGTTCCGGTCCTGTCCGGGGGGAGAAGAACGGCAGCCATTGTGGCTGCTCAATATTTTCGGAAGCTTCCCGGAATAACAACGGTTTATGTTTCTTCCAGTGAATCCAGAAACCTTTTAAAGATTGATGAAAGAGGGGTGTCAAAATCCGTTCTGGTGAAACTGCCCATCGAGGAAATAAAAAAACTGATTGACCTGTCAGGCATTACCCAAAATAGTTTTACGAAAAATTATGTAATTGCGCGTCTTCGGAAAAATTTTATCTGCATCTTAAATGTAAAATACGATTACACCAGCCATGCCCTGCCCTCAGAGGGCGGAAGACTCAGGGAGTTAAAGCAGGACACAAACTGGCTTACCGTGTCTGAAGAGCATATCCTGCCCAAACCATCCGTGCTCATGTATCCGCCGATTCCCTATAAAATGGTATATTTATAATTTTTTAAGCAGGGCAATTTCATCACAATTGGGGAAACTGACACAACCAATACAGTCTGACCACACTTTAATAGGCAGTTCGTTTTTATCAAGAATTGAAAATCCAAACCGTTCAAAAAAAGTGGGTCTGTAGGTAAGGGTAAAAAGATCCTTGATCTTGAAATATACTGCTTCCTGGATGGCTCTTTCTGTAAGGGTAGTACCGATTTTTTGACCGGTGAAGTCCGGATCAACGGCAAGGGAACGGATTTCTGCCATATCTTCCCAGCAAAACTGCAAGGCACAGCAGGCAACCACCTTTCTTTTTTCTGGATCTTCAAACACCCAGAAGTCTCTTAAGTGGTCGTACAGCTTGCTAAGGGGCCTTGCTAAAAGTTCCCCTTTTTTACTATAGAGTTGCAGCAGGGCATGAATGGATTTCACATCATCAAGTATGGCTTTTCTTATCATTTTTGATCCTTAATTTTAATCAGCGCTTTTACGGTTCCCAATGTTTTTTCTTTTGATATCTTTCCTGTATCGGGGTCCATGTATACCATTTTTGTTCCATCCGGTATATCAAAATATTGATAGGCAGTGGTAGAAAGACAATGTTTCATATAATCCATCCATATGGGCAGGGCTGCTTTTGCGCCGGTTTCATATTTTCCCAGCGGTGTTGAATCATCATTTCCTACCCAGACACCTAGGGCAATATTCGGGCTGAATCCGATAAAAAGCGCATCTTTATAATTATCGGTTGTACCGGTTTTTCCGGCAATATCCTTTTGAATAACAGCGGCTTTCACCCCTGTGCCTTCACGTATAACCGCTTTTAACATATCCGTCACAACGGCAGCGGTTTGTCTGGACATAATGGATTGTTTTTTTATGGTATTTTGAAAAATTATCCTGGAGTCTGAATCTGTTATTTTTTCAATGGAAAATGGTTCTACTCTAATCCCCATGTTGGCAAAGGGGATATAGGAAGCTGTGAGCTCCAGCAGGCTGACCTCCGATGTTCCCAACGCAAGAGACAGATTGGCGTTAAGCTCGGATGCAATCCCTGAATTTTTTGCAAATTCAATCACCTTGGCCGGACCGATTCTTTCTATAAGTCTTACAACCGGTGTGTTTTTAGATAGGGCCAGCGCTTTACGAAAGGTGATGTCTCCTTGAAAAGTTTTTGAAAAATTGTTCACCTGCCAGGTTTGATTGTTATCTAAATAAAAAGACAAAGGGGCATCCAGCAGGGTATTATTCTGTGAAAAGCCCTGATGGATAGCAGTTGCGTATACAAAGGGTTTAAATGCGGAACCGGGTTGTCGTTTGGCCTGGACCGCCCTGTTAAAGGAACTTGTATTGAAATCTTTACCCCCCACCATGCTTAAAACCCCACCTGTTTTAATATCCATGGCAATCAATGCACCGTTAACTTTTAAAGGGTTAAGCCCTTGTTTTTTCATCCGGGTTTCAAGCTCATTCATTCGTTTTAAAACAGACTCTGTTGCCGCCAGCTGAAGATCCATGTCAAGGGTTGTATGAATAGACAGCCCACGAGAATAGACGTTTTGCAAATCAAATTGTTGTTTTAAAAGCAGTTTAATATATTCGATAAAATAGGCAGACTTGCTTTGACTTGATTGTTGAGGAAAGAGAACAATTTGTTGTGCTGTTGCCAGCTTGTGTTCTGTTTCAGTAATGATGTTTGCGTCAAGCATTTGTTTAAGAACAATATCTCTTCTTTTTTTGGCCAGATCAGGGTTTTTAATGGGTGAGTACACAGAAGGGGCTTTGGGGAGCCCTGCAATTAATGCTGCCTGGGCCAGGGTCAGGTCATTTACACATTTTCCAAAATAGGTTTGGCTGGCTGCCTCAACCCCATAGGAACCCGATCCCAGATAAATCAGGTTTAAATATAATTCCAGGATTTCATTTTTCGTATACCGTCTTTCGATCTGGAGAGTTAGAATGGCTTCTTTTATTTTTCTGACAATTGATTTCTCAGATGTCAGAAACAGTGTTTTGGATAGCTGCTGGGATAATGTACTGGCACCTTGTTTGAATTTTCCCGCCTTTATATCATGAAAAATCGCCCTTGCAATTGCTTTTAAATTGACACCGGAATGGGTGTAAAAGTTTTTATCTTCTATGGTGATCAAGGCATTGATAAGATTTTTTGGAATGTTGTCTATGGGTACGGGAAATCTTTTTTCAATATAAAATTGCGCCAGGATTTTTTTATCCGATGAAAAAACAGTAGTTACAGAGGATGGTTTAAATTGTTTAAGGCTGTTTATCTGGGGTAAATCATGAACAAGGATAAAAAAAGCCCCTGCCAGAATCCCAAAAAAAATTCCAGCAAGGGCGATCGATATTAAAATCCAGTTTTGTTTTTGCATTATGGGGTTATGAAACTATCAATGGCCTTATGAAATTCATCATCTGTAAACGGCTTGTGAAGGATCATATTGATACCTGATTTTGTCAAAACAGTATCATTAACTTTAATATCCCCCTCTTTTTCTTCAACAAAATCACTTTGAGTTGTAATCATGAGAATCGGCAGGTCCTGTCGGGAATATTTTTTTCTTATCTCACGGGTAAGTTCAAGTCCGCTGATATTTGGCATATTAAGATCTGTAATGACCAGGTTCGGTTTTTTCTGGATGATTTGGGGAATTGCATCTTCCGGGCGATCAAAGGTGATGGGTTTAAAGCCAAGGGCTGTCAGTTTATTCTGGTAAAGTTTGAGCATCATTTTTGAATCATCGACCACAAAAATTTGAGCTTCCTTATTTTCAGGTTCGCCATTTTCCGTTACTTTTTGAGCAATACTTTCGGCAAATTCCTTTTGACCGATACCGCTCATTTGTTTTAAAAATGCGTTTCTTGTGTTGGGATCTGCTTTGGTTGCCACATAGGTCCCTGCAAGTTCCAGAAAGGATTCTTCTTCCACAAGAAAATTGAAAATATTGCTGGCATCTGAATCTATCAAGGCGGCAACAGCATTTTTAGAATCAGCAGAGCCTTCTCTCACAACATTTCTAAGGCCTGCCACCAAAGCTTTGGAAAGATTTTTATCAATGGCTCTTGCTGCACTCATTCGAACAGCCTCAACCGGGTCCTGCAGGCCCTGAACAAGACTGATGGCTGTTTTAGGAGAGGGAATACGTTCCATGGCTTCATAGGCAGCCTGCCGGATATTTGCATCTTCCGGCTGGGTGTTGACGATATCAAGGATTGGGGTTATGGCAGCAGGATCGCCAATATACCCCAAGGTTGTCACAAGGTGTACCAGATAGTCAGCCTCGGCATTCTGGAATGCTTTTGTTAATATCGGAGTGGCTTTATTCCCCAGTTTCATTAATTGATCAATAGCGGTATCCCGAACAATGGTGATACTGGAACTTAAAAGTGTGGTCAGTTTATCAAGGGCATAAAGATCCTGAATTTCGGCCAGGGCATCCACGGCAAATTTATTGATCTGTTCATCTTCACCTATGAATCCCAGCAACTTATCTACAGCATCGTTGCTGCCCATTTCCGCAATGGCAAATATGGCAGCCTGTTGTATGGCCTTGTCCGGCTGGTTTGCCATATCGGCAAAAAGGGGTAAAGACTCAGAAAGCCTTAAATTTCCGAGAGAAGAAATAGCTGCAACAAGGATATCGGCGTCTTTTTCCTGTGTTATGATTTCCTGTAAAGTCGGCGCCGTATCGGTCAGAATAAGATCTCCGGCAGCCTTTAAAAAAAGAAGCCGGGCTTTTTTTTCATTTTGAGTAATGTACTTGATGACAAGATCAATATTCCCAAAGGCTTTGTCAAGTATGAGTTCATATAAAGATTCCTGGATCTTTGGATTTGATATGTCAACTTTGATTAGGTACTCAAGTAAAGGAAAAACGATCTTTTCAGGGCCTTTGGCTAACTCTATCAAGGCTTTTCGCTGAACATCGGCATCCACATCTGCATCAGAGGCAAATTGGAGCAAGGCTTTTGCCTTAACAACATCCTCCTCGTTTAAACAGAAAACCAATTCATCAATAAATTCTTTTGCATTAATTCCACTCATAGCCAATTCCCATATTATTCTTTAAATTGATAAAAAACCGAGTTGAGATACTTTTTTGAGGCAAAAAGATCGATGTCATTTACAAGGGATTCTGTTGATCCGATCATCAGGTATCCATCCGGTTCCAGAACCTTTGAAATATTATGATAAATTTTCCTTCGATCCTCACTGGTAAAGTAAATCATCACGTTTCTGCACAGAATGATATCAAATTTTCCCAGCCCGATAAAGGGTTTCATCAGGTTCATTTTTTTAAATTGAGCCATGACCCTGACCTCATCTTTTATTTTGTAACGATCTTCTTTTGGCTCAAAGTATCGAAGCAGACGTCTTGGATCAAGTCCCCGTGCGACCTCAAATTTATTGTACGACCCATAGCTTGCCTGTGCAATGGCAGCATCGGAAATATCTGTGCCGAACAGTCGGATATTATACTTATCCGGCGTAACCCCCATTTCAATGAGGGTCATTGCAATGCTGTAGATTTCCTGACCCGTTGAGTTGGCAGCACTCCACAATCTGATGGAGGGCTTTGATGAAGGGCTTGTTTTTGATCTTTTGTCAATGAGATCCGGGAAAATTTTATGCTGTAATAATTCAAATGGAGATTTGTCTCTGAAAAAATAGGTTTCATTGGTTGAAATGGCATCAATAATTTCGTTTTCAATTGTCTTTTTAAAATCAGCCTTTGCCTTTTGCAGCAATTGGGAATAGGAGGTACATTCCAGTTTGTTGACCAAAGGGTTGAGTCGGGTTTCAATTAAATATTCCTTGCCGACGTCAAGGGCAATTCCCGAAATATCAAGAATATACTTTGAAAAAATTTTAAACTCTTCCGGGGTAATTTTAATTTTTGTCATAAATTTGTTGATAAAAAATAAATTAGAATTCTTATGAGATCACTGTTTTTGCTATTTCTTCAGCAATCTTCTCCAACGGGACAACAATATCTGCGATACCGGATTCAACAGGTTCTTTCGGCATCCCATAGACCGTACAGGTCTCTTCATTTTGAGCAATCACAATGCTGCCGCTGTTTTTCATCTGAACAAGGCCTTTTGAGCCGTCTGAGCCCATACCTGTCATAATGACACCGGTTGATCGCCCTACATAGTGTTGTGCAATGGATCTGAATAGATAATCAACAGAAGGTTTACAACTGTTTTCAGGTGGATCATCTGTAATTCTTATTTTTCGCGTGATTCCATCTGCCCCGGCTACGATTTTCATCTGTTTTCCGCCAGGTGCAATCAATATCCTGCCGGGTATGATGATATCTCCGTTTTCAGCCTCTTTGACTTCCAGCTTTGTTTTGTTGTTCAGGCTGTTTGCAAGAGAAGCTGTAAACATAGGGGGCATATGCTGTACAATTAATATGGGTGCTTTTAGATCGGCAGGGAGCATGGGAATCATTTTGGTCAATGCATTGGGGCCACCCGTAGAAATTCCAATTCCGATAATTTCAGATTTGGATCTAATACCTGATTTTTGAATAACCTGGGAAGGTGGCTTGTGTTCAATATCCTTGGCGGTAAAAGATCTTGCTTTTACTTTTTCACGAATTTTAAGTTTTGTTTCTTTCTGTCGTTTCAGTGCAGTGATAATCGGGAAAATGGCATCTCTGACTTTTTGCATGTTTTCAGCCATTTTGCCTTCGCTGGGTTTTGGAACAAAATCAAATGCACCCAGTTCCAGTGCTTTTATGGTCATTTCGCTCCCCAGCTGTGTCAGCGTGGACAGCATAATAACGACAGGGGCCTGGGGCTGATTCTTTAATGCCATTAAGACTTCAATGCCGTTTACTTCCGGCATTTCAATATCAAGGGTAATCAAATCAGGTTTTAAGGATGCAATTTTAGATAAGGCGATTTTCCCATTATTTGCAGTGCCGATGACTTCAACACCTGGTATCTCCTTTAAAACATCGCCGACAATTTTTCTGTATACAATTGTGTCATCAATAACAAGTGCTCTGATATTCTCCATTATTCCTTTAAGACCTCATCAATATCAAGGATGCCGATCAGCTGTTTTTCGGTTTCAAGACACCCTGGAAAAATTTCCCTTTCGCACCGCCGATATTGGAGGGTGCAGGCTCAATGTCTTCTTCCTTGGCAAGGACCACATCACTGATGGCATCAACAAGAAGTCCGATATGCTCATCATCGGAATTGACAATGATATTTCTATTATCTTTGTTTTTAGTAACAGGGGCCAGGCCCAGTTTTTTGCCCAGATCGATAATGGTAACAATCCTTCCCCGCAAATTCAAAATGCCTTCAATATAATCAGATGCTTGAGGGACTTTGGTTATTTCAAAGTGTTTGTTGATTTCCTGTATATTCAGAATATTAATCCCGCAAAGGGAACCGCCAACATAGAAAGTCGCAAACTCTATATCTTCGGAAGAAATACTCACAATTTTTTGTGCCATCATTTTCTCCTTAAATTTAGAAGCATCTATCCTTATTTAATCAGATTCAACTTTTTTCTGATAACCTTCATCAGTTTTTCCCTGTCAAGTTTGATCTCATACTCATCAATACCTACTTTTCTGCCTTTTTCAATATGTGCCTCACTAGCCAGAGAAGTGAGTGCTATGACTTCAAGGTGAGAGTATTTCGGATCACTCTTGATTCTTTTTGTCAGCTCAAATCCATCCATATTGGGCATTTCAAGGTCAGTAACAACAATGTCAATTTCATCGACTCTTTCTTTTAAAAGCTCCCATGCAATCAGACCGTCTTCAGCTTCTATTACCTTGAATCCATCGTCTTCCATAAAGGTTTTTACCTGGTTTCTGAAAAAGGCGGAATCCTCGGCAAACAAAATTATTTTTTCGCCGGATTCAGCCATTTGGGCAGCTACTTTTGCTTCTTCTTTAAACCATTGAGGATTTAGTGCTTTCACCATTTCAAAAACATCAACCAGAAGCGTCGTATGTTTATTGATGATCATTGAACCGCTTATGGCCGGCTGTTTCAGTGTGCTTTCATCAATATCAAGGTTTACTTCAAGCGCATCAACCGGTGGCATCACCATCAGCCCCAGTTCCCTGTCTTTTATCTTGAACACAATGACTTCCTGTTGCTCTTTTTCAGGAAGCGGACTGAAATCGGAAACTTGTGATAACTCGAAAAGCGGCAAGGCCCCGCCTCTGTATTGCACTACTTTTCTGTCGCCGATCTGTTCAATGGTTGACGTCTGAATCCTTTCAATCCGTTCAACAATATTCAGCGGTGCAGCAAAGTATTCGGTCTCAGAGTTTTTAAATGTCAAAAGAGCCGCTTTGTCCCTGGCTGCTTCAGCAGCTTCAGCCGCTTCTCTTGCCACTTGTCCGGCATCAGATATGGTTGACAGTTCAGCCATTTGTGCAAGGTTTGAAATATCAAGGATAAGGGCTACTTTTCCATCCCCCATGATAGTGGCACCGGCGTAGGCCGTACATTTTTTCAGATGCCTGCCAACAGGTTTGACAACAATTTCTTCAGAATCATGCAGCTGGTCCACCACCAGTCCGTATTTAAATGCACCGGCTGAAACAACCGCAATGTTCATGGCGCTTTTTGCATGATACCTTCTGTCTTCCGGGTCTCTTTGTGGGTGGTCCGTTTCCTGGTCCAATGATTCTATGATAACACCCTCTTCTGTAATGATATGCTGCTTGGATCTTCTGTCCGCCAGGTTCTGTCTTCGATCCGGGAGGTCTTCATCTTTTTGAGAATCAGTATATGTTTTTTTAATACCCAGCATTTTTGAAAGATTCAGCAATGGCAGAAGTTCTCCTCTTAGTCTGACAACAGAAGCATCTCCCACCTTTTCAATCTTTTCTTTCACCTGCCTTGCCGGAATTCTGAGAAGTTCATTCAGGTTGACCTGTGGAACAGCATATCTTTCACTGCCAACAGAGGTGATCTGGCTTGGGATAATGGCAAGGGTTAACGGCAGTTTGATTTGAATATCAGTACCCTCTCCGGGAGTTGAATCCAACTCAATGATACCGCCAAGACTTTCAATGTTGGTGATAACAACATCCATGCCAACGCCGCGGCCGGATACGTCCGTAACCGCTTCGGCTGTTGAAAAGCCCGGTAGAAAGATGAGCTCCATTTTTTGTTTTTCAGACATGTCCGCAACCTGCTGATCCGTTACAAGCCCTTTTCTAATAGCAGAGTCAGCGATTTTATCCGGATAAAGTCCCTTGCCGTCGTCGGAAATGACAAGATTAACCTGACCGGCTTCATGGAAGGCTTTTAATGTTATTTTTCCAGTGGCGCTTTTCCCCATCTGTTCTCTTTCCATGGGGCTCTCTATCCCGTGGTCAACCGAATTTCTTATCAGGTGGGTTAACGGATCATTGATGGATTCTAAAATTGTCTTGTCGAGTTCTACATCTTTTCCTTCAATAATCAGATCAATGGATTTTCCCAGTTGCTGGGACAGGTCCCTGACAACTCTTGTGAATTTATTTAAAATATTGGCAATGGGCTGCATCCTTGTTCTCATGATCGCTTCTTGAAGTTCGGAAGTGATCATATCAATCCTTTGACCGGATAATTCGGTTGCTTTTATATTTGAAGAGCTGATTCCCTGAAGTAATTGGTTGCGGCTTAAAACAAGCTCTCCGGCAAGATTCATAAGGGTGTCTAAAAGACCGACGTTCACCCTTAAGGAACTTTGAGGTTTTGAACTGATAGTCACTTCTTTTTCTTCTTTTTCAGATGACTGATCTTGTTTTTGGGCAACTTTTTTGGTTTCCTTTACAACCGGTTTGACTTTAGATATTGCGGGCGCTTTTTTAGGTTGTGCAACAGCAGCAGACTGGGGCTCAGCAATTTCAACAATAGTTGAAGTTGTGTCATGCGCTTCTTTTTGAGGCATGGGGGCAGGTTCGGCATCAATAGAGGTTTTGTCGGTTGTAAGAATCATATCGTCTGATATGGAATGGATATATTGTTTTTTAATATCAAACAGTGTTTCGGTCATATCATATTCAATGATGGAGGCAAAAAGAACCTGAAAGGGTATCCTGTTTGGCACAGCGCTCTCAGAAAGTATGCCCACCGAGTCAAAATCTATTCTGGAGTCAATAATGACGCCTGTTTTCTGCAAGCTGTTTAAAACTTCAATGGGGTTTTTCCCTTTTCTCTGAATATCATTGATCAAATCGTATTCAACAAGAAAAAGGTTTTTCCCCTCAGATTTATATTGTTCAATTTCATAAAGCGAAATCTGAGGGAACACCCGACCGTCCTTGAGAACAATGTCCACTATTTGGGAAATCATTTCTTGCTTTTCTTCTGAAACAGACGCTTTTGTTATGCTTTCCAGATCAGCAATGTGGCCTGAAACATCTACATCATTGCTCGTTTCAATATTCTTCAAAAGGTTTTCAAGTTCATCAAACCCTTTTAACAGAACACTGACTTTGGTTGAATCAGGGATGAGTTCTTTGGTCCTGACAAGACCCAGAACATTTTCCAGGTGGTGAGCCAGATCTTTTATGGTTGTCAATCCCATGAAACCTGCACCACCCTTTATGGAATGGGCGGCTCTGAAGACATTGTTTACCAAATCCAGATCTATGTTCGCACCGGCTTCCTCAATGGTTAAAAGATCAGTTTCTATATCACCAAGATGATCCAGCGATTCTTCAATATACATTTGTAGGGTCTCGTCATCTTCAAACATAATCAAATCTCCTGAAAGGGTTTTAACACCGAAATGGTAAAAATTGCCTAATATTAGATAATTTACATAAGATAGATCAAAAAGTCAAACCAAGAATATTGAAATATAAAGGGTCTGTTTTATATTTTGCGTACAATATCGTTGGGTTGACATTGAATCATAAGTTTAAGGATCGCAATAGTATTTGGCTGGGCACTATCGATCGGATTCTTATTCATATCAAATAGTTCAATGATTTTAATTCGTTTAGGACGGCTTTTTGGCGACAGCACTTCAATCGTATCACCAACACTGAGTTTGTTTCGAATGCCGATCATATACTCTTTATTTTCTGTGCAACTGATTATTTTTCCGATAAAGCTGTGGATTTTTCCCTGGTGGATATTGTTGTAATTGGACAGTTGTTCATCTGGCTTGTTAAAATAAAAACCCGTGCAGTATTCCCTGTGAAAAACCTGGTAAAGCTCTGCAGACCACTCCGGATTCATTTCGTATGTATCAGGGTCATCTACATAGGTGTCTATGGCTTCCCTGTATGTTTTAACCACCGAGGCAAGATAGTTGATGCCCTTCATCCTGCCTTCTATCTTTAATGATGTTATGTTTGCATCAATAAGTTCAGGGATATGATCAATCATGCACAAATCCTTGGAATTGAATATATAGGATCCCTGGTCGTCTTCCATGAGCGAATGATAAACGTTGGGGCGAAGTTCTTCCACAACCGAGTATTTCCACCGGCAGGGGTGGCTGCAAAGTCCTCTATTGCTGTCCCTGCCGCTGAGAAAATTACTGAGCAGGCACCTTCCGGAGTAGGAAACACACATGGCACCGTGAATAAAAATTTCTGTTTCTATTTTTGAATTCCTGGCAATTTCTTTGATTTCAGTTAAGGACAGCTCCCTTGCAAGATTGACTCTTTTAATACCCAGGCTGTGCCAGAAGTTTGCAGCATTGAGGTTGGTCGTATTGGCCTGGGTGCTTAAATGGATTTCTATTTGTGGAATAATTTTTTTTGCCAGCATAATGATGCCCGGATCTGAAATGATAATGGCATCAGGACCCATTCGGCCGACTTTATTTAAAAAAGTTTTTAAATCATCATGTTCATTGTTTCGTGAGTAAATATTGCAGGCAAGATAGACTTTAACCTTGTGCTGACGGGCAAAGGCAACAGCATCCAGCAGCTCTGCGTCTGTGAAGTTACCTGAAAAATTTCTCAAACTAAAGTCTTTACCGGCAAGGTATACAGCATCAGCACCGTAATGAACAGCGATCTCGAGCTTCTCAAAATTCCCGGCAGGCGCTAAAAGTTCAGGTTTAAAAGGATGTTTTTTCATTTGGCCTGTATATTGTGGTGCCCCCGGCAGGAATCGAACCTGCGCACAAGGATTAGGAATCCTATGCTCTATCCACTGAGCTACGGGGGCGTGATTTAATCAATGAATAATTTTTGTCCGGGAAAGATTTTACTTCTTTTGTTTAAATGATTCAAGACAAGGAGTCGATTTAAACTCATATTATATTTTCTTGCAATGGAAAAAGGGCTGTCTCCGGATTGAACCTGATAGGTAACTATTTCTTTTTTAGCGATGTTTAACTGCTCAATTATGATTGGTTTTTCAGACGTAATGGAAAGGGTCTGTCCAATGTTCAGTGTCGTCCCGGATAACCGGTTTGTGGCCATGATGTTTTTTGTGGTGACACCAAATTTTCTGGCAATATTCCAAAGATTGTCTCCGCGGTGAACCGTGTATGTTATGGCCTGACCGGGAGCTACCGGAGATGATGCAATAGCATTGATAACTTCGCCATTGGTACGGCTGGGTATTTTTAATACTTTGCCGGCAATAATCCTGTAGGATTTATTAATATTGTTGGCAACAGATATGGCACGAATAGATGTTTTATATTTTTTTGCAATTCCAGACAAAGTCTCGCCGCCTCTGACTCTGTGAAATACAAACATTGGTGGCGGAGAATATGTTGTTTTGATCGTATCAATTTTTGAAAGAAAAATTTGCGCTTTTTCTGCGGGTATTTTTATCTGGTAAGGTTCCGGCGGAAGCAGTGCGTATCTGAGTTCTGCATTCAACTCTTTTAATAGTGTTGTATTCACTCCGATTTCTTTTGCAATATCTTTAAGCCGGACCTGTTTATTGATTTCACATGTTTGAAAGTCAATGGGCAATAAGGGAGCGTTAATTTTGATATTATATTTATCAAGATTGTTTACAATGTGAAGTGTTGCTAAGAATCTAGGAACATATCTGGATGTTTCCCGTGGCAGATTCTGGTAAAGATCCCAGAAGTTATCAAGATAGTTTATGCTTTGTTTTCTAATAATACCCAGGACTCTTGATTCTCCGCAGTTATATGCCGCAAGGGCGGTTGTCCAGTCTCCAAAAAGGGTATGAAGCTCTTTGAGGTAGCTGATCGCTGCCCGGGTTGATTTTTCCGGATCCAACCGTTCATCTATATAGTAATTGCGGTTCAGCCCGAATTTGTATCCGGTTGAAGGGATAAACTGCCATAAACCCAATGCCCTGGCAGAGGATAATGCCCTGATTTTAAATCCGCTTTCGATGAGCGGCAGCCAGGAGATATCTTCGGGTAGCCCGGCTTTTTTTAATTCTGACACAATAAACGGTCTATACCTTGCGGCACGTTCAAGGGACTGGACAAAAAATTGCCGTTCAGGACCGGTAAGCCTTTTTATCTCAGCTTGTACATGTTTGTTAAGCGTGACGGGTATCTCGTCATATTGTCCGTTTACCACTATCTGCCGGGATGCGTAAATTTCAAGAATTCGTTTGGATATCAGATATCGGATGTCTTCTTTCTGCTGGTCAAATTCAGGATAAACGTCTGTATCGATTTCAAGTATGGAAGAATAAGCAGAATCAAGGTTTGCCATTGCTTCTTCCAATTTACCGGTTTCCCACATCTGCTGGGCATAATTACAAAGTTCCAGTGCCTGATCAATTTTTTCCTGGGCGGTAAGGGCAGATTGCAAGGGTTGTTTTTGAGTTGTTTTTTCTATATCTTTTGCCAACAGATCTGTTTTGGAAGACTGTTGCAAAGAAGACTGGGAAACATCCTCGGAGTCTTGCGTATCCTCTGATTCTTCAGAAACCGGATTGTAACTTTTTTCATTGTTTGAATTTGATTGTTCAAAATTGCCGATAGTATTCAGTGGTTCTGAGGCGATTGCTTGGTCTTTAACGATTTGACTGGAGGAATGCTGAAGGGAAGCATGTTGACAACCTGTCATGATCCAGAAGACCATGAGGATTATCATAAATTTATATTTAACCATTTTGCTCCTTAAATAATTCCGCTAAAGTTTTTGCTGCAATAATTATTAAATTAGGAAAAGCTTGTCAAGGTATATGTGCACATCGTTATCTGATCAGTGTATAATCGATAACAGAAAGTGCCAATTCACCTTTAACTATCATTAGGTTGGCACTTTCCCCGGCTGCTTTCAGTTTTATGACATTATAATAAAAAAAACTTGTAACTAATTTATTTTTTGTGTATAGTTATTCGTTTTTGGATTATGGCATTCTGATTTGATAAAGGCTATTTATGATAAAAGTATCTGGATATCGGATCGGGCTTAATTCAAAGAAAAAATTAACAAATGGGAGTAAAGAAGGGTAATTGAGACCATGAGCTTGATATTTGAAGCCGAACGATTAAAAACGCTTGAAATTTAGAGTTGATTATCTTGTATTGCTCTGATATTATCTCCCGGTCTTTTTGATGTGACAAAGTGTTGCAAAAATTAGATAGGCCGATATAGCTCAGTAGGTAGAGCATCTCACTTGTAATGAGAATGTCCTCCGTTCGATTCGGGGTATCGGCTCCAAAAAAAAACCGGTGGGGTTCCCGAGTGGTCAAAGGGATCAGACTGTAAATCTGACGGCTCAGCCTTCGGAGGTTCAAATCCTCCCCCCACCA
>Ga0180009_10004883_pt1 | contig 14598 bp, 10 predicted proteins | sample OS_PC_MetaG_FD_123537 | JGI IMG/M metagenome (GOLD analysis project Ga0180009, IMG submission 123537) | Groundwater microbial communities from the Aspo Hard Rock Laboratory (HRL) deep subsurface site, Sweden - OS_PC_MetaG | ecosystem: Environmental > Aquatic > Deep subsurface > Groundwater...
CGAATCGTCTTGGCAAGTTCCACCAGCTTTTTTGTCTTCATCAACGCACCTCTCATGATTGGATCGTAAATTCATTGAACCGGATAAACTCCAACGGATCATCCACGGGCAAGGACTTGTAGATATCCACAAATTTGTCCGTAATGGGTTTGTTTGTTTCTTTATAGGTTGCCTGGGAGTAGATCGCACCGCCGGACAGTTTGTGAAAATCGAACATAGTCGGTTCAAAATCCAAGTATTTATTAACTATTGGCAGGTTTTAATCCGACTTTCAACCTTTTATTTGAACAACAGCCCGTTATGATTCAACCTTTGGTGGTTCTCCCTTTTCATTCCAGCCACGTTCTTTGTAATAATCGGTAATAAGCTGTTCCATTTGATTCTCGGTAATAATTTTCTGGGTTTCAGGTAAAACCTCACGGAAAAAACGCCGGGGGATACGATCTTCTTCAGCAGTAATGCCTTCTCTTAAATTGAACCGTCTGGTATTATCCGTAATCGTAGCAGCCATGGATCGCATTTTTTCGCTATTAAGTTCCATGCCTGTTGTTGCTTTAAGTATGGTCGACAGCTCCTTCCACTGATATAGATCACGATAGAACCGACACAGAATTAGCGTATCAAAAATAGTCAGGCGGTCCTCCCATTCAGTAAACATCTTTGCCTTCCCGTCGATTTGGTCTGGATCGATAATCCCGCTTAATTCAGGCTTGTAGAAGGTGGCTCGAAGATGGCAGGCCCCGCGAGCCGATGATCCATATGCAAGACCCATTCCTTTCAAAACCCGGGGATCGTAGCCTGCCGGCTCCAAACCTTTGACATGTACAGCTTGGTCTTCCATATGCCATTCTTTAGCTGTGTATTTGATGCCGCGGGCCAATGTATCTCCAATGCCGCAACGTTTGGCAATATTTTCTAAAAGTTTGGCAATGGCATCGACCTGTCCGTAGTCGATCTTGTAATCGATTTTCCCCTGACGGGAGGCCTCGATGGTCAGTGCGGCCAGGTTGCCTGCACTGATGGTATCCATGCCAAGACGATCACAGATATCGTTTAAATAGGCGATTTCCTCGATGCTGTCGATTTCACAGAGACCGCCGAAAGCATAGATCGTCTCATACTCCGGACCCTCTATTTTGAGTCCTTTGTGTCTTCCTCCCTTTACAGTGGCAAGCCGTCCGCATGCCATAAAGCATTTCAAACAGGCATGCGGCCGAACCTCGCACCGGTCGTGGAGAGCCCCGGCATTTATTTTCTCAGAATGCTCATATCTTCCCTTTTGCCAGTAACGGGTGGGGAATCCGCCGGCTTTGTTCATAATATCGACCAGCATCGGCGTGCCAAAGCTTTTATATGCTTTTACACCTGCGTCTTCCTTTGAGCGTAGAGCCAAGGATTTAGCAAAATCTTTCATTAGATCGACGTCGGCAAACTCCTTTTTTTGATTTCCCCAAAAGGCAATGGCCTTGATTTTCTTAGAACCCATTACGGCACCGACTCCGGTTCGACCGGCGCTGCGCCAGTAGTCGTTCTCTATTACCGCAAAGCTGACCTGGTTTTCACCTGCCGGACCAATGCAGACCACACCGCACTTTTTGGCTTTTGGTCGATTTTGCTTTATCCATTCTTTAACTCGGTCTTCGGTTTCGAACGTATCCTGCCCCCAAAGATCTTCTGCAGGATGAAAGTAAACCGCTTCTTTACAGACCTCAAGCCAAACAGGTTTATCGGCAGCACCGTAAATCATAATCGCATCGAACCCCGTAGCGCTCATATGTTCAGCAACCGTGCCCCCTGAATAAGATTCCGAAAAATAGCCGGTTTGGGGGGATTTGGTATATACCCCATGGCGACAAGAGCCCCAAACCGCGCTTCCGGTAATCGGACCTGTAGCAAAGATCAGATGATTCTCAGGGCTCAACGGATCGACTCGTAGCGGATTGTGATCTAATAAAAGACGGGTAGCAAGTCCTCTGCCCCCTAGATTGGCTTTTAGGATATGTTCATCTGCCACTTCAATGCCAAAGGCTTCTTTATTCAAATCGATTTTTAAAATTTTTCCATAAAATCCATACATTATTTTTATCTCTCTTACGGCTAATATTCGAATTAAGGGAAAATACCTCTTAATCTCTTAGCTTCTCCCACTTTGCCAAGAGCTAGCATATAGGCGGCAGTACGCATATTTACTTTTTCTTTTACAGCAATGTCATACACTTCGTGGAAAGCTCTTGTCATGATCTGATCTAAACGCTGGTTAACATCATCTTCGTTCCAGAAGAGCCGCTGAACATTTTGTATCCATTCAAAGTAGGAAACCGTAACCCCACCAGCATTCGCCAGGATATCCGGAATGACAAAAATGCCTTTGTCGTCCAGAATCTCATCTGCAAAAGGGCTTGTTGGGCCGTTGGCACCTTCTACAATCACTTTTGCCCTGATTCTTCCTGCATTCTGTCGTGTGATTTGACCTTCCAGCGCAGCTGGAACCACAACATCACAAGGTAATTCCAAAAGTTCGGCATTTGTAATGTTATCAGATTCCGGGCAGTTCACCACCGAACCGGTTTTCCGGCAGTGTTCGAACACTTTAGATACATCCAGTCCTTTTTTGTTGAAAATTCCGCCTTTAACATCAGATACCGCTATTACTTTGGAGCCAAGCTCTTCTAAAATTTCTGCGGCATGATACCCCACATTGCCGAATCCTTGTATGGCGACTCTCGAACCTGGCAAATCAATATTTAAAAGCTTGGCAGCCTCTCTCAAAATAAAGACTGCGCCCCTTGAAGTAGCCTTGAGTCTCCCTAGTGAGCCGCCGATTTCTATTGGCTTTCCGGTCACAATGCTGGGGCATGTATAACCTTTAAAGACACTGTATGTGTCGACAATCCACGCCATGATCTGCGGATTCGTATTTACATCAGGTGCTGGAATATCAGAATCAGGCCCTATAATTGGCGATATCTCCCAAATGTAACGTCTTGTGAGCCTTTCAATTTCGTTTTGCGACATGGTCGACGGATCGCATGTTACACCTCCCTTAGCTCCGCCAAAAGGGATATTAACAACAGCACATTTCCATGTCATCAATCCTGCCAATGCTCTTACTTCATCCAAATCCACATTAGGATGGTAACGGATTCCGCCTTTGGCAGGCCCTCGCAATGTATTATGCTGAACGCGGTAACCGTTCATCAATTCGGTATGGCCGTCATCATATCTAAGAGGAAATTTTACTGAAAATTCTCTTCTCGCATACTTGATTTTGTCGGCAATCCATGGCTCCAGATTGAGCCGTGCGGCAGCCATATCAAACTGCAGATTATGCATATCCAATGGTTTGCTTTCATCATACCGATCTTTATCAATCATTTTTTTCCTTTAATTGGATGCCATCTGTTGCAACTATAAATTTATATCTTATGCCCGTATTAGATGAAGAAGCTTCTGATTAAAGTATTTCACTAGTACTTCGAAAGATTACAACCCGAGGTAGGCCGTCTTGATATAGGGATCATCCAGCAGATCTTTGGTCGGACCTTCCATGGCAACGCGGCCATGCTCCAACACATAGCCGCGGTCGCTCAGACTTAGTTAATGTTTAACGGCCCATTGATGAAATCCAAAAAACATTTCACGAATTTAGCCATGCCTCCCGCCAGAGGGTTTGCTCGGAACCCGGATTAAATTGATAAGACGACTAAACCGTCAGTTTCCCCTCATTTAGTAAAATTTCTCTATCTGTCTTAACAGTAGCATCATAAATTACCATATCCATGTGAATCATACTCGCCTTTGTACCGCCATAAGACCCGGTATTTCGACCTAAAGCTATGTGGACATTGCCGAGACGTTTCTTTTCCTCCTGAAACGTACCATTTTGGAGAGAGTTGGGATTCATACCTATACCGATTTCAGCAAAGTTATCCGCATCCTTGACCGTACTTACAATATCCATCAACTGACGTTTACCTATCTCATCCCCACCAACCTCCACAAGCTTACCCCTGCGAAATTCCAGGCGAATGGGACTTGCTGGTTTTCCAATGTACGCTATCGGTCCGTCTACGATCACTATCCCTTCGGCAGTTCCCTCTATCGGCCCCTGCGAAACCTCTCCATCTGAAAAAGCACCTTCGTCACCCGGACCTGCGGCAAAACCGGCTTCGATAAATGGAGGCGCCCCCCCAATTCTTGCTGTTAAGCTTGTACCCTTTTGGGTTGTCAAATGAATCTCTGTTCCTGTTGACCATAGGCTTTTTAGCCTCTTGCCCATCTCCATTATCGATTCGTAGTCAGCCGTTGCTCCTCCTTTCGTCCAGTTATCTAATCCACGCAAAACCATCGAAAGGTGCCTTAACCCTTTCTCCTTCCTCAAAGCTCTGATAACGGGACTATAGCAAGCTGCGCCACTCGTCTTTGTCATTCCAATGGCCACATCTGCGGATTCCAAACCTTTGTCTATGAATTTTGTCATTTTATTCGCGTCGGCAGTCGATCTGCTTGGCATAATGGCGATCGTGTATTCCGCCCCTACACTCTGAATGACACCAGCTAAGGCTTGTACCATCTCCATATCTGTCTCTGGATCCGCTATTATAACCGCTTCTTCCCCCGACTTAATTTCAAGCAGTTGCCGAACAATCAAATCCGCACTTTTGATGGCATCGATGACTCTGTTTTCCAATTGTAAACCCTTTCTATTTAATAATTTTAAGAAAATACGTTTTTAATCAACCATATAACAAGCAACCTCCGCGCCGCTGGCTTTTTTCTCCAGAACCGGATCGTCACGCCGGCAGCGGTCCTGTGCCAGGTAACAGCGCGGATGGAATCGGCACCCCGGCGGGATGTTCTTCGCGCTGGGAACTTCCCCTTTTAAAACAATTCGTTCCCCCTTGACTCTTGGATCGGGAACACTCACTCCGGCCAGCAGTGCCCGGGCATAGGGATGCGTTGGAGTGGTAATAATCGTCTCGGTGTCACCGATTTCGATAATTCGGCCCAGATACATGATGGCCGTCTGATCACAGATATGTCTGAGGAATGAGAGGTCATGGGAGATAAAAACCCCGGCCATTTCCATGCTCACGGTCAGCCGCTTGAAAAGCTTCAACACCCCCGCACGTATTGAAACATCCAGCATCGATACTGGTTCGTCGGCCACCAAAAATTTGGGTTCCATCACAATCGCCCTTGCAATGGATACGCGTTGTCGTTGCCCGCCGCTGAGCTGGTGTGGATACATGGCGAAGAACTGTTCCGGCGGTCTCAATTCCGCTCGTTTCAAAGCCGTATGGACCTTTTCTTCTCTTTCAGTCCGGTTGCCGATGCCATGGATTTCAAGAGGCTCGCAAACGGTTCGAAACACCGTAAAACGTGGGTTCAAGGATTCGTATGGATCTTGGAATATCATTTGAGCGGCACTTCTAAAGCGAAGTAATTCTGAGCCCTCATAAGTAGAAATATCCCGGCCCTCAAATAATATATTTCCTTCCGTGGGTCGGTACAGCCGGACGCAAAGCATGCCTGTCGTAGTCTTACCGCAGCCGCTTTCACCGGCAAATCCCAGTATCTTGCCGGAGTCCACCGAAAAACTGACATTGTCCACCGCTTTAACAATTTCATCGGACAGACCGAATAACTTCGAAAACGGACCTTTGCTGATTGCGAAATACTTCTTTAAATTCTCAACGTGAATGACGGTGTTAGGCATATCAACTCCATGGAGTTGTCGGTTGTCCATTGTAAATTACCGCGCAATATTTTTACGCGACCTTCTCTTTCTCCCAAGTTTTTTCCTCTTTCGATTTTACTCGAATTTCCTCCACATCGGCTGAACGGTGACAGGCACTAAAATGTTCCGGCCCCACCTCTTCCAGTATGGGTTCCTGCTCGCGGCAGATGGGCAGAACAAAAGGGCAGCGCTTGGAAAAGCGGCAGCCTGGCGGCGGATTAATTAATTGCGGCGGAAATCCGGAAATGGAGATGAGTTCTCTGCGTTCTCCCTTGACGCTGGGAAAGGCGTTCTGCAAGCCCAGGGTGTAGGGGTTGTAAGGATTATAGAAAATGTCGTCGGTTTTGGCATGCTCCATGACTTTGCCGGCATACATGACCAGCATCCGTTCGCAGGTTTCGGCCACCACGGCGATGTCGTGAGTAATGAGGATCATGGCAGTGCTTAATTTACTCAAAAGTTCCTTGATCTTGAGGATAATCTGAGCCTGCACCAGCACATCCAGCGCAGTGGTTGGTTCGTCGGCAATGATCAGCTCCGGTTCCAACATCAGTGCCATGGCGATTACGGCTCGCTGTTTCATACCGCCGCTGAACTGGTGGGGATAATCCTTGGCCCGTTCGATACTCAGCCCCACCAGCTCAAACACCTCGGCCATTCGCCGGCCAGCCTCTTCCCGGCTTACCTGGCGATGGGCCTGCATGGCTTCAATGAGCTGGTTGCCCACCCGCGCGACCGGATTAAGGGCATTCATGGCGCTCTGGGAAATCATGGCGATTTCTTCCCAGCGATACTTTCGAACCTCATTCATGGATAAATCGACCAAATTGCGTCCTTTAAAGAGGATCTTACCTTCGGCGATCCTGCCGTTTGGGGGCAAAAGCCTCATAATCGCTTTTGCAATGGTCGTTTTGCCGCACCCCGACTCCCCCACCAAACCCAAGGTGTTTCCGCTTTCGACCGAAAAAGTGACATCATCCACCGCCTCGGCAACTCCATTTTTGGTTCGGTAATGAATCTTGAGGTTCTTGATTTCCAGAAGAGACATAAATACTCCAAAAAATTTTAGCACCCTTGCGTCTTTGCGAGAGATATTTTTTCCATTACTCGATTTTCAGTCTCGGATTTACGACCTTCTCATACGCCAGGCCGATCCAGAAGGCGCTCATCACCAGCAAGACAATACACAGACCCGGGGGTAAAAACCACCACCAGGCCTGACGAAACATCTGTGCTGCAAAAACAAAGTGAATCATCTGCCCCCAGCTGATAGAATCCGGATCGCTGAAGCCCAGAAAACTGATACTCGCCTCGGCGATGACCGCCCAGCCCACAGCAAGAGCGACATAGAGAAACACCATCGGCAGCACATTGGGTGCAATGTGACGATAAATGATACGGAAATCCGAAGCCCCGACCACCCGGGCGGCCTGGATAAAGGGCCGCTCCTTGATGGTTAGGACCTGTGCGCGAATGACACGGGTGGTCGACCGCCAGAAAAGGGCCACCACAACGATGATAACATTGGAAATGCCCCGGCCCAGAAGTGTCATGAGCACAATCGCCATGGGAAGAAACGGAATTCCGTAGGCGATGTCGGTGATTCGCATAATGAGCTCGTCAAGCCATCCCCCGTAGTAGCCGGCCAGCAAACCCAGAGTGGCGCCAACAAAGACCACCATGACAGCGGATATCAATCCGACAACGACCGCTGTACGGGAACTGACAATCGTCTGGCTGAAGACGTCATGACCGAAACGGGTCAAGCCAAACCAGTGCTCCTTAGACGGGGTTTTATCCTCAGGAATCAGTCCCCATTGATCAACGATTGCCTCATTAGGGTCATACGGAACAATGTGGGGACCAATAATTGCCAGCACAACAAAAATTCCGACAATAATCAGCCCAACGACACTGAGCATCTCCCCACGAAATACTTCTCTCTGCTCGCGCAGAAAATGTCTGAAAACCACTGCTCGTTCGGAAAATTCTTTTTTGGCCATATCAAGGTCTCCCTAACTCAGATCCATCCTTCGGCGGCAAATTGATTGCACTTAGGGTGGTTCCTTAACTTTAGCTCACTTTCTTTACCCGACCTTCACCCTCGGATCCAAATATGAATACAGCACATCCGCCAGGAAGTTGCCTACAATCACAATCGCTCCTAAAAAGAGAAATGCAGCCTGCACTACCGGATAATCCATGCTGTTGACGGCTTCCACCAGCTCCCGGCCCATCCCTGGCCAGGAGTAGACTTTCTCCATCAGGACCTGCCCCCCGATGGCAAAACCGAGCATGAGTGGTGCGATGGTGATCACCGGAAGCAAAGCATTTCGCAAGGCATAGCGAAACATGATTCGACTGTTCGAAAGTCCTTTGGCATGGGCCATCTCGATGAAGTCTTCATGCAAAATATCCAAAATGCTGTTGCGCGTAACCAGCATGGGGGTAGCCAGATAGAATATCGTCATAGAAAAAACCGGCAAAAAAAGATGATGGACAAAATCCAAGCTGAAATATTTATCAAAAAATCCAGTGTAAGGCCTCCCCGGAGTCAGCATCAGCCCGATCGGAAACCACTGCAGGTTGTAGCCGAAAATTACCAGAACAATCATTCCTAACCAGAATTCAGGAGCTGAACGCAGTGCGAGGAAGACAGCAATTCCGATGGTATCAATACTGGTCCCCCGTTTCCACGCCAGGATGGTGCCGATGATCACTCCTAAAATCAGTGCCATGACCATAGCTGTCCCCATCATAAACAACGTGTTCCAGATCTTATCGACCATCATATCGATAACCCTCTGGTTGGTCCGAATGGATATGCCGAATTGTCCCCTAAATAGATTTTTCATATAAATAAAATACTGCTCCAGCTTGGGCTTATCGAGACCGAACATTTTTATCATCATTTTCTGGGAATCCGGGTGAAGCGATGCCCCGATAAACAGAGCGGTCGGGTCCGCCGGCATGATTCGAAACAGAAAAAACACAATAGTAATCAGCACCCAGAGGGTGACCACCATCAACAGGAATCTTTTTAAAAGATATCTTCCTTGCATATTTTGTATGCCCCAGCATAAGGTTTGAGTGGCTATATACCTAAAATCGATGTCAGCTCCGAAAAAGCAACACCAGCTGTTGGATACCTTCGGTCGTCAATTCAATGGTTCGCTTAGCTCCGGTATTTCAACAATAAAATTTCAAAATCGATAATATTTCTCAAATATTCAATCGTCAATTGAAAATATTCATTTGCCCAAAGGGGAGGAGAGCCTGGGCTCTACTCCTTTTTCTCAACGGTTAGGGATTCCTCCAGTCTATGGGGTGAGTTTCATGGGATTTATACCTGTCGATGGTGTCTATCCAGCGCTTGTCGTTTTTCGGATCCGGATAGTACAAGCGGCCTTGATCGTCCCATTCATATCCGGCTTTGCGCAGCTCCTCTTTGGCCTTTTCAATGTCAAAGGGCCAAACCGGTATTTTACTGTTATGCCAGAACTTGTTTTCCGGTGAGAGCTCGGCACCGGCCAGAACCGCTTCGCCTTGCCAAATCTGCTGGATCATCTGCTGTGCCGGAACTGCGTAGGAAAGTGCACGACGAAAATACACATCATTGAACGGCGCAAAACGGCAGTTGTACTCTAGCAAATACATTCCGAAGGTCAGCGGCCGGACCACCTTGATGTCCGGGTTTTTCTCCAGGCGTTCCGCTTGAAGGATGTCCAAATTCGCTACGCCGCAAGCGTCGATTTCACCGCGCTCCATGGCACCCACAATGGTCTCTACGTTCCCGTAAACCACGTGCAGGAAACCATCGTTTTTCGGCGGTGCAAAATGTTCCTTGAAGGCCTTCAGACTCAGCTCTTCGTCACGACGGTAGTAACCAAATTTAAACGGACCGCTGCCGATGGGGTTGTCATTGGCGAAGGTCGCCGGGTTGTCGATGGAGCTCCAGATGTGCTTGGGCAAGATGTAGACCTGGCTGAGCACCGTAAACAAAAATCCCGCATCCGGCTCCTTGATGTGAAAGCGCAATCGATCGTTGCCAAGGATCTCCACGGAATCAAGATTGTTCAAGAATGACAGCAGATAACCCGATTTGCGGCAGTATTCGAAAGAAAATGCAATATCTTCCATAGTAACCGGTTTGCCGTCATGAAATTTCATCCCTGTGCGGACGGTGACATCCAGAGTCAAATCGTCCAGCCACTTGTAGTTGGTGGCGGCCCAGAAACGGGGCTTGCCATCGGGGCCGATGCGCATTAAGAAGTCGTAAATGTGCTCCATTAGCCACTGGTCGGTGATCACCTGAGCCATAATAGGATTGATGGTTTTAAAATCCTGCGGGTCACCCTGCCTAAAAATCTTCTGGGCTCCCGTAGGTGTTGCCGACCAGTCAGTCCAGAAACTCCAGGGTCCGGTTCCCGGTGCCAGGATCACATCTTTGAAATTTTTCTGGTTGTATGCCCGCGGGGTTTTCTGGTGCATGAACGGATGATGGGGCTGACGCTCGTAGAGAAATTCCTGGATGAAGTCCACGATGGCCTTGCGGTCTCTGGTGTCCAGGGCTACTTTCTGGGCATCGGCCAGCTTGTCGTATGCGAGGTTCTGGTATCCGGAAACGTTAATGCCATCCCAGCCGGCATTTTCGGAATGCAGCATTGACCGCAGGAAGATATTCGGCTCAAGCCGTACAAGCATCGGCGACCAGTTGATGATGTATGTATCGAAACGTTTGGTGCCAAAGGCTCGCTTGATCATGGCCTCGTACTTGGTAGGGTCGTTGTAGGCGTTTATACCTAATTTTTTCCAACTCGTCACAATCATACGCTGCATGTTGTAGCGTTGCGCTGAGTAGTCAGCGGTGGTGCCCAGCAGGCCGATGGGCGGTACCAGACGCTCTTTAGGAAGGTCTTTTGCCACAGCTGGCAGCGCCGACATAAGCAGCCCGGTGATGGCGATCGTGAACAATGCGTTCCTAAACCAATACTTCATTGTGTTACCCCCTTTCGATCAAATGTTGCAGGTTAACAGGTCTTTCATCATATCAACTCCTCTACTCAAAAACTCGGGCAATAGGCCCATTGATGAAATCCAAAAAACTTTTCACGAAAGAATCAGTTAGAAGACGAGTCCGAATAGAACCGAAAAAACCCGTCGGCTTCCTTCTGATTTTTCCGAAAGTACTGTACCGTTCGGCCATATAGTTTATCCCCGTGAATGATCGCTTGATGTCGCTTTAAAATTGGCCTGACGAAAATAGATACGTAGTGTTCAGTCAGAACGTACATTAAAACACCCACCACATGCGTTGCATTTTAATATAAGAATTCTCACTTTTGGCTAACGACCTTCAAACCGTCAGCAAGGATGGAAAGTCCCCTCTCCAACTGCTCATCAGTAATGACGAGCGGCATAAGTGTTCGGATCACATTGCCGAAGTTGCCGCAGTTCAATATAATCAGTCCTTTTTCAAAACAGAATTTCACCAATGCCTTGGCTTCATCTGCAGCAGGTTCCTTGGTCTCCCGGTCTTTAACCAGTTCCAATGCCAGCATGGGACCCATTCCCCTGACTTCCCCGATAATCTCATATTTCTTTTGGAAGGCGTCAAATCGCTTTTTTAGCTTTTTGCCCAGAGTTTCAGAGGCCTGAAGTAAATTTTCCTCTTCAAATATTTCCAAAACGGCAAGGCCTGCCCGGCAGGCAACCGGATTTCCGCCATAGGTGCCGCCCAAACCAAACGGGTGAACCGCCGCCATCATTTCTTTTTTCCCCACCACCGCACTCAGAGGCATCCCTGCTGCAAGGCTTTTGGCAACGGTCATCAGGTCCGGCTCCACTTTCCAATGTTCCATGGCGAACATCTTACCGGTTCGCCCCATGCCGGTTTGAATCTCGTCACTGATAAATACGATTCCATTGTCACGGCATATTTTGACTAGTTTGGGAAAATACTCCGGAGGCGGCGTTATAAAACCGCCTTCTCCTGCAACCGGCTCGGCAATAACGGCGGCAGTTTTTTCGGCGGCCACATAGCTGATGAAAAACTCTTTCAGGTAATCCGCACAGACCACATCACAGCCCGGATACTTGAGACCGAAGGAACAGCGATAACAGTAGGCAAACGGCATCCGGTAAACTTCAGGCGCAAAAGGACCGAAGCCGAACTTGTAAGGTTTGACCTTGCTGGTGAGGCTCATGGTCAAGAGCGTGCGACCGTGGTACCCGTATTCAAAGGCGATGACCGCAGGTCTTTTGGTATAATACCGGGCAATCTTGACTGCATTTTCAACTGCCTCGGCCCCGCTGTTTATGAAAAGGGTGGTTTTTGGAAAAGCACCTGGTGTTACAGCACACAGCTTCTCAGCCAGTGTTACAGCCGACTCATACGGGACAACCATGAAGCACGTGTGTGTGAATTTTTCCGCCTGGTCTCTGATGGCTGCCACCACCTTGGGATGCGAATGCCCGACATTCATTACACCGATTCCACTGGCAAAATCGATATATTCCCGACCTTCGACATCCCGGACCAGGGCGCCGCGGGCGGATTCAACATAGACCTGATTCATGCTGGAATGCCCCGGTGGTATATATTTATCTCGCAGATCTTTAAGGGTATTATTTGTTAAATGGTTCATCGAAAATTCCTTACGTAGAGGCGTAGTAGATTATGGCGCAACCTGATCTAATTCATACAGCAACAAGCGTGCCAAAACTAGACTTAAGGAGATAAAATCAGCCATTACGGATAGTTATAAGTTTTTCGAAAGAGAGCGTCTGAAGGGATTTGATTCGTTTTTGAATCAAAAGAAAGGCAAAAAATCCCCACCGGCTGGACTCAAGGGGTGATTCAATTATGAATCGCACGGGAGGATATGATAACTATTTAGATATTAACAGGTTAGAATTTTTATTGATTCATTTTTGTATCGAGTCTCGATAAAGTCGGTGATTTTTCAGTTTGCGCACAACTGTCGGCTGGCTTATCTTCAGATAACGCGCCATTTCTCGCGTCGACTTACAACACGTCATGGCATTTTTTATTATTTCCTTCTCCACATCGAGGATATGGTCTGTCAGACTTTTTCCCTGCTGGGTATCATTAATTGATGCGATGTAGTTGCCGGCGCCGGCCGCAAGACTTTGATGGATGATCTCATCAACGGATTCGTGTTCACTCATAACCACAGCCTTTTTAATGACGTTTTTCAATTCGCGCACATTACCGGGAAACGTATACTCCTGCAACATCCTCAGCGCATCCTGAGAAATTCGGCGTTTTAACCGATATTCTTTTCCGAATTTTTTCATATAAAAGTTGACCAGCTCGAAAATATCATCCGGTCTTTCCCGAAGTGGTGGAATCCTTATGGTAAAAGTATTGAGCCGATAAAACAGATCCTGCCGAAACCGTTTCTGTTGTATCAGAGTCTCCAGATCGCGATTCGTTGCCGCAATAATCAAACAATCAATTTTTTTAGGCTTGAGTCCTCCCAGACGCATAACCTCATGATCATCCAGGTATTTCAGGAGCTTGGCCTGAAGGGAATGGTGCAACTCGCCGATTTCATCCAAAAAAAGCGTTCCCTCATGGGCCAGTTCGAAGAGACCGGCCTTACCCTCCTGCCGGGCGCCGGTAAATGCGCCTTTTTCGTAGCCAAAGAGTTCGGCCTCAAGAAGGTTTTCCGGTAAGGCTGCACAGTTGATCTGAATAAAGGGTTTCTTGCTGCGATTGCTGTTTTTATGGATGAATTTGGCCAAAAGCCCCTTGCCGGTTCCGGATTCTCCCAAGATTAAAATATCAGAAATTTCCAGATGAGCAAGTTTGAGGGCATGGTGCAGTACTTGTCGCATATCTTCATTTTCAGCCACGATCTCCTGGTCTTTCAGCTCCAACAGGCTGAGTTCGGCCAGTTCGTCTTTGATTTTTTCCGTGACCATCCGGGACTGTTCCAGCTGCTCCTGGAGGGCGTTCAATTGAGTCATATCCCGTTCATTAACCACCACTAAAAAAATATCCCCTTTTTCATCATAGGCAGGCGTACCTGTAGCCAACAAAAATTTATTCGTCCGTTTTATATGCTGGACGACACTAACTTGACGCTTGGTTTCCAGAACCTCCAAGGTTACCGAGCGATCAAACAAACCGCTGTTGACAAGATCGGATACATTCTTGTCAATGATATGCTTTGCCTGAATTCCATTAAGCTTCTCCGAGGCTTCATTGATATCGATAACTTTGCCCTTACCATTGCAGACCCAAATACCGTCGGAAGAAGCCTTAAAAATGGTTTCTAGTTGACGATTCAGGTACCTGTAAGATTCCAGCTTTTTAGCCGAACTTTCAAATTGCTTCATTTCCTGAAAATTGCACACAACGCCCTTGATTTGCCTGCCCGGTCTAATCAATGTAATGTTGAGCACCAGATCGACTTTCTTGCCGATGATGTGATGGCCTAACGTTGACTTGCCGGTTTTCAGACATTCCATAACTTGAGGACCGGTTAATGGCAAAACTTCGGAAATAAAAATTCCGGCGTGTTTTTTAGCACTTAGACCGAGAATTTTTTCAGCGCGCTTATTGATATAGACGATACCCCCTGATGCATCTGTTACAACTACGCCATTGCTCGTTGAGTGAAAAATCTGCTCATGTGTAATTTTTTTATCCATAGAATTAAGAGGCATTATATGCGATATGGATCATTCTTTGAAGTTTATTCTCAATGTCATTAACTTAAGAGCATCAATAATAGCATATCTGGTGCTTTCCTTCATAGTGAAATACTAGATATACTTAAAAAGTTTTCCCCAACCCAATTGCGACACAGCCTATTGACAAAGGGAGA
>Ga0180009_10004884_pt1 | contig 14590 bp, 15 predicted proteins | sample OS_PC_MetaG_FD_123537 | JGI IMG/M metagenome (GOLD analysis project Ga0180009, IMG submission 123537) | Groundwater microbial communities from the Aspo Hard Rock Laboratory (HRL) deep subsurface site, Sweden - OS_PC_MetaG | ecosystem: Environmental > Aquatic > Deep subsurface > Groundwater...
GCCTCATAAAAATACTTCCGATGCTCGTGGAACGCCCCCAGGCATTTAATAAACCTATGGAAAAGGCAGAGAAGATGTGGGGGGCAAAGGAGGACGTCCTCTGGGGCTATCCCGGGAAGAATTTCAACACTAATCTGACCCTCGGCCTGAGCTCGGGTCGAAGGCCGTCCCATGGAATGAGGGAGGGTTAGGCGGCTTTTGAAAAAGACCTCCACGCCGGATCAAATGTGGACTTTTTTCAAAGAGCTGAAATGTCACTTAATATCTAAATCAATAAAAGATTGACTGGGGAGGTAGCGAGATGAAAAAGATTGAGAGAGCCATTATCAGTGTGACAGATAAAACCGGTGTGGTGGAGTTTGCCAGATCTCTTTCCAAGTTTGGTGTGCAGATATTATCCACTGGTGGTACGGCAAATGCCTTACGTGATGGAGGGGTTTCTGTAATGGACATCTCGGAATACACAGGATTTCCCGAAATATTAGATGGTCGGGTAAAAACTCTCTCACCCAAGGTACATGGGGGCCTGCTCGGCATGCGAGATAACCCTGAGCATGTGAAAATGATGAAGGAACATGGAATCGAAAACATCGATCTTTTAGTGGTCAATCTCTACCAGTTTGAGAAGACTGTGGCAAAGGAGGGGGTAACCCTTGAGGAGGCCATTGAGAATATCGATATCGGTGGACCGGCCATGCTTCGTTCATCAGCAAAAAATTTCAAGGATGTGACGGTTATTGTGGATCCATCCGATTATGATGAGGTGCTGAAAGAGATGGAGGAATTGGGAGGTGAAACGTCATTGAAGACGAGATTTCGTCTAGCCAAAAAGGTTTTTCAACTAACACACGGTTATGATGGGGCCATCAGTCAGTATCTGGAAAAGATTGAACTATAAGGTGATCAGATAATAAGCACTCTATGGGGCCAGAGAAGGATCCTTAAAATTTCTCATCATGCTTCTGAAGTCTCTTTATCTTTTCAGGACACGGTGCATTTTTATGGACAACGCGGTTCTTTTTCTCGCAAAAGATGCCCTGGAAGGTGCGACAACTCCCGGAACCATCTAAGGCATCATCTTGAGGCCAGCTCGCGTGTCTGCAGTTTAAGTCACAGAATTCCATTCCATTCCTATTTTCAAGATCTTATAATATGGGTTTTTCTTGGTGAAACCTATTCAAGAACATACCAACACATGAAAATTCTATAGCATAAGCCCCATAGCCTACACAAGGTCTAAAAATCATTTTTATCGAAGGGGTTGTGAAAGTTGATTATTGATAATGATATATGTTTATTTTATGATCCAAAAGGTAAGTGAAACGGTAACTGCCTTAAATGTGGATCAAAGAAAAGATATCTATTAATGCCTAAAGTCGCCACTGGTCTTGACGTCTTTCGAGAGGAGTACTGGAAGAAACTGAAAGGTTACAGACTTGGTTTACTTTCGAACCAAGCCTCCCTAGACAGTCAACTAAAATCTGCTAAAGAGGTAATCGCCCAATTGCTTCCCGGTCAATTAAAAACCCTTTTTGGTCCCCAGCATGGACACGGAACCGAAGACCAGGACAATATGGTTGAGACAGACCATTCCCATGATAGGGAATTAAAAATCCCCATATTCAGTCTATATTCGGAAAACAGAGAGCCATTACCGGAGATGCTTGACCTGATAGATATCCTTATTATCGACCTACAGGATGTGGGGACAAGGGTCTATACCTTTGCCTCCACCATGCTCAACTGTCTCAAAACTGCTGCTAGGTCAGGCAGAAAGATCCTCATTCTTGATCGACCGAATCCACTTGGTGGGGAGATTGTGGAAGGGAATCTTCTTAGACCTGAACTCTATTCTTTTATAGGGCCTTTCAGCGTTCCCATGCGCCATGGTTTAACCATGGGAGAGATGGCCCGCATCTTTAATGATGCCCTTGACATTGAATCTGATCTGGATATTGTCCCCATGAGTGGATGGAATCGTGATATGCTGTGGCAGGATACAGGCTTAAGATGGATTATGCCATCCCCCAATATGCCTCTACCAGAAACAGCCCAGGTCTATCCTGGCCAGGTGATCTGGGAGGGAACCAACCTGTCTGAAGGAAGGGGCACATGTCGTCCATTTGAGATATTCGGTGCACCATTTTTAGACACAAAATTCATTAAACAGCGGTTAATCCCTGAGGCACAGGCCGGATGTTACCTGCAGGAGGTATCATTCCGTCCTACATTTCACAAGTGGGAAGGACAACTCTGCAAAGGATTCATGATTCATATCCTCGACCACAAGACCTACCGACCCTATTTCACCACCATGGCATTGCAAATGGCAACCATAGAGATTCATAAAAATGATTTCACTTGGAGGGAGCCCCCCTACGAGTATGAGTATGAAAAGATGCCCATCGACATGATAGTGGGTGATGCGGACCTAAGAAGAGAGATAGAAACAGGGGGAGATCTTATGGTGATAAAAGAGAGATGGATTAAAGACTTAAAAGAATTTCTTCAATTTCGAAGGCCATATCTTCTTTATTTCTAGTCAAGGTCAACTGGTAAATCTATATTTATAAACATTCTCTAAATCCCCCCCATTGTTTTGAGCAATTTCTCCCCGATCTTAACATATTCGCTTCCAAGTTTTTTCGTGATCCAGTCTCTTGCAGGTTGAGATTTAAGGGTCATCGAGAGGAGTTCCTTTAAAAGCTTCCGCTCCTGTTTGTTAAGCATTAATAGAGCGCCCGTCTTGTCATGCAGGGCAAGTTCATAATCATTCTGTTTTTCCATGTCAGAAAAATCTCATTTTTTTTGTCCGCCACTAATCCATTTATCAATGGCTTCTTTATCAAATCGCCATACCCGGCCAATTCTAATGGCCGGGATTTTTCCCTCAGCGGCATATTTACATATGGTTATTTCATGTAACTTTAAATATTTAGCTAATTCTTTGGTCGTCATAATCTGTGGCATGATAAGCTCCTCTATATCTTATTTCGAATCAATTTGTTAATTGTTGTTAATTGTTAATGTTTCAATAATTACTTATAATCCCTAAAAGTTAAAAAGTCAATAGTAAACAGCCAATAGTAAATAAAATTATATTACGTTTATCTATTTAATTTGTATTACATTTTTCCAAGCTTTATTCTGAAAAATTAAGGATAACTATAAGTTATGAAACATAAAAATCTTATATTCTTATTCACAGCATTTATTGGCCTCTCATTTACTCAATCCGACCGTCGTCTCGTAAAATATGTTTACGATGGAGATACTATTCTTCTCGATAGCGGTGAAAAATTAAGATATCTGGGGATCGATGCCCCCGAGTTAGGTGACCATGGGAATAAAAGCGAATTTATGGCTCTTGAATCCAGAGATTTTAATCGTCATCTAGTTGATCAGACTTTGGTCAATTTGGAATTTGATCGTGAAAAAAAAGATCAGTATGGACGACTCCTCGCTTATGTATTTTTTGAGAAGGGTGATATGGTTAATGCCCTACTGGTAAGGAAGGGGCTTGCCCGTGTTATGGTTAAAAGGCCTAACCTGAAGTATCTCAACCTGTTGATCCATAACCAACGACTCGCAATGAGGGAAAAGCTCGGAATCTGGCGAAAGGCTACAGAAAAACCAGAGAGATATTATCTGGGTAGCAGTAAATCATATCGATTTCACAGGCCAGGATGTGATTTTTCAAGGAAAATACTGCCCCATAATGTTGTGAGATTCGAAAGCTGCCGTGATGCCTTCTGGGATGGATTCAGTCCATGCAAGCGATGTAGCCCGTGAAAAAACTCTTCATTAATCTCTTAACGACTAAACAACCCCCACTAATAATTAGAGCTATGCCGCTATCCTCCTAAGAAACTTTCCATCAATTTCGGGAGCTATTAGTTAAGAACGGATTTTTTTATCACCGCCTTGTTATATGCGCTAATAATATCCCGGCGGGTTAAAATCCCTAACAATTGGGAGGGATTGTGGGGTGAGACAACGGGTAGGATGGAGAAATCTCTTAAAGTAATTCTTTCCATGGCATTATAGAGGTTGTCATCTATTGAGATTGTAACCACCTTGGTGGTAGCCATCTCTTTGGCTACCACCAGATCGTGCAGGTTCTCGTCAAAGACCACATCGCGATAATCAAAAAATGTGAGAACTCCCGTGAGCTTTCCTCCTTCACCCACTACTGGAAAGCTGTTATATTTGCTTTTTGATATCTTTTCGGCCAATCTTCCCATGGTCATATTCTCTGGTATGATTTCTACTTTAGGATTCATGACATCTTTAACAGATATGGATTTTAAGATATTGATCTCTTTTCCAGCCCTTATGTCGATCCCTCTCCTGGCCAGTTTTAATGTATAGATGGAATCCTCCAGCAACTGCCCACTTGCCAGGGAGCTTATGATGCAGGCCATCATGAGGGGAAGGATAATTTTGTAGTCACCCGTCATCTCAAACAAGATCAATATGGCACTTAATGGACCGTGGGTTGTTCCAGCAACAACGGCGCCCATACCCACAATACTATAAGCCCCTGGAGGGGCTGTAATTTCAGGGAAGATATGGTGAACCATCGTTCCGAAAAATCCTCCGACCATGGCTCCCATGAAAAGTGAAGGGGCGAAAATACCCCCTGATCCACCTGATCCGATGGTAATAGATGTAGCAAAAATCTTAAAGACTATTAGAATAAACAGGATCCACCATGTCAGTTCCTGTGATAGGGACAGATTAATAGCCTCATAACCCACACCTAAAATATGGGGAAAAAGAAGCCCCATAATTCCCAGAATCAATCCCCCTATGGCAGCCTTTAGATATTCCGGGAATTTTAACTGTTCAAAGAGATCTTCTGACCGATAGAGTATGGTGGTAAAAGCCACTGCAACCAATGCACAGAAAAGACCCATAACAACATACAGAGGAAATTCCCAAGCACTGATTAATTGATAAGGCGGGACAATAAATGCGGGTGAATTCCCTAAGAAATGACGTGAAACAGCCGTAGCAGTGACAGAGGATATAACAATAGGACTGAATGTGGCCAGTCCAAAGTCACCCAGGATGATCTCCAGGGCAAACATGGAGCCGGCTATGGGTGCATTGAAGGTTGCGGCAATGCCAGCTGCAGCGCCGCAGCCCACCAGTGTCCGTATACGATCGGCTGAAACTTTGAGCAACTGCCCTATACTTGAACCGATAGCAGATCCTATCTGTACTATGGGTCCCTCCCTTCCAACAGACCCGCCGGTACTGATACAGACCGCAGAGGCCAGAGACTTAACAAAAACCACCCGTTTTCTGATTATACCGCTTCTAAGGGCAACGGCTTCCATGACCTCTGGAACACCATGCCCCTTGGCCTCTCTGGCTAGAAAATATACGAGGGGACCTATCACCAGACCACCGAAAGCAGGAATAAATATCCTGACATACCAGGGTATATCTAAAACCAGCTCAAGCAGATTCCCATCAGACCCATAAGAGATTGTCTGGAAAAATCCGATAATATGCCGAAAACCAATGGCACCCAAACCACCGGCCAGTCCAACAATGACAGCAAGTACCGCCATAATGGTATGTTCACTGGTTTTTAGTCTATCGAGAATTGAGTTTTTTTCAGGAGATTGATGGTTCACTGATAATAGGCGGGTCTATCAATTGGTATCTCTTAAATATATCAAGAGATTTGTAACTTATGGCTGAAATGAATACCCCGAGAAAAAATCTGGGATATGGATCAAAATCCCAGATCTTATTTTATTGTATTTAGTTTTGTTTGAGCGATTTTAGCTTCGCTCGATTTGGGAAATTGCTTTATGATCTTTTTTAAAAGCAGACTGGAACTGGTCTTGTCCTTTATCTCCAAAAAGGCTACTGCTTGACGAAGCATTGCATTAGGAACCTTATTCCCTTTTGGGAACTTTTTTATCACTTCCTGATAAGCTAAAATGGCCTGCTCATACTGTCTTAAGGCCATATAACATTCCCCGATCCAGAACTGGGCATTGTCAGAGCGATCTGATTTCGGATACTCCTTTAAGAAATTTTTAAAACCATCCATTGCCTGTTCTAACTTTCCTTCACGAAAAAAGGCCATAGAGGTTTCATACAATTCCAACTCTTTTAATTTTGGATCTTTTTCAACAACCTTAGGCTCCTCTCCTGGCCCCTTTGGCTCGACCTCCTTCGCCTCCCGTTCCTGATCTTCTTTTATCTCCAATGGCTCAAGGCCAAGATATTCGTGCTGACGCCTCACCTGCATATCCGAATCGTTCACCTTCTGCTTAAGTCGGACTAATTCTGCTTTTATGTTATCCTGTTCACCTAGATCCCTCTCAACAGTCCGTTTGATAATCAGCTCATTCTCTTCAAGACGTCCGGATATCTTTGCCATTTCACTTTTAAGTTGTCCTACCTCGACCCCCAATTCAGCCTGACTGGTATGGATCGATTTTAGATTCGACTCAAGTTCATCCTTTAATTTTTTATCAATCGTCTCCTCTAGTCTTGTAACCCGCTTGTCGAGAGCTCTATTTTGGTCGTTAAGATACGCCAACTCCTTATCATAAACGCAGGAAGATATAAAAATCATACTAGCAAAAATGATAAGGCATCTGAATTTTAAAAAAATGTTTTTATTTCTGATATTATTCATAATCAATGTGAGAAAATGAGCCGACCTATTTTCAAGGCCGGCTCTCTATCCTTCCCATCCAGGTCTTAAGGCCATATCTCTCCTTTTATCCTTTTAAACTCCCCCCGAGGATGCCCCTTTGGTAACAAAGCAAAATCTCTTCAAAGAGTTCACGCTCATGGACAAGTGGGAATAAAACAGGAAGTATTATTTATTATAGCCTCGTCAGCCTTTGCCGTTATGATCAGAGAGGGTATTTCAATCGTATAGATATGAGCTATTTTATCAGCTTGAACTCATCGCGTCTGTTTTTGCTCCAAGCGCCCTCATTATGACCTGGATCGGCCGCTCTCTCTTCACCATAGCTTATGGTGGAAATTCTGTCACCCGAGATGCCCAATGCATTGAGGAATTTCATCGCCGCATCTGCTCTTCTCTCACCCAGGGCCAGATTATACTCATTGGTTCCCCTTTCATCACAGTGCCCCTCTATCCGGAGAGAAAATGCTGAGTTTGTCTTTAACCATTCGGCCTTCTTCTTTAAAACGGCCTGTGCCTCAGGCTTCAATTCCGATTTGTCAAAATCAAAATAGATCTTCTCATACTCAAAAATCTGGATCGCATCCCGTAGCTTCTGGGCCATTGCCTGTTCACGAAGTCTCGCCTGTCGCTCCTCTTCGGCTTTTTTATCGGCCTCGGTATCGCCCGTGTCCACCTTGCTTGGCTTCTGCTCCGGCTTCCAGTAAGCAGGCTTGGTAGGCTCTTCCACGCCAATCTGTTTTTTGGCGCATGAAATCACCATGAATAGTGTTGAGCAGGTAAAGGCCAAGGCTACAAAAATTATCATCTTCTTCATCATGCTCTTTTAACCTCCTAATCTTTATAAATTTGTTTTCATAAAAAAGTTATGGAATCCAAAAATAATCTCAAGTTTTGTATCTTTATCATCTCCTTATGATTATTTCAAGGATTTAGATGCATTTGCTTTATTTTTTTATGGGTCCTTAGTCCCTTAATAATGAAATTCGTGATAAAAACCCTGTTTGGTTTCGGCTTGTCCGAGTTATGCTTAAAGTGTTCAACACGTGATCACATTCCAAATAAACATCATGTCAGATGCTCTTTTTCGCAAGATATCCAGTATCTTCCAATGATACCGACATCTCTTAATGAGACCACGAAGGAGATGACTGCTCTCCTTTTAAGAAGGTAATTCTCCGCTGGTTTTGGCCGGTTGCATTCATTATATATAGGTGGTATCCACCGGATCTGTTTGAACTGAACATGATATATCTCCCGTCCGGAGACCAGCAGGGATCTTCGTTTTTGCCCTGATTGTCGGTCAGCCTCCGCAAATTACTGCCATCTGGATTGATGGTAAAGATATCAAACTGCCCGTCATTTATCCCTGAAAACGTGATCTGATCTAATCTAGACCACTTGGGAGAGGTATTGTATTTGCCTTCAAAGGTCAATCTCGCCTCATCTCCTTTAACCAAGTCTCTGATATAGATCTGAGGTGATCCCGATCTATTGGAGACGAACGCCATCCTGTTCCCATCGGGCGAAAAAGAGGGGGAAACATCTATTCCCCAATGATCGGTAAACCGATCAATAATCTTTCCGGTCAGATCGATACAATATATATCAGGATTACCATTATGACTCAGGGTTAATGCCAATTTTTGACCATCGGATCTCCAACATGCCCCGATATTTAAGCCCTTCCTGGCCGAAACCCTCTTGATCCTCCGCGAAGCCATATCTCTCACATAGAGCATTGCCCCCCCATCCTTATAAGAGTTATATAATATTCTATCTCCCAAAGGTGACCATCTTGGAAACAGGGCAATGCTTTTGTCATTGGTAATCTGCTCAACGTTATGACCATCATAGTCGGATATGTAAATCTCTTTATTACCCGTAGCGGTACCAACAAAGGCCAATTTGGAAAGGAACATCCCCTCATGACCTGTCAAAAGGGAGATAATCTCATTTCCAACTCGGTGCATCAGGTAGCGGTTCTGCTCTATTTTCCCTAAAATCCTTCTTCCCATTATCTGACGACCCCAGAAGACATCGAATAGTCGCACCTCCACTTCAACGCTTTGTCCAATACAGATGTATCGTCCCATAAGGAGAAGTTCCGCCCCGATAACCGACCAGTTCTTGAACTGGGGATTTCCAATATTTTGAGAGGGAACCTCTTTAGTTAAAAAGGCATCCTTCTCAATGGGGGTGAAATACCCGCTGAGGTCGAGATCATTGGATACAACCTCTGGTAAAGACGTGGAAAATTCCGGATGTTCCTTATTATTGGAGATATTCTCAAAATCCGGGATGGCTATCTTAATTCTTTGAATTGAAGGGGCATTGATATCGATGAATATCCTGCTGAATCCCTGGTTTGGCAGGAGAATCTGGATGAGTAGTATCATACAAAACCAAGAGATTAAAATATTAGCCTTCAAGGTCTTTAAGATTAAAACTGATCTCGAAATCTTCATAGCTTTTTCTGTAGCCTTCTGGGAATGGAGGTAATGGATCTGACTTTTCAATTGCCTTTATTACCGACTGATCAAAGATACTGTTTGAGGAGCGTTTTTTAAACCAGGTCTTTAAGATGGTCCCATCCATTTTTACTTTTAATAACACGGTTGCTTCCAGTTTTTTTGTGCTCTGAACAGCGACAGGATAGGACCAGTTGCTTTTAATCCAGCTCTCCACCTCCATCTGATAAAGTCTAATAGGGATTCCGCCGCGGGCCTGTCCTCCGGAAAGGCCCGTCCCGAAACGGCTGCTGACCTTGCTTTCCAATCTGGAGATGGCCCGATCAATATGGTCACTTCCTTCTGATTTGACCTTGTTCTCTATTCTCGATATGGCCCGTTCTATGAGTTGAGAAGAGGATATCTTCGGTTCTTTGATGGGCGAACCCTGCTTTTCTATCGTCCTTTTGGCAATAACAAGTGGTTTTTCCTCTTTCTTCATGGTCTGGATTCTCTTAGCCTGTGTATCCTTTTTCACTATGGCCTCTCCTTTTCCTCTTTTCACGGTTCCAGCGTCGTGAAGTTTCAGATCTCCACCGCCAGGCATCTCAACAAGATTGACCTCGTATACAATACCTCCAATATTTCTTGAGGGAAAGGATTCCGGTACAAACAAGATAATAGAAAAAATGGCTAGATGGAAAAAGATCGATGCCACCATCATGGGACTCCATCTCGTCTCCATCAGAACACCCGCATTTCGTATAGTCCATGTATCTGTCATAAGTTCCATTAGTCCAGGGGCTCAGTGATCATACCCAATTTTTCAATACCGGCCCTTTTGACCCCGGCAATCACCTTCATGACGAATCCATAGGGAAGCTCCTTGTCTGCCTTTAAGAGAACCTCTTTTTCCCTCCGGTATTTTAAGATCTTTTGTAGCTTTGACTCCAGATCTTCAAGACTAATCTGGTAATTTTCAATGGAGATCTCCCTTTTCTTATTCACCGTTAAGATCAACGGGTCTTCCGGGGTTTTAATATTTTTTGTCGTTGTCTTGGGAAGATTGACCTCAACACCTTGCATCATCATTGGAGCGGTCACCATAAATATAATCAATAGTACAAGCATCACGTCAACAAATGGAGTGACATTGATGTCAGACATGAACCTTTTCGCATCTCTCCCATTATTCATCATAGGAAGCTCCTCTCCAAAATGAGAGATCAAACCTCTTTTGCGGCCTTCTGTTGCTTGAAAGACTGTCTTTCAACGATACTTAAAAAATCTGAAACGAAAGTATCCATTTCGGACCTAAGCAACATGGCTCTATTGTTAAAGTAGTTAAATGCCACCACAGCAGGGATGGCCGCAAATAATCCGGCAGCAGTGGCTATGAGCGCCTCTGAGATCCCCGGGGCTACAACAGCCAGACTGGCTGAACCCTTCAAACCTATTCCCCTGAAGGACTCCATAATGCCCCAAACCGTACCGAAAAGGCCGATAAAAGGCGTTGCATTCCCTGTTGTTGCTAGAAATGATAATGCTCTCTCCATTCTGTTACTTTGATCGATGGATGTCTTTCTCAAGGATCTTTCCACATAGTCCAACAACGGTTGCATGTTCGAATTCGTCTCTGGTGACGTGGATTGGGTTTGAATCTTTCTGATACGTCTGAATTCAGAATAACCAGATCTGAAAAGGTGTGCAACGGGGCTGAATATTAAATTATTACATTCATTGTATATCTTATTGAATTCTGTGCTCTCCCAGAAAAGATCAAAGAAATAGGCTGTCTCCTGTTTTGCCTTCCTGAAAAGTCTCCATTTCGTGAAAATAATAGTCCACGAAATGACTGAAAATAGTAAGAGGATCAATAGTACAAACTTTACCACCAGACCGGCGTGAATGATCATCTGGACGATATCGCTGCCAAAGGCTGTTTCAAGGGAGATAACACCAGGAAGAGAGATCACAGGTGCAATAGTTATTATGTTCATCTTAATTTCCTTATTATTGTGGCGACGCTCTTCCTCGAATTTCATGATTACGAGGATTTGTCGGCCTATTATAATTCTAAAATACCTTTACAATCATTAAAAATCTTTGTCCCCTCCTAAAATCCCACCCAAAAGTCCGCCACCTATGCCGGCAACACCTTGCTGTTCTCCTCTTTGCTGAAAACGGGATGCTGCAAAGATGCGGTCAGCCAAACGAGAGAATGGAAGGCTTTGCAGATAGACAGTTCCTGGTCCGGTCAGTTTAGCAAGAAATATTCCCTCACCCCCAAATAGGGCATTCTTAAACCCTCCCACGAATTGAATATCATAGACCACTGATGGGGAGAAGGCCACAAGACATCCTGTGTCCACGCGGAGAGACTCACCTGCATGAAGTTCCCTTTTGATAATTGTCCCACCTGCATGGACAAATGCCATACCATCCCCTTCAAGGCGTTGGAGAATGAATCCCTCACCGCCGAAGAGTCCTGCACCTCAATCCCTTCATCCATAAACATCATGGCCCCTGCTTCGGCCCTTACCCCTTCACCGGGGTCCAATTCCACTTCAACGATCTGCATATCATCGCCGTATATCTTATAATCGATAACATCTGCCATACTGCCACCTCTTTGAAATATCGTAACATTTTAGCTCGTTGAAAGCCATTCAAGTCCGGCCGTGGAGGTCTCTTTCAAAAGCCGCCTTATAAAAATACTTCCGATGCTCGTGGAACGCCCCCAGGCATTTAATAAAACTATGGAAAAGGCAGAGAGGATGTCGGGGGCAAAGGAGGACGTCCTCTGGGGCTATCCCGGGAAGAATTTAAACACTAATCTGACCCTCGGCCTGAGCTCGGGTCGAAGGCCGTCCCATGGAATGAGGGAGGGTTAGGCGGCTTTTGTAAGAGACCTCCACGCCGGATCAAACGCGGATTTTTTTCAAAGAGCTAAAATGTTACGAAATATCTAACGTGTCATAATTTCAATTCTCCCCCCTCCAAATCGCTTCTTCCCCTAAAAGGAGATCATACATTCCCCACTTGAATTCTTCGACTGCTTCGAGAATATCAACAGGTTCGAGCGATATATTTAACCGTGATGTGATGGGTTCAAGCATCTTAAAGGTTTCATCTTTACTCACAAGAATGTGTTTCGGCAAGATTTTGAATTCTTCAAAAAAATTTAGGATATTATCTTGAAAGGTATCAAAAAATTCCCAGGGAGGAGCTATCCATTGATGGAGTGCCAGTTCGCTTGCGTGATCCATAATAACGGATGCTCGGGGATGGTAGGGCCTTCCTCCCTCTTGGATAGCTCCCGGGAAATAGAAGAAATCGATCTCCCAGGTTCCCTGCTTTATTTTCAGATTCTTTTTAATCCTCTGGAGATGGATTTCATCTAAAGGACTGGCTATAAATTCCCATCTCTCAAATGGGGGCAACTCCACCCATTCATCTACCCATTTTGCTGATTTCTCATTGAAATTGGGGACTCTAACCAACAATTGGTTCTCTTTAAGGGGAGTGAGGAGATCTTTATCCATTTTTAAACGCGTGGCAACATGAACGGTCTGTTTCAATGCTATAGTGAGGAACCGCACCTCCTTATCGGTCAAAAACCATGGGACATATCCGGGCAGGTAACTCCTAAACATGGGCCATGCCTTTCGGCCTCTGAACTTCAGGCCAAGCTTTTTTATGGTTCCATAATCCTCCGTTTCCAGGTCTCCCCTGTCTTCAAAGGAAGCCATTAGGCATTTCTGGACATGAATGGTATCAGGATCATCGATGTCTATCTCTCTAGATTGAATCCTCAAATACCCGTCCAGACCTTCCTGCCCCAAATAGACCGCCAATGCAAAGATCTCTCCTAACTCACCCATGATACAACAATAACCTATCTCGTTATTCTCGGGGTTCTGTACTCCAAAGAGATCCGAATCCAACATCCAGGCCCAGGGTTTGAGGTTCAAAAAATCTTTCGCCGACTCGTACAGTTCTCTCCATTCTTTCAAGGATGGTGCATCGCCTTTTGTATTCATTCTTTTTCCTCTCTACTCACGTTTAGTTAATTCGTGTTTGGAATGAAGAATTATCTACGGTTATCTATTCTATTCTGCGTGTTATTCTATTTCCGAACTTATCCTCAGCAATAAATTCCCCATCACCGATGCTTCGGCCCAGGTTGTTCTTTAGATAGTTCAGATAACCATATTCCCCCATTCTCCCGCCGCTCATCTTCTTTACAGAGATCATTAACCTTAAATAAACCTGCCCAATCATCTCGTCGCCGATATTCGCTTCCCAGATAGAGGTGTTCGTTTCATATTGCTCCAACAACTCTTTTGTCAGTTCATCTATTCTACTTTCTTCTATCTCCTTCTTCTGGAAGTGTATGGCGTATACGGCCTTGTATGCCTCATACACAGATGTGTCTGTTATGCCCGAGGTCTCTTTGACATAGATATCGCGCACCAGGGATTCTATCTCAAAGGCCACAAAGGCAACGCCAGGTTCCTGAAAAATATCATCATACTGGCCGTGACCCACACTGTTCAATAATGCGGAAAATTCCTTATTTTCAGAGCGTTTTTGCTGAAATTCTGCTCCATCTAGATATCTGCACTCATCATTACAACTTATCTTCAACAACCTGTTCTCGGCACAGCATACAGGGCAGATAACCTTATCAAGGGGGGAACAATACCGCTTCCCCTTTCTTGTTGAACATAACCCGCATTTCGCCATAATAAGGATCCCTTTAAATTCTTTGTTTTATAATGAGCAGAAACATCAACATGTAGGGATTATTTATTGATAAGTCACATTATATAGTATTTTTTCCTTGACGAACAGAAAAAATTTACCAAAAAACACAAAATCTAGGTTACAGATAATGGCCGCCTCCATGTCCTTATCAAGGTATGCGCCTTTAAGTCCCATGAAGTCAAGAAAGTACCAAATATCAAACCTTGCTATTTCACTTCCAAGTCAGCAGAAAAGAAAATATATTTTTCCTCTGCGAACTCTGTGTCTAGCGAAGCCCCACAGGGGCGGGACAAGCGGGCGGTGAAAAATATGCTCTCACTTACCCGCCTAGCAAAGCTGGGACCATCCCGCCCTGCGGGAAGGTTTAAGAGATTAATTAACGGGCAAATTAAAAAATACAAGGATAGACTGAAAGAAACAATTTAAAAAGGAAAGGTTTATTTGTAAATGTGCCTGAACTGCTAATCAGATTTTTACCCTTCTAAAACGTTAACCTTGAATAATCAATAAGTTAAAAATCAGATTCCCATGGGATACTTTGTGTAGAAAGAATTAGAACAGGGTGGCCCGTTTCTGAATTGTCAACACCAAAATAGGTAAAGGTGGAAGCAAGTTTTCATGCTGCTTTTTTCCACTCAAGTTGGCTTACAGATTTCCGGTTTACATTTAGCCGGTGCAATCGAGC
>Ga0180009_10004886_pt1 | contig 14587 bp, 11 predicted proteins | sample OS_PC_MetaG_FD_123537 | JGI IMG/M metagenome (GOLD analysis project Ga0180009, IMG submission 123537) | Groundwater microbial communities from the Aspo Hard Rock Laboratory (HRL) deep subsurface site, Sweden - OS_PC_MetaG | ecosystem: Environmental > Aquatic > Deep subsurface > Groundwater...
ATGACGAAAAAACCTGACTGGTTCTCGTCATGCCGGGCTTGAGGAGCCTGCCCCGCACCCCGATGCGGGGGCATCCAGTCGACAATGACGTATGTTTGTACCAAATAATCGCTCAATTTAGGTATTACTATTTTATTTTACACCGTACGTTTTTAGATAATCATCAAATCGGGATTTGGTCTTCTCATCTATGGGTATCCGCCTCCCCTCAATCATGACGGGAATCTTCTCCTGGTGCAGGTACTCCACAACCTCCCTTATGCCGGCCACCAAATAGACGGGTATCCGGGTTTTGGATACAAAACTCCGTATGGCATTCTCCCCCTTCTGATCCAGAACCACATTGCCCTCACCATCATAAACAGCCGTACTCTGCTCCCTGTCTATGGCAACGCCGATACCCATCACCCTGATATCCATCTCCCTGTTCTCTGCCTCCATCTCCACTCTTTTTAAAAGGTCATATTTGGTCCCCATGGAGGTGGCCACGTCATCCACCATAAAAACGCGGCAGCCATCAAAGAATGACCCGTTAACGAATAGGCTGACAGACTTGCTCCCTTCGCCATGGATTTTGGCCTCTTTTCGATCGTATTCAAAAAGGAGATCATAGCCATGGTGTTGATACAGGGCTATGGATGTGGCTAAAGCTATGGCGCTCCCCTTGTATGAAGGGCCCAAGATGATGTCCGTATCATTTACAAGGCCGTGGTCCACCATCATGTCGGCAAAAAAGGCGCCCATCTCTATGCTCAGGCGACCTGTTCTGAACATTCCCAGGTTTACAAAGTAGGGTGTCGGCCGCCCATCTTTTAAGATAAGGTTCTTATCAAAGAATAGGGCCCCTGTTTCTGCGAGTGTAATGGCCAGTCGTTTCTTATAATCTTCCATGACTTCACCCTAACGATGCATAAAATCGATTAAACTGCCATTGCATATATGCTTGAGACAGTTGCCTTTATGGGGCCGATGCTGGATGCTGGTCGCTCGATGCTTGATAACCTGCATGCCATCAATAGTGGAATCCATAAACATCCAGTATCCAGGAACCAGGATCAAGGATCAGCCAATGACAGCAAGGTTTTTCGTCGAGACAGCATCGATTTAGTTTCATATCTAATGCAACTATAGGAGTCATTGTAGAATAATTGCTTGCAACCTTCAATAATAATATGTCACCCGTGAATGACCTCTTGACAATCACAATAAAAAATGATAAAAATTTAATTAATTTTTGCAAACTTAATCTTTAATGAGGAGGAGGATCATGCCTGAGGAACAGGTCGGTGTGGTTGTCAAATTCTTTGTGAAACCCAGTGTGGCTGCCATCGAAGTGACAAGTGGAAGCATAAAGAATGGAGATCTGTTGAAGTATAAAGGCCATACTACCGATTTCAATGAACAAGTGACCAGTATGGAGAAGGATAATCAGTCCATTGAGGAAGCCAACGTGGGAGATCTGATAGGCATCAAGGTGAAGGAGAGGGTCAGGGAAAACGATATGGTCTATAAAGTCGTGGAATGATCCTGGATCTTGTTTAACGCCTTGGGAATCAATTTTCTGATAAATTCTTCTCTCTCTAAGTCGTGCATATTGCAAAATCTGCTGTAGGAGGGATGATGCCGGCTTAGGGCAGGGGTCTTTGCTTGCAGCCCCGGTGCCAATTGCTCAAACCGGGTGATAAGCTCCACCAGTGTGAACCCCTCTCCGGGATAACCTTCCAGCCATCCCAACCTCTTCATGTATTCGAATCGAATCCGGTCTAGTAAAAACAGATATCGGTCTATAACGGCCATCTTCTCTTTTGGATTCAGTTCATTAAACTCGAACCCGGAACCCAGATTTTGGAGATTCATGATCAGATCGTAGAGATAAAAAACACTCGTCTCCTTTCCCCGGGCCAGCAGACCTAAGGCCTCAATGGAGATATGTGAGGGTCGTGTTCCCAGTTGAAAATCTTCCCCTAGCTGACTGATCCAATTACGATACCCTCTCCGGGCCATCTTCTCCAATCTTGCCTTTTCAAGATCAACAACGTCTTCCATTTTCCTGTTCTCAGTTAGATTCACTCTTCACAAAAACCATGCCGCATTTAACACAGGCTTGATCCTTTAGCTGTTTGTATCCACATTGTGGACACATGATAAAGTTCTCCAACGGTGCAATATTCAAAGATCTCTCGTTATGCTCCGGCTCCTCAAAAACCCCGTGCTCCTGAATATTCACCCTTCCACCGGCATATTGAATGGCATCGGCATACTGTCTTGCATCCCGTAGGGTCATATCCCCCTTTAAGACAACAGGCATCTTGGTGATGATCTGTTCAACCATTGTTGGGGACACACCAAGTCTGGACATCTTCTGGTTAAAATTCTCTCGACTTTCTATTAACCCTAAGAAAACAACACGATATTTCTTATTCATTAATCCGAACCTTTCCTCAGGGCATGACCCATAGAATAGATCAGCGATAAAAGCGAGGGGATGAGAAAAAGTGTAAACACGGTGGAGACGGCCAGTCCTCCTATGACCACAGAACCAAGCCCCCTGTAAAGTTCAGAACCGGCACCCGGGAAAAAGACGAGAGGAACCATGCCAAAAATACTGGTGGTTGTACTCATAAAGATGGGCCTTATGCGGATCCTCACAGCCTCTTTGATGGCCATCTGAGCATCCATCCCCTCTTTCCTGATAAAATTTAACGACTGATGAACAATAAGTATGGCATTATTCACCACAATACCCACCAGGATAACAAACCCCAACATGGTGAGGATATCAAGGGGCTGCGTTGAGAGATACTGGTTAACAAGGAAGAGTCCCAAGAAACCACCCGCTGCTGCCATGGGCACGCTGATCATGATCACCAGGGGATATAAGAAGTTTTCAAACAGGGCGGACATGAGCAAAAATGTGATGATCAGTGCAAGTATAAAATTCCACTGTAGAGCCTCTCTGGTTCTCGAGAGATCATCAGCCGTACCGGTAAGCATGATGTTATAAGCACTGCTCAGATCTCTCCTCTCACTAATCGGTTTCACCACCCTGTTCTTTACAACATTCATGGCCTTTTCCATAGAGATCTCAGTAGGTGGTATAATCCTTACAACAATGGATCTGTGCTGTTCAATGTGGTTTATCTGCGTGGGGCCTGAGATCAGTTGTAATCGGCTTACCGAGTTCAGTGGGACAAGGCCGGCCATTGGCGTATGAATCAAGACATGGTCAAAGTCCTGGGTCCTCTTAAGGATGCCCTCCTCTCCTTTGAGAACGAGATCTATCTCTTCCCCTTCATATAAGTAATCGTCTATCTTTGCCCCGTCCAAAAGAATATCTAACGTCATACCTATCTCTGACGCACTGAGACCCACTTTGGAGGCTCTCTCCCTGTCAGGGATGACCTGGACTTCAGGATTGCCCAGATCGAGACTCGGGATAGGTCGAATCTGGGATCCTGGTATGAGCTGCTGTGACTTGTTGAATATCTCGCTGCCTAAATCGATTAACGTGTTCAAATCCGGGCCTGTAATCTCCACATCAATGGAGCGCCCCTCTCCGATACCTCGTGCAAACAGGTTCGCCTGTTGAACCACTGGATAAGACCCGGGGATCTTTTCCAAGAAGCCCCGCAGTACTGGAATAAGTTCTCGCGCCCTTTCAGGTATTTTCGAATTACAGCCCATAAAGACATATTTTGCCCTGGCCACAAAGAAAAAATTTCCAACAGGAGGCCCATGAAGCCCGGCTGCCTCCTTTGAGCCAGGCTCGGCTTCCCAATAAGGTTTCATCTCCTCAGAGACTTTTTTGGCGATCTCTTTTAGCTGTGATGTGTTATAGCCGGGAGGAGGTAAAAGAAGGCTAAAAATAAAATTACGGTTTCCTTCGGGAAGATATTCTCCTTCAGGGATCAAGGCGATGGTAGTCACTACGGCCAGGCCCATGAGAACAGTTATGGTCAAAACCTTCCGCCATGCTTTTCCTAAGATCCAGGAGACAAAACCTGTTATAAGACTCGAGATTCCTGTTCCCACTAAAACCAGGATTGAGAATCTTCCACCTGACTTGGATTTCCCCCCCAGGATCTTGGAGGACATGGTCGGTATCACCGTTATGGAAACCAGGAGACTCAGAAAGACGGCGCTTCCAATAGCGATGGCGATATCCCGGAACAGCTGCCCTGCCTCTTCTTTAATAAAAACAACCGGTACAAACACAGCTATGGTGGTCAAGGTGGAAGCCAGAACAGCACCCCATACCTCCTTCGCTCCATTCAATGCGGCTTCAAACCTGGATTCGCCGGCCTGAAAGTGCCTGTAAATATTTTCAAGCACAACGATGGAGCTGTCCACAACCATGCCGATGGCAAAGCTCATGCCCGCCAGGGTGATGACATTAATATTACGGCCAAACAGGGTGATCATGAGGAAGGTACCGATAAGACTGATGGGAATGGCCGTGGTAATAATTAATACGCTGGAGATGCTCCTGAGAAATATAAGCAACACGGCAACGGCGAGACACCCCCCTAAGAAGATGTTCTGGCGAACACGTTCAATGGAGGAATAGATATACTCCGTGGAATCGTAAACCTGCTCGAGCTTAAAATTGCGTTGGGAAAGATAATTATCATTTAGATCTTTAATGGTCTCTTTCAACTTTCTCATGACCACAAGAACATTGGTGCCTACCGACTGAACGACTTTGAATACGAGGGTTTCATAGTTATGCTGTAGAACAATAATATCTTGATCTCCATATCCCATGACAACCCTTGCCACATCATGAATATAGATGGGGATGTCATTTACCCACTTTACGACTACAGCCTCTATCTGTTCAGGAGACCGAAATTCACCCAGGACACGTACAACGTATCTCCTCTTCCCCTCATCAAAATCACCTGCACTCGTATTTCTATTCTCTCTTCTCAGGGCAGAGATCACATCCTGAGCGGTCAATCGGTAGTGTGCCAGGGCATCGGGTTTGAGAATAACCTGCATCTGTCTTTCTCGACCGCCAAATACATCAACAAAACCGACTCCTGGGACCCTTTCCATAAGAGGCTTTATAAAATTGATTGCATAGCTCTTCTCAAAAAGGATTTCCGAAGGATCCCCTTTGGTCTTTCTCAATATGATGTAAGCCATAGCTTGTTTCTGTTCTCCAGCAGAGATCAGGACAGGCTTTAGAGCCGTTTCCGGATAGGATGGAACCTGGGTCAATTTATTGGATACTTTGAGCAGTGCGGCATCTATGTCCGTCCCGATCTCAAAGGTTAGAGTCACAATTCCACTGCTGTCCACGCTCTCACTTTCCATCTTCAACAGTCCTTCGAGGGTCTTGAGCTTGTCTTCTTGTGGTATGATGATCTCCTTTTCTACCTCCTCGGGGCTGGCACCAGGCCAGTCGGTGCTGACGCTTATCTTTGGTTTCTCAACGTCAGGAGTTAACTGTACCGGGACCCTGAAAAGGGAGATTAAACCAAAAAGAATGACCAGAACAGCACCTACGGTGATTGTAACAGGCAACTGGATTGAACGATCTATGACACCCACTGGGAAATCATCCTATTCTTTATTTTTGTTGATTAATCTCAAAAGCGACACCGAGCCTTCGTCACGATTTAATTCGATTGAATAATACTCACTTCCTGCCCGGGCTGGAGGCGTTCGTTTCCCTCCACGACGACCTGATCTCCAGCTCTTACCTCCCCTTCAATGACCACAAGACTGCCATAAGCCTTCCCTTTTATGATGGGGATCATCTGTGCTTTTCCGTCTTCAACGATAAATATACTATGTTGATCACTACTGGACACCACCGCGTCCTTATTAACCAGTAGTGACTGAAGCGACTTCCCCACAGGGAACAACACCGTTGAAGACATCCCCTCCAGTATGAAAAAATCCTTATTGGCCACTTCTATCTGCACAGGAAAGGTCCTGGCCTTCTCATCCCCTTTCCGAATGATACTCCTGACCTTGCCTTTCCTGTCTTTTTTGCCTGGTAAAAATTCAAATGACAGATCAACGCTCTGACCAGGTTCGATAAAATAGATATACCGGTCCGGTACCGGAACGGTCACCAGTATGGCATCCATGTCCACTATGGTTACGACATCCCCGCCTTTTCTGAGCCATTGACCTACCTGAGTATGCTCCTCCACCACGAATCCTGAAAAAGGGGCCCTGATGGAGCACTTCTCAATATCGTATTTAATGGCCTCAATCTTAATCTCAAGAGCACGGATTTTCTGCTTCAGGGCGTTGGCAGCGTATCTGGCAATGTCATACTGTCTGCTGGAGATACTCTTTTTCTTAAAAAGTTCCTCTGCTCTTTGATGCTCTGACAAGGCATTTTTATAATTTTCGCCTGCCTCGGCCAAGGAGGCTTCGGCCTGCTTAAGATCCAAAAATAATGGCGCTCTCTCAATCTCTGCTAATACCTCCCCCTTTTCGATTCTCTTGCCCAACTCTGCCGAAAAATCAGTAACCAGACCCTCTACCTCTGAAGCGACCGTACTTCTCCTGTATGGCTCTGCTGTCCCGATGAGGGTGACAAATGGTCTAACGGTTTTTTGAATGATCTTCTCCACTTTGACGGGTGCAGCCATCCTCTTATTTGACTGGCCTGAAACACCGGTCACGGGCAATACAATCCAGATAAAGAAGAACAGAATCGATATAACTTTCAGAAAAAGATAACTATTCTTCATACGGAAGGAACTATGCATATTTTATTACCTATCTTTCGGTATCAAGAATTTAGGGGTTTCGCCCCAACTGGAATGATGGAATACTGGAATGATGGGTTTTGTAAGAATGGGTTAATGGATTATTGATATTTCCACTAGAAAATGAAAGGATTGAATGAAATAATTCCTTGAATATCAACCCCTCTTAATACAGGATCTTCAACATTCCAATATTCCATCATTCCAATATTCCATGTAAGAGTTAAAATTAAAGACCTCAATAAACACCTACAAAATCAATAAGCTGTAAAATCTCAGGGACAGTTAGGAGGCCAATATACATGAATTGTTGGGGAGTTTCCATCTATAAATGGCTGAGCTTATTGATATCCTTTATTTCATCGTCTTGTCATAACTTGATGAACTCGTAAAAAGTCGTCACTCCGGTGAACCCCGGATCGGGGTCCGGGGCAGGCTCCGGAGTCCAGGGCCTTCGTAAATCGTTGAATAGACTGGATTCCGGCCGTTCGATGGGCTCACGGTCCTGAGCCTGTCGAAGGACTTTCGCCGGAATGACAGAAAGAGGGGTTTTCGACTTTTTATGAATATATCATAACTTGAAAAAGGACCGTATCTTTCTTTGGGTCCTTTGCGCGGTGAACTATTACTTTTGAATAGGGTCAATTCAGGCAGGCTTTAATGAAGCCATAAAATAGTGGTGCAGGAGATTCCATTCTGGATTTTAATTCCGGGTGGGCCTGGGTAGCTACAAAAAACTTTAAATCGGGTAATTCAATAAATTCCACCAATCTGCCATCTCGGGATAATCCTGAAAAAACCATCCCATTCTCTGTTATCACCTCGTGATACTCGGGGTTGACTTCATACCTGTGTCGGTGTCTTTCCGAAACCTCGGAGGATTGATAAAGAGAATGAACCAGTGAACCTTCTTTAAGAACGGCTGTATAAGCACCAAGCCTCATGGTACCGCCTTTATCGACTATCTTCTTCTGCTCAGGGAGAATATCAATTACCGGATGGGGTGTATCAGGATCGGTCTCAGTGGAGCTTGCACCAGAAAGTCCGCATACATTTCGTGAAAATTCAACAACAGCCATATGGAGTCCAAAACATAGGCCGAGAAATGGGATGTTCTTTTCTCTGGCCATGCGGATAACCTCAATTTTACCTTCTGTCCCCCTGGACCCAAATCCGCCAGGTACAACTACCCCATCAATATCATTCAAGAATGAGGCATCTTTCAGATCTGTTGTCTCCACCCATTTAAGCTCTATCTTACAACCCAGATGGGCGGAACAATGATTGAAGGATTCAATGATAGACGCATAAGAGTCTTCTAGCCTGGTATATTTGCCGCACATGGCCACAGTGATCTCTCTTTGTGGATTCCTGAGGTTATCGATCAACTGTTTCCATCTTCTCAGATCAGGTGGACTGTAAATATTCAGTTTTTTGTGGAGAATCTCGGCAAGACCCTCTTTCTCAAAGATAATGGGAATCTCATAGATATCTTCCACGTCCAGGCCGGTAATGACGGCGTTAGGCTCCACATCACAAAAATTGGAGATCTTTGTCTTTATATCCTTTGTTAGGAACTGGGGGCACCTGCCTATTATAATATCCGGGAAGATACCTCTCTGTTTCAGGAGGTTCACACTCTGCTGGGTTGGTTTGGATTTCTGTTCATTGACCCCATAAGGAACGGGGACATAGGTGAGATGGACATAAACGATATTGGCCCGACCAACGTCTTCCTTCATCTGCCTCATGGACTCAAGGAATAGTTCATTCTCAATATCGCCCACTGTCCCGCCAATCTCCACAATGACAAGATCTACAGACTCCTCCTGGGCTATATCAAAAATATGGTTCTTGATCACATTCGTAACGTGCGGGATATATTGAACCGTTTTGCCAAGATAATCCCCCCTTCTCTCCTTCTGCCTCACCATGTCAAAGACCTTGCCCATGGTCAGATTCCATTTTGACTTGCAGGTAACACCTAAAAACCGTTCATAATGCCCAAAATCCATATCCACTTCTCCCCCGTCATCCAATACAAAGACCTCTCCGTGTTCATATGGATTCATGGTGCCTGGATCTACATTAAGATATCCGTCACATTTAATGGGAATGATTTTGAGTCTTGAGGAGAGAAGGTGGCCGATCGAGGCGGAAGCTATCCCTTTTCCAAGGCCTGAGAGGACTCCACCGGTGACAATAATGTATTTGGTGGGCATATCGATAGGGGTCCTATGAGTTGTTTTTAAGGGGATACTTATCCAGTTTAAAGCAATTAGTCAAGTTGAAAAATATGCTTACAATTCCCATTAAACCTGTTGAAATTGTTCAAAACTAGTTCATCCTTTTGAAAAAACTGCATAAATTGAGGAACCAATGTTGTTGAAAAATTGATGAAAAAAACACAATATATGAAATTTTTTTCACGGTTAATACAATATATTGCATTTTATTTGACCATGCAATCTAAAAGATACTGTTATTTTTCAGGAGTCAGAATCCAGGAGCCATCCCGCCTTGCGGGACAGAATAGATGAATTCCGACGTCTGGCTCCTGAGTAGTTACAAGATACTTAATATTTTATCGCTTTGAAAATACGTTTTATCCAGTGGGGGCTCGGGGATCTCTTGGAAGGGGCGAACTTGATTTAGGGAACCTTAATTAGCACACTTACATAGGCTGGCGGGCGGCTCACTATTGCCGTAGTATGCCAGAAGGAGACCTTCGCATTTATCAAAGGAATCCCCCGCCCGCCTTTATAGCAACTTAATATCGCAATACCGATAGAGATTTTCGCCCCTGTAACGAGATTGCTGAGTCCCAGAAATATTTGAAAAATCTAAATAGTTACCAATATTCTTATTCCAGGCAATTTCAAACCCCGAAAGGCTATAAAAGAAAGGATAGTACCTTGACCTTCCTCTAAAAACCGGTAAGATTAGGAGATCTTAATAGGTAAACCATACCTCTGGCCATGAGTTCAATTGTAGCCATAGTGGGGCGGCCCAATGTGGGCAAATCCACCCTCTTTAACCGTCTTTCAAGGTCAAGGGATTCCCTTGTGGATGACCAGCCGGGCATTACGAGAGACCGTCTATATGCATCCATAATTTGGGGGGGGACCTCTTTGACCATCATCGACACAGGCGGTTTTGAGGCTCCTGATCAGGAACCCTTAGTGAATCAGGTCAGGGCACAGGTAGAAAAAGCCATAGATGAGGCACCCAGAATCATTTTCATGGTGGATGGCCTTCAGGGTATAATGCCCGGAGATGAAGATATCGTCCAGATCTTACGTCGATCGGGAAAAAGGGTCTTTCTGGCTGTTAACAAAATTGACGGACCGGAACACGAGCATCTAGCCTTCGATTTTTACAGACTGGGAATGGCCAATGTCTATCCCCTCTCTGCCGCCCACGGCTATGGCCTAAAGACCCTGATGGAGGACATAGTCCATGAACTCCCGCAACTTGAGCATGAAAGGGAAGATAGCGACCAGATCAGGGTGGCAATCCTGGGAAGACCCAATGTGGGCAAGTCTTCTCTTATCAATCGAATCTTGGGGTTTGATCGCCTATTGGTTAATGAACTTCCGGGAACTACGCGCGATTCTGTAGATAACCTCTTTAACTGGCATGGGAAAGAATACCTATTAATAGATACGGCAGGCATAAGAAGAAAAGCAAGAGTCAAGGAAAAGATAGAGAAATTCTCAATGATTAAGGCCATCAAGAGTCTCGATCGCTGCCATGTTGCGGTCATCCTCCTGGACGCCTCTGAGGGGATTGCTGATCAGGATGCTCGAATCTGCGGCTATGCCTTTGAGCGGGGTCGAGGTATTATTCTGGCAGTTAACAAATGGGATCTTCTAAAAAAGGCTCCAGGGAAGAAAAAAGCCCTGGATGTCGCCTTTGAGCGACAATTAAAATTTGTGGCATTCGCTCCCAGGATCAATCTTTCAGCCCTTACAGGTGAGCGGGTAAAGAAACTTTTTGATAAGATCGACATAGTCAATCAACAATTCTGCCAAAGGATCAGCACCGGAGCGGTCAACAGGGCTCTGGAAGAGATGACTAAAACGAATCCCCCAGTTCAAAAGGGACGCGGAAGGCTAAAGCTTTTTTATGCCACCCAGACACGAATAAAGCCCCCAACTTTTATTGTTTTTGTAAATCGACCCGAATGGGTCCACTTCTCCTATGAACGTTTCATGATTAACCGGTTAAGGGAATCTTTTAACCTCAATTTCACACCCATCAGACTAATTTTTAAAAAAAGATAAAAGTAATTACAGCTACCTCGTCAGCCAGCTCAAATGCCCTAAAAGCCTTCCACCTTCAGTCTATCCACCTGGGCAGTTGCCGAGGATCATGATTGACTTATCGTATACAATGAGTTATACTTTACCAAAAAAGTAAATCTTATTTATGGAGGTAAAATAATTTTGGCAATAGTAAAAACATCATCTAAAGGTCAAATTGTCATTCCCAAAGAGATTAGAGAACAATTAGGTATTACCCCCGGTAAAAAAGTTCTACTCCGTATTGTTGATAAACATGCTGAAATTACACCCCTTCCGGATGATCCCATAAGGGCCATGCGCGGTATACTGAAAGGGGGTCGCTCACTGGCGAAAGAGTTATTGAAGGAAAGGGAAGGGGATAACAGAGTAGATGAAAAAAATTCTTTTTGATGCTCACGCTATCCTGAAGTTCTACCAGGATGAGGGCGGTGCTGATGAGGTTGAAAAATATCTCCTCTCTTCGGAGAGGGGGGATAGCGAAGCTTATATGAGCGAGATAAATCTGGGGGAAGTCTATTACAAGGCCATTAGAAGGATAGGATTGGCAGCGGCAAGGGAACTCCTGGATGAATTTTCTGAATTGCCCATCCATGTTATTCTGCCTTCTCGAGAGATCATCCTGTTAGCTTCTGAAATCAAGGCAGAGTATGCCATATCCTATGCGGATTGTTTTGCAGTTGCCACCGCTGAGAAAGTAACTGCTTCCATAATAACGGGAGACCCTGAATTCAAAAAGATGGAACATCTTGTTGAAATTATATGGATATGATCCCTTCCACCTTCAGTCTATCCATCTGGGCAGTTACGTTAGAAGCATTATCTCTCAGCTCGCTACTAATTTCATCATGAAGGCCCAACCCCAAGATGTTGTAGTCTCAGGTTTAGATTCTATGGCCCAGATAAAAAGAAGCTGATTCAAATACCCTGTCCGTATCTCAATTTTTGCTGAACCTGTGATCAATAGCAGATATTTGCAATCAGAGCCAAGCGCGGATCTGTCAGACATATCACAGGTTTTCCGGCCAGCGGATATCTTGAGGGTCTGGAGAGATATCCGGAACCATCAGTTTCTGTGGTGAGTTTTGTTTGCAATCATTTTAGAAACTTAGGGGTGTACCCCTATCAAATATGAAAAGCCAACATTCGAGCGGTCAGACCTATCTCAGGATTTTGAACCTGTTGAAATGCTTAGATGGAAGTTATATGAAATGTAATAATGCAAGACCTGACCCCGAGCTTTCAGGACAGAATAAGCTAAATAGTTCTCGACATAATAAGCTAACTATGATACAACCAAACAAGCTAAAATTGGTATTACATAAAAAGCTAAGAGTTGTACGGCTTAATAAACTAACGAAAGCACGAGAGTTATGGCAAGCCCACATGAAAAACTGGCCGAATCCCTTGAGGTCCTGAGAGCTTTGCAAGAGCGCGGTGTCGTCGCCGTGCGTTCAAGTGATCTGACCCGGACGCATCGGGAACGCTTGGTCAAAAACGGCTTCTTGCAAGAGGTCATGAAGGGCTGGTACATCTCTGTCCAACCGGACGAGGCCACGGGAGAGAGCACGGCATGGTACGCATCTTTCTGGGGTTTCTGTGCAGCCTATTTGAAGGAGCGTTTTGGGACGAATTGGAGCCTCTCTCCTGAGCAGTCACTATTACTGCATGCCGGGAACATGAAGATTCCACGCCAATTGCTTGTACGCTCACCGAAGGCCCGCAATAAGATCACAATGCTGCCGCATGATACGTCGTTATTCGATACACGTGCGGCCCTGCCCGAGGCTGGACATATTGTAGAGAAGGACGGCCTGCATCTGTTCTCTGTACCTGCCAGCCTGGTGAGCTGTGGATCTGGATTCTTTCGACAGAACGCGACGGACGCACGCGCGGTTCTGGCAATGGTGCGCAATGCATCAGATGTGCTTGCATTGCTCCTTGAAGGTGGACACACCACGGTTGGCGGCCGTCTCGCAGGTGCATTCCGAAATATCGGACGTGACCGTATTGCCGACGATATTGTCAAAACAATGCAAACTGCAGACTACGACATTCGGGAAAAAAATCCATTCGAGGACACAATATATCTAATTCTGCCATCGCGTGAACAGTCGCCGTACGTGAACCGTATTCGCCTAATGTGGCAACAGATGCGAGAACCAATCCTCAAACAATTTCCGGCCGCCCCTGGCCGACCTTCCGACATTGCTGTCTATCTCAAGGCAGCCGATGACATTTACGTTACGGACGCTTATCACTCGTTGTCCATTGAAGGCTACCGGGTCGACCCTGAGCTGATCGAACGGGTCCGCAGTGGCGAGTGGGATACAGATGAAAACGAGGATAACCGCAAACACCGTAATGCCTTAGCTGCACGCGGGTATTGGCAGGCCTATCAGGCGGTCCGGGAAAGCGTACGCAAGGTACTGGAGGGCGATAATCCCGGAGCAGTTGGCGATGATGATCACGGTGACTGGTACCGTGAGATGTTTGGACCGAACGTAACAGCTGGCATCTTGCGGACAGCGGACCTCGCTGGCTACCGCAACGACCAGGTTTATATCCGCCGCTCAATGCATGTGCCACCACGCCATGAAGCGGTGCGAGACTGCATGCCGGCATTCTTTGATTTGCTGAGAGAAGAGCCGGAACCATCGGTGCTCGTTGTTCTGGGGCACTTCATGTTCGTATATATCCATCCGTACATGGATGGCAATGGCCGTATGGGACGATTTCTTATGAACGTGATGCTCGCTGCGGGGGGGTATCCCTGGACTGTTATTCCACTGGAGAAGCGAGACGACTATATGGCTGCGTTGGAAAGCGGGAGCGTGGAACAGGATATTGCGCCGTTTGCAATTTTTCTTGGACGCCTCGTTTCTGAAAGTTTAGAAGTCAGACTTATCACAGGTTTTTGAGGTGGATGATATTTTCACTTGATCGGAAGGTATCACAAATTAAGCATTATTAAATTTCAGGTATCGATTTAATTTTAATAATTTTTTTTGGAACCTACGTCCCCTTTTATGTCCTCTTTTGTATAGGCCCAATGCTTCTTGCTCTCTACAGATATCCCTTGACATTTCAGAGAATTAAGGTTATTTATTGTTAAGTATTCAGTCTTTCCCTTTCACCCCCATCAGGAGGGTGGGATGTTTTATCATACTACAATAAGATTTTACCAGAAGCTCCATCAGCTCAAGGGGAGAGGTGGGGCTTTTTTTATTTTAAGTTTTGATCTATCTAACTGGAATTTGATCTCTACGCTCTTCGCTTTGCACCTTGGGAGCAACTTATTGGAAACATACATGAATGTTCATAAGTTGTTTTGGAACCTACGTCCCCTTTTATTCCCAAAATAAAATGATCAACGGTGAACTGCGCAACCATGTGGACAAACTCTGGACCGGATTCTGGACCGGCGGGATCACCAACCCGCTCATGGTCATCGAACAGATCTCCTTCCTCATGTTCGCCCGCCTCCTGGACATCCGGGAGACCCGGGAGGAGAAAAAGGTCCGGCGCACAAACAAACCCTTTCGCCGC
>Ga0180009_10004887_pt1 | contig 14587 bp, 11 predicted proteins | sample OS_PC_MetaG_FD_123537 | JGI IMG/M metagenome (GOLD analysis project Ga0180009, IMG submission 123537) | Groundwater microbial communities from the Aspo Hard Rock Laboratory (HRL) deep subsurface site, Sweden - OS_PC_MetaG | ecosystem: Environmental > Aquatic > Deep subsurface > Groundwater...
GGCGCGGAAGATTTAAAGACATTCATCTTCACGGCGTTCAAGGCGCACGAACTAAAAACCCGTCACCAATACCCCCCACGTATCACCTCTCCCTTCGCGGGAAAGGCCAGGGAGGGGGCGTTACCACTAGGTCGGATGAAACAACCCCGCGAGCAATCGCGGAGTTGTTACGCTTAAGTAGAGATGGCCATTCTTAAACCTGTTACAGCGGCGTCAGCCACGCATCCGACAGGTTCAAAGAGGTAAACTCTATCTCAAAGAAACTCAGTATCATTGTCACTGTAGCCGCGACGTCACCCCCTATTTGAGTAGCATCCGGGTTTAGAGTCCGCTGCTGAGTAGAATCAGACCTTGAAGGGGCATGCCACGACGAAGATGACCGATCAATACCTGAGCGGTCATGAATTCAAGACGGTTGTGGTGCCCACAGACATGACATCTCGCCTGGCAAACAAGATCCATAGGAAACGTCGGAATGTGCTTGAGGGAGCTTCTCTTTGGCGTCGGGAGAGGACGACCTTGCACAGACCTTGAGAAAGTCTGTGGATAGAAAACGTAGCTGATGCCGGCCGGCGTATTGCGAAGATATTGCGAGAAACGGGGCTTACGGCCCCATGATTCCCGCAACAAATTGAAATTAAAAGGGAAATTGGTAGGCGCGATTGGACTCGAACCAACGACCCCCACCATGTCAAGGTGGTGCTCTAACCAACTGAGCTACGCGCCTGCGAAGGTTGGCAAAGATACAGGATCAGGGCCACGGCTGGCAAGCCATGTATACCCCATGGATGCCGTTCTCAGCGCCGATCTTGATGGTCTACTCGTCGGCCAGGACAGCCAGATCCGGCAGACCCAGCCCCTGTTCGCGAAGTTTATGTATCTGATCGCGTAGCCGTGCCGCATCCTCGAACTCCAGATTGCGCGCGTGCTCATACATCTGCTGTTCGAGTTTTTTCATACGCTGCACTACTTGAGCAGGCGACAACAGCGAATAATCGGCGGCCTGTTCCGCCACTTTGGTCCCGCGGCGTGCACCGCCCGGTGCTGCGGGGTTGGCGCCTTCCATAATATCGGCCACGCTTTTGCGAATGCTTTGCGGGGTGATGCCGTGTTTGAGATTGTGGGCAATCTGTCGATTCCGGCGCCGCTCGGTCTCAGCCAGGGCCCGACGCATTGAGCCGGTCTCTTTGTCGGCATACAGGATGGCGCGCCCGTTTAGATTACGTGCCGCTCGACCAATGGTCTGAATCAATGAACGTTCGGAGCGCAGGAAGCCCTCCTTGTCGGCATCCAGAATCGCCACCAGCGAAACCTCCGGCATATCCAGACCTTCGCGGAGCAGGTTGATACCAACCAGCACATCGAACTCACCCAAGCGCAGATCGCGGATGATTTCCACACGCTCGACGGTTTCGATATCCGAATGCAGATAACGCACGCGCACATCGTGTTCGGCCAGATACTCCGTCAGATCTTCCGCCATACGCTTGGTCAGCGTCGTCACCAGCACACGCTCATGCACAGCGACACGTTTACGGATCTCGGACAGCAGATCGTCGACCTGACTGGTCGCCGGTCGCACTTCGATTTCCGGATCGACCAGGCCGGTCGGGCGCACCACCTGTTCGACCACCTGTGCGGCATGTTCCGCCTCGTACACACTGGGCGTGGCGGACACGAAAATGGCCTGTGGGGCGAGGCGCTCGAACTCTTCAAATTTCAGCGGCCGATTGTCCAGCGCCGACGGCAGACGGAAACCATATTCAACCAGCGTTTCCTTACGCGAACGATCACCTTTGTACATAGCACCAAGCTGGGGAATCGTGACATGCGATTCATCGATGACCAGCAGCGCGTCGGCCGGGAGATAATCGAACAATGTCGGTGGCGGTTCGCCGGCCTGACGGCCGGACAGATAGCGGGAGTAGTTTTCGATGCCCGAGCAGTAACCCAACTCCACCATCATTTCGATATCGTATTGCACACGCTGCTGCAGACGCTGCGCCTCGACCAGCTTGTTAGCGGTATACAGCTGATCCAGGCGTTCGCGCAGCTCGTCCTTGATCTCATCAATCGCATCCAGAATGGTCTGACGCGGCGTCACATAGTGGGACTTGGGATAAATGGTGGCACGCGGGACCTTGCGTGATATCGCGCCGGTCAGCGGATCAAAATAGGCGATGTTCTCGATCTCGTCGTCGAACAGTTCGACACGCACCGCATCGCGGTCCGAGTCGGCCGGATAGATATCGATCACCTCACCACGCGCACGATAGGTACCCCGGTGCAACTCGACATCATTGCGGGTGTACTGCAGTTCGGCCAGCCGGCGCAGGATATGACGCTGATCCACTTTCTCGCCGCGTACCAGATGCAGCACCATGCTCAAGTAGGAACGCGGATCACCCAGACCGTAGATCGACGACACCGTGGCCACGATGATACTGTCAGGCCGCTCCAGCAGCGCCTTGGTCGCTGACAGGCGCATCTGCTCGATGTGCTCGTTAATCGAGGCATCCTTCTCGATGAAGGTATCCGACGAAGGAACGTAGGCCTCAGGCTGGTAGTAGTCGTAATAGGAAACGAAATACTCGACCGCATTGTCCGGGAAGAACTCGCGGAACTCGCCATAGAGCTGCGCCGCCAGGGTCTTGTTCGGCGCCAGCACCAGGGCCGGACGCTGCACTGCCTGAATCACGTTGGCGATGGTGAAGGTCTTGCCGGAACCGGTCACGCCCAGCAGGGCCTGGTGCGCCAGACCATCACCAATACCCTCGATCAGACGGCGGATCGCCTCGGGCTGATCACCCGCCGGCTGCATTTTGGTTGTAAGGTTGAAATTACTGCTCACAGGGGATTCTTAGTCGCGCACAGTTACAGTATGATTACGGCCCGATAAAGGTGCGTCGGGCACAGAATTGCCGAATTTATCGGGATAAATACGTGAAAAACACACTCACTCTCGCGGCCCGGGTCGGTCGCATCAAGCCCTCACCTACCCTGGCCGTCACGGCGCGCGCGGCAGAACTGCGTGCTGCCGGTCGTGACATTATCGGGCTGGGGGCAGGTGAACCCGATTTCGACACACCTGACCATATCAAAGCGGCCGCGATTGCCGCCATCCAGGGCGGCCAGACCAAATACACCGCCGTTGATGACACTCCCGCGCTCAAGGCGGCCATTATAGCCAAGTTCAAGCGCGATAACGGCTTGAACTTCGCACCTGATCAGATTCCGGTGTCCTGTGGCGGCAAGCAGAGCTTCTACAATCTGGTTATGGCCCTGCTCAACCCCGGTGACGAGGTCATTATCCCCGCGCCCTATTGGGTGTCCTACCCCGATATGGTGCTGCTGGCCGATGGTAAGCCGGTCGAACTCCCCGCCGGCATTGAGCAGCGGTTCAAGATCACCGCCGCGCAACTTGAAGCGGCGATCACACCCAAGACACGTCTGTTCGTCATCAACAGCCCCTCGAATCCAACCGGTATGGCCTATACCCGCGCCGAATTGGCCGCGCTGGGCGAGGTGCTGCGCAAGCACCCGCAAATTGTGATCGCCACTGACGATATGTACGAGCATATCCTCTGGGCCGACGAGCCCTTCTCCAATATCCTCAATGTCTGCCCGGATCTGCTGAACCGCACGATCGTGTTGAACGGTGTCTCCAAGGCCTATTCCATGACCGGCTGGCGTATCGGTTACGCCGGTGGCCCGGTGGAGCTCATCAAAGCCATGAAGAAGGTGCAGTCACAAAGCACCTCGAACCCCGCCTCTATTTCACAGGCCGCCGCGACAGCAGCGCTGAACGGGGATCAGACGTGCATACAAACCATGCTCAAGGCCTTCAAGGAACGCCACGATTATCTGGTCGACGCATTGAATGGACTGCCGGGTTTCAGCTGTCTGCCAAGCGATGGAACTTTTTATGCCTTCCCCAATGTGCAGGATGTCATAGATCGACTGCCGGACATCAATAACGACGTGGAGCTTGCTGAGAAGCTCATCTCAGAGGCGAATGTCGCGCTGGTACCAGGGTCTGCGTTTGGTTCGCCGGGGCATGTACGGCTATCATTCGCAACCTCGCTGGACACGCTCAAAGAGGCCGTGACACGTATCCAGAAGTTCTTGAGCAACAGCGTAAAATAGGCAAGGAAATAGCCTGTCCGGTGGTTGACGCATCGCGCAACCATCCAGTATGATCTGCGCCCTCTGGTAGAGATATTCCCCGGTAGCTCAGTCGGTAGAGCGGATGACTGTTAATCATTAGGTCGGCGGTTCGAGCCCGTCCCGGGGAGCCACTACTCTCCCCCCTTCCCAAGCCCATCCCACACAAACACACGTTGAATACCAGCCGGCTCGCAGGCTCGGCCAGATATACGCCGTGATAACGATTACGACTGTATCCGAATGATTTGGCCCAATATCCAATCGGTAAAGGGGGCCACGACCACTCAGAGATCGATGTCAGGCCTTCTTGCGGGCAGCTGAGGATTCGCCAAAACGACTATTAAGATAGGCGCTGAACTCTTCACTGAGTTCTTTGTGCTTGAGCGCATACTCAACCGTGGCCATCAAATAGCCCAGTTTACTGCCGCAGTCATAGCGTGTGCCTTTGAACTGATACGCCAGCACCTGCTCTTCTTCCAACAGCCGTGCGATGGCATCCGTCAGCTGGATTTCACCACCGGCGCCGCGGTCCGTGGTCTCCAGCAGATCGAAGATCCTTGGTGTCAGAATATACCGGCCCACAACAGCAAGGTTGGACGGCGCATCTTTGGGATTCGGCTTTTCGACGATGCCATTGACGCGATGCAGGCGTTCCTTGAACAAGTCTGCCTTGACGATACCGTACTTGTCAGTATCCGTATGCGGGACTTCCTCTACCCCCAGCACACTGGTACTGTGATATCTGAAAACTGACACCATCTGCTGCAGACAGTTTTTATCTTCGCCATCAATCAGGTCATCGGCCAAGATCACCGCAAAGGGTTCATCACCGACAACGGGTTTGGCGCAGAGTACCGCATGCCCCAGACCCAGAGCCTCAGGTTGGCGGACATAGACACAAGAGACACCCTTCGGCACCACTTCTCGTACGATCTTCAGCAATGCTTTTTTGCCGCGCTTCTCCAGCTCATTTTCCATTTCGTAGTTTTTGTCGAAATGGTCTTCAATTGCACGTTTACTGCTGCTGGTGACAAAGATCAATTCGTCGCAACCCGCGGCGATTGCCTCTTCGGCGGCATACTGGATCAGTGGTTTATCAACTATCGGCAGCATTTCCTTGGGGTTGGCCTTGGTTGCCGGTAAAAACCGAGTACCCATACCCGCGACGGGAAATACTGCCTTTTTGATTTTCTTTTTCATGCCTTGGACTTGACCTCGAACGGTATGACGTTGCTTTCCTGTGCCTGAGCCGGGGCCTGCATCTCCGGCACCAGTTCACGAATTGCCTTCATAATCGCAGGTTCATCATAGTGCTGGCAAGCCTCTTCCAGACGCTGCATGCGCTGATCGAGGTAATCTCCATCGACCGGTCGCGCCTGGGCCAGCAGAATTTTCTCATGCGAGGTGCCCGACAGCTCTTTTTCGTGAAATAGTTCCTCGAACAGCTTTTCGCCCGGGCGTAGGCCCGTGAACTTGATTTCGATATCCTTGCCCGGCTCCCGACCTGAGAGGCGGATCATCTGTTCGGCCAGATAGGTGATTTTCACCGGCTCACCCATATCGAGCACAAAGATCTCACCGCCCTTGCCCATCGCTCCCGCCTGGAGGATCAGCTGGCAAGCCTCCGGTATGGTCATGAAATAACGGATCATCTCCGGGTGCGTCACGGTCAAGGGGCCTCCAGCACGAATCTGCTCCCTGAACAGCGGCACGACGCTGCCCGCCGATCCCAGCACATTACCAAACCGCACGGTAATAAAACGCGTCGCTGATCGACGATCCAGATTCTGGCAGAAGATTTCCGCAACGCGTTTACTGGCACCCATGACATTGGCCGGGTTCACCGCCTTGTCGGTGGAAATCATCACAAAGGCATCGACTGCATGTCGATCAGCAGCCAGCGCCATTGTGCGTGTACCTAGGATATTGTTACGGGCGGCCTGGCGAACCTGATGCTCCAGCATCGGGACATGTTTATAGGCCGCGGCATGAAAAATCACCTGAGGCAAATGCTTAGCTAGCACGTTGTCGACCAAAGTGGTATCTGTGACATCACCGAGGCAAACCTGCAGTTCGAGTTGTGGGTAAGCCTTACGTAACTCACGCTCAATCTCAAACAGATTGAATTCACTTTGTTCAAACAACACCAGCGATGCAGGGCCTATACCTGCTACCTGACGGCACAGCTCCGACCCAATCGAGCCACCACCTCCGGTAACGAGCACCCGCTTACCCTGCAGCTCATTGCGGATACTGTTCCAATCCAGTGATACAGGCTCACGACCCAGTAGATCGTCGATACCAACTTCACGCAGAGAGTCGACCGCGACCCTTCCAGCAACCAAGTCCTGGAATCGTGGCAAAGTCCTGAAAGGCACCCCGGCGTGTTCACAGAAACCGACAATGCGCTGCATCTCCTTGCTCTGCGCGGACGGTATTGCCAATATGATCAGATCAATATCATATTGTTCTACCAGTTGCTGTAACTGATCAGGCTGCCCCAGGACACGCACACCCTGGATATCCATGCCGACCTTGCGGGCCTTGTCGTCGACGAAACCGACCGGAATCAGCGAGCGTGCGGGATCTCTGAACATATCACGCGCCAGCATATCGCCGGCGCGTCCTGCGCCTACAATGAGTACCCGCTTACCTTCGCCGATATATAGACGCCGGTCTTTGATCCAGCGGTAAAGTAGACGTGGGAAGCTCAGGAGTCCCACAAGAAGTACTGAATAGAGCGGGAAAATCGACCTCGGCATCAGCTCCATACGGCTAATTACAAAGATAATGACCATCACACTGAATGTACCGGCGATGACCGCCTTTATGATGCGTATCAGATCAGGTATGGAAGCGAATCGCCAATGGCCGCGATACAGCTGGAAGTACAAGAATGTCCCTGCCTGTGCGATAACGACAAGAGGAATCCATTTTAGCGCCGAACTCATGAACTCTGGCGGAATCACTCCCATGTTGAATCGCAGCCAATAGGCGCCAAACCAGGCTGCAGGAATCATTGCTAAATCGTGCAGGAAGGCAACAGAGGGATTGCGTAGCCAGCGATTGAGTTTAAATGCTTGCATTGCGCCTTATTTCCATAATATGGATTGCGACGGCGATACAGAGATAGCCAACAGCCAGCGCCAATAATACCAACTGCTGCATACGCTCGCTTTCACCGTTGATGGCAAGCGCCGCAACTGCGCATATTAGCATTACAACATACTCTGCTAATACAGTACGGCGATGCCCCCAACCAAGCTGTACAAGACGCTGATAATAATGACTGCGATGAGCGAGCCATATTCGTTCGCCACGCACCGCTCGACGCAGTAAGGTCATTGTCGCATCGACCACGAAGGGTGAAAAGACCACAAGTGTCACCCAAACCCAGGCGATTCCTCGCCTGCTAGCCCAAATAGCAAACGCCGCGACCAGGAAACCGAGAGTAGTCGAACCGGAGTCGCCCATAAATATCCGGGCTGGCGGGAAGTTGAACCATAGAAAACCTGCCGAGGCCGCGCACACTGCCATCGCTGCTCCGGAAAACAGGGCATCTCCCTGCTGCCACCCGAGAATAGCCAGGACACCAAAGCCGATCACGGTCATGCCTCCTGCAAAGCCATCCATGCCATCCATGAAATTGTATGGATTGATCAACCAAAGCGACATCATTACTGTCAATAGAGTGAGCACAGGCCCTGGAGAGAGCGCTATACCCGGAATAATATCTCCATCAATGACAAAACCGCTACGGATCAGAATTAGTGCAGCACCGAATTGAATGATCAATCGTAAATAGTGAGGCAATCCATATCGGTCATCCAGAATCGAAACACAAAAAACCAAAACCGTACCCATAAAAATCTGAACCGGAATTTGAGCTGGCGAAAATAACAAATGCAGCAACCAGCCTAAAAACAATGCTGCACAAATTGCGATTCCACCAGTACGAGGCATTGGTACAGAATGCAAAGAACGCTCATTCGGCTGGTCGAGGATACAGATTGCCGCATCCGTACGCGCCAACCACCGCGTTAATACCAAGGAGGTCAATCCTACCAATAGAATGATAACTGCAACTGACATCAGTCAGCTCCCGCCGAATCTTATAATAGTGGTAAACACAAAAAGCATACCTTTATCAGCCACCTTCATATGAGCAATGAGTAACTAAACTCAGTACAACTGATACAGAATACTGTTTCAGACGCGCCTGCCTAACAATATCAGCACGGAGGCATCCACACCCAGGCGCTTGAGCACAATATATCGCATGTAAATATTCCAGAAGGCTGTTGTGATCGCCGTTGCGCTGGCTGCACCGATCAAGCCGAACTGAGGAATCAGGGCAAAATTCAACGCTAAATTCAATCCAGCCGCAAGAACAAGGATCTGCATCATTTTCACCTGTTGTCCGGTCATCGCCATAACGAAATCGACCGGTCCTGACAACGCATTGATCAACTGGCCACATACCAGTATAAGTAGCGGCACATAAGCTGACACATACTCTCCGCCAAAGAAACCGAGGATGGAGCGACCGAATAATACGATTACAAGCACCAGAGGCACTGTGAGCAGCATTACTCCCTTGGAAAGAGTGACTAACATGCGCTGCATTCCGGCAATATCATTTCGAGCATGCAGGCCGGCGATAAGCGGCCCGACAATGATATTGGCCGATGCGAGTGCAAAGACAATCAGATCGCCGATTCGACTGGCTGCAGCATAGTGTCCTGCCTGCTCATGGCCGGACAGGACACCAAGCAGCATGATATCCAAACGCACAATCAGTAGTTGCAAACCTGCAATAAGAAACAATGGGACGGCAATTCGCAGCCACTCATGAATTCGCACTGAGTGTGGCGATGCCATAACGCCAGCAGGCATAGCACGCCACAGCCAGTAATTACCCAATAAAAAAGCAACCAATACAGCCAAACCATTCATTGCAAGCGCCATTGGTGCCGAAACCGACTTCCCTAGGCCCCAAGTCAGTCCCGCAACCAGAGACATGAGCACCAATGGTCGAACTATAAGCTCTGGTGACAAGGCTGCAGCGACAAAGTGCAAACCACGCAGAATAGACTGCCTCTGCAAGGAAAGTGCTGCAACTGGTAAGATAGCCATGCCAATTAGAAATGCCCAGCTTGTATCGGTGGATATCCGATCGCCAATCACCACCACCAGTAGCAGTGTGGCAGCACTAAAAATACTAATGCCAAGGGTTAAACTTATAAGACTGCAATGCCGCACCAATCCCCGTAAATGTGACCAGTCAGCCGTGCCCGAAAAGATAGGAACGAAACGCAGCAATAGATTGTTACTACCCAGTAGCGCCACCATTACCAATACCTGCAGTGAAGCCATGACTGTCGCAAAAAGACCATACCCTTGCGCGCCCAATATGCGCGCCAAAATAATCTCAGCTAGAAATATTAAAGCTGCACCACTGCCCTGGATTATAAAGGAGACTAGAGAGCCACGCGCCAGGAGATGGGTTGGCGTGCTGCCCGAGAATATCGAAGATATATACTTTCTCACCAGGCCGCTTCTCCGATAGCCTATCAAACTTGGCACGGCCGCATTCATAAATGGAATGCCATGCGTCAATATTTACGATTCATTAATTCGGATTAATTATCCGATTCACGCGACCTAAGGAAATCCTGTGCCGTGATTAACAAACCCTGATCGACTGTCAAAGGCGGCATCCAGTTCAATATTCTATTGGTCTTACTCATATCTACCTGCAGTGAGGAACAGAGACTCATAGCCATATCACCCTTTCCAAGTAACCGCAGACTCGTATCGAGTAATTTTTGTGGTACTGGAAACAATCTTGCCGGTTTACCTAATAAAGCACCAAGCCGTCTCAGCAACTCTGGCGTTGAAAGATCTTCTCCGTCCGAGACCAAAAAAGTCTGATTCGCCGCAGCAGGATGCTCGATACAGGTAACAATCAGACTTATTAGGTTATCAAGGGCCAGCAGACTGCGTTTGTTATTAACAGCAGCTAGCGGCAAGGGTATGCCACGCATCAGCCAGCGCATCATGGTATGAAAGTTGGCTTTCACGCCGGGACCATAGACCAGCGGCGGCCGAATGATCACCACCTCCATGCCGGCTCTGGCCGAGAGATCATTTAATCCGTTTTCAGCTTCAAATTTGGAAACAGCATATGGACCAACAGGATTTGGCGCATCGCTCGCCTCAAATGGCCGGTTCAAATGCGTGCATTCTCCATTAACTTTAATCGAGCTAATATACACAAAGCGTTTTACACCAGACGATAAAGCCTGAAGTGCCAGATTCAATGTGCCCAGAGCATTCGACTCGCGATAAGCTTCCAATGCTTCATTCGAACCATCACTGGTAACATGCACAAGAGCGGCGTTGTGCACTACAACATCAACGTTCTTGAGCACATTCCTCCAGTCAGTATTAGGACCCACCTCGTCAATTGATTGAATTAATGGCGGTAAAGATGGCGTAATCCGTCTTACACTGGCCAGTGGCTGATGCTTCTCGGAATCAAGCAGACTATTTACAAGTGCACATCCGATGAAGCCTGCACCACCTGTTACGAGTATTTTCATTTTTGCAGTTTCAGACATATCCATATGACTTTATTGAATTGTATTCCGGATGAACTTCTTGACTAGCTTATATTACGCAGATTGAACGCATACGCGGCATGTTTGAAAAAATAACGGGCCATACTAGTCATATGCCATAGCATGTATTTAAAGTTGCGATGACTTTCCCTGCGCGCATCATGTATAACATGCACTGAGGGGCAGAGCACCACCTTCCGTCCTGACTCCCATAGACGCGCACACAAATCGACATCTTCATAATATAAAAAGTAATTCTCATCAAAGCCATTTAGAGCAATATAATCTGAGCTACGAATAAGCATAAACATACCTGCAACCCATGGCACAGGCATCGGCGGGCTACCTAGATCATAGAGCAACCTCCCCTTGCATCGAAACAGAGCCTTCTTTGCCAATCCAAAGGACGTTGGGAAATGTCGAGCACTATCTTCTAACCCACCAGCTGGATTTACCACAGCCGGCGCACATAGCGCACTGTCATCTGACTGCATACATTTCAGCAGTGTTGGAAATGGATTTTCATCGAGCCGTATATCAGGATTTAGAACTACAAAATACGGTGTCTTGACCATTTGAAAGGCGGCGTTATGGTTGGCACCGAAGCCTATCGGTTTCGGATTCTCAATAATAGATAATCGAATAGGTGTTGAAATGGCAATACTAGGCTCGGGAATGTTACGAATAAGAATAACTTCATCTACTTCAGGGCATAAAGACAAATCCGTCAATAAGTCAGGGAGTAACGAGCCATGCCCGTGACTAACTATAGACACAGTGATTTCAGCCATATTTAGATATTACTAATCACGCATGAAAACGGCGTAAAGGCAATACTGCGGCAGATGCTTATCGAGCCAATCGCTTTTAAAAGGCGTATAGAACACCATCGATTTTGTAAAGTTAGCATCACGCATTGTGTCTTCTAACTTTCCCTCCTCGTAGAACACTTTATGATCCTGGTCACACGTATATCCATGACTACCAGGGAAACCAACAAGCAGGCGTCCACCAGAAACCATTACACGTCGTATCTCAGATAATAGCCTGTGCGGCTCTACTAAATGCTCAAGAACATTATCCAGCACAACACACTCAAAACTGGAATCTTCAAAGGGAAGGCTATCCACTCTCATCAATCTCGCGTCAAGCCCACGTTTTTTGCACCAATCTACTGCAAAAGCATTGACATCAACACCTACAGTATCAGGATGAAATGCAAGGAAGTCGCCTATCCCACAGCCAATATCAAGTATGCGCCCGTACAAGTGTCGCTTCAATTTTGGATAGAGCCAATACTTTCGGTACAGATGACCTGATAAGCTACGTCTGCGAAGATAATTGAAGTAATCCTCCTTATCATTCAAATTAACTAGCGCAGGATTGATAGTTTCATGCCCACTTACAATGGACAATATATCGCTAGATTTGCCTTTTAACCTTTTACCATGCCGCCGCACCGGCAATATCCGTTTATCCATAAAACGGGTAATTTCAGAAATTGGTATTATTCGCATAGCCTGGACGGCACGCCGCTTACACCAGATTGATTTTATACCTTTCACTGCATCCCATTTAGCACGCAGAATAACCTGCCACCTGCCCTCATATGTAAATAATATTATCGCAGCGATGTTCATCGCGATATGCAATGGCAAATATAGCCAGAAGGCATAACCGGGCATATCTTTTATATAAGTCCATACTAGGTTTCTATGTCCGTAATACACCGAGAAATCACTCTGATGTCCGCCGGATGTCACCGATCCAACATGATAAGCGAGCGCCGACGGAACAAATAGGCAACGATACCCCATTAACCTTAGTCGGAAAGCAAGATCTACATCCTCAAAATAACAGAAATAGTCTTCATCAAATCCTCGCGCTTCTTCCCATGCCTCCCGTCGATACATAGCTGCTGCTGCACAAGGCGCGAACACCTCCTCCTCAACTATGATTGAAGATGCAATATGCCTTCCATACCCTCTTCGCCATCCAATACCACTAATATGATATACATCTCCAGTGCCATCCAAATATTCCAGCTGATTAGCCATTATAGTTTGACACGCAAAGCAAGAATATTCTGGCTGACGCTGTGATGCAGAAATAAGATTTAATAGGCAATTAGGATCCAGAAAGGCATCTGGATTCACTAGAACAATCCATTGGCAATCCCCTATGTGTGAGACAGCCATATTATTTGCGCGCGCAAATCCAGTATTTTCATCGAGCTTGATGTAGATAGTATTGTCTGGCGTTTCACAAGATAAGGATAAGGGAGCATTATCACTATTGTTATCAATGACGACTACGCGAGTTGGCTGACAACTTTGATTTTTGATAGCTAGTAAACAGCGTTCAAGGCAATCAAATGAATTCCAGTTAACTATGATCACGCCAATTGAAGTGTTCATTCAATGCTCATTTCATTCATAATTTCAGGCGGCAACTATAGACCCTGACAGACTCTACCGTCAGTTATTATGTAGTTACAAATAAAGTGGATTTACATCTCAAAATCGCCTTAGGCGCGGCGACTTCTTTGAGTCCAAAAGCGCATGATTAGGTGGAAATGTAAGGCGCCACACCAGTTGCAATGTCTGCCAGTATATCTGTCAGTTAGCCTCCGACCAATATTGAGTAAGTTAATCTAATTCATAATCGCTTTCCGCTTAAATAATCATTAGAAGCTGCGGCTCTCATCGGCATTATGAGAAAATTCTACTTCTGATGTCTCCTAGTTTTGGAGATGATTACCACTGTATTCACTATCAACGTTGAAACTCCGTCTCGTTCAAGCAATAAAGCCTTCTGAGTCGTTGTTATGTAATAAGAGGCAGTTCTTGCTGAGCTCTATCGTAATCATCAGGGATGCCGATATCTATAAAATATGCATTAGTAATATATGCTTTTATTGGAATTTTGCTGTAGTAGCGCTGCAGGAAGTCAGTTTCGAAACTGAACCTATTTGGCAAATCAAAAGACTTTAGTGATCCCGGATTTATAATATAGATGCCCGCATTTATCAGTCCGGCGCCTTCAACACACTTTTCCTTAAAACCTGATACCCTTCCATTAGTTACCGTAACTGATCCATATCTAGATGCATCTGGCACGTCGCGCAATATCATAGCTACATCTGCATGTGCGGTGGAATACCATTGTAGAAAGCTACGATAATCAATATTTAAAAATGTATCACCATTAAGCACTATCACTGGGTCAGTTATGTGTTCTTGCATGGCATGAACAATTGCGCCACCAGTACCTAGTGGCTCAGTTTCTACCGCATAACTTAAAGAAGCATTACGATAACTTTCTCCGAAATGATCAATAATAACGTCTGCACGAAAACCGACTGAGAGAATGATTTCATTTATGCCGCCAATAATAAGCTGATCTAATAGATATTCAAGAAATGGACGCTCTCCCACAGGTGCCATAGGCTTTGGAATATCTGCTATTCTCTCCTTGAGTCGTGTTCCTAATCCACCAGCAAGTACAATTGCTTTCATTTTAAGTGCTCAAAGAGTCTTTTCTCGATCAAATTACAAATAATGTGCCCAATGAGAATATGTCCTTCCTGAATCTTTGGTGTACTGGCGGAAGGTATTTCAATTACGTAGTCTGATGCTTGTACGATATCGGCCTTTTGATTGCCTGTCATTCCGACGGTGGTTACTCCCATCTTTCGTGCCACGGTTAAACCAGCGAGCACATTTGGCGAGCAACCCGATGTGGATATTCCAAACAATACATCTCCAGGTCTAGCTACAGCCTCTACCTGTCTAGAA
>Ga0180009_10004888_pt1 | contig 14585 bp, 20 predicted proteins | sample OS_PC_MetaG_FD_123537 | JGI IMG/M metagenome (GOLD analysis project Ga0180009, IMG submission 123537) | Groundwater microbial communities from the Aspo Hard Rock Laboratory (HRL) deep subsurface site, Sweden - OS_PC_MetaG | ecosystem: Environmental > Aquatic > Deep subsurface > Groundwater...
GCTTTGTGGCTATAACTGGAACCTTAACAGCGGCAACAGGGTGCGTGGGGTATGCGAAGACGCGTTAGCGTCTGAGCCAACCAAAATTTTTGGAAATTATAATACTAAACAGATAAAATATGTCTTAAATAAAGAAGGGATAACTGGAGAATTGGAAAAGAGAATTCTTGCTGAATTGAACCAATAAATTATTATAATCTTTATTTTCTATATTTTTGTCCTGACTTTATGCTTTAATAAAGCATAAGTTGGACTACACGCTAATTTATTAGCACATTATTTAAATTTATTTTAAGTCATGAAATACAGAAATTTCTTGCGAGAAATTTCAGTGAAAAACCCAAAAAGTTTTTGAATTGATAAATTGGCTATAAGTGCCCTGTGGTTTAGGTATCTCGACAACAGGTCTGAGCTTAATGGCAACAACAGGAACCTTAACAACGACAACAGGGTGCGTGGAATAGTCTACATGTCAGGATTTATTTTATTATGGAAAGCAATAATCTTTATTCACATATTTATTCAATTAATAATTTAGCAAATGCGTGGAGAAAAGCAAGAAAAGGCAAAACAAAAAAGAATTATGTTATTGAATTTGAGAGAAATATAAGAGAAAATTTGTTGAAATTAAACGAAGAATTAAAAAATAAAACTTACAGGCCAGAGTTATTAAAAACATTTATTTTAAGAGACCCAAAAACAAGAAAAATATCAGAATCTGTTTTCAGAGACAGGATTGTTCATCATGCTTTAATTAGAGTTATAGAACCAATTTTTGACAAAAGTTTTATTTATGATTGTTGTGCGAACAGAAAAGGTAAAGGAAATTTATTTGCTTTGGAAAGATTTGGGCTATTCAAAAGAAAGGTTACTAATAATTTACATTCTGAAGCATTTTGTTTTAAAGCAGACATTAAACATTATTTTCAGGAAATAAATCATAACACTTTAATTGAATTAATAAAGAGAAAAATTATTGATGATGAGGTTATATTATTAATAAAGAGGATTTTATTTAACGGACAAAATAAAGAGGGAATAGGAATGCCCCTCGGAAATTTAACTTCTCAGTTTTTTGCCAATATTTATTTGAATGAGTTGGATTATTTTGTAAAACATAAATTAAAAGCAAGATATTATATAAGATATGTTGATGATTTTATTATCTTGCATAATTCCAAAGAGCAATTAGAAGAATGGAAAATTAAAATAGATGAATTTTTAAGAGAAAAATTAAGTTTAGAATTACATCCAGAAAAATCAAAAATAATTTCTCTTTCTTGTGGAATTGATTTTGTTGGATTTAGAAATTTTTATTATCATAAATTATTAAGGAAGAGGAATATATGCAGGATGTTTATTAAAATTGAACAATATAAAAACAATAGGACGAGTAAGGAAAAGATATTGAAAATTTTTCAGGGCTGGAATGCTTATGCCAAATGGGCAGATAGTTATAAGTTGAGAGAGAATATAAAAATACTTTTAAATACATTATCTTTTTAATTTAATTATGATTGAAGGACTAATTGATTTTTCAGATTGGTGTAAGTTGGATTTGCGAGTTGGACAGATTGTCAAAGTTGAAGATATTGAAGGCGCTGATAAGTTGTATAAGCTGACAATTGATTTAGGTGAGCTTGGAAAAAGAATTGTTTGTGCTGGTTTAAAACAGCATTATGATAAAAATGATTTGCTTGACAAAAGAATAATCTTGTTTGTTAATCTTACTCCAAGAAAAATGAAAGGAATTGAAAGTAATGGAATGATTTTGGCTGCTTCAAGTGATAATGGCACCACAAGGGTGTACAATCACAAGGGTTGCGAGAACCTGCAAGCAGGCCCTGATAAATCTTTTGCGAAGATTTTTACTAGGGGCAAAGTTGTTTTGATTGTTCCTGAAGATGACATTGAGTTGGGAAGCAGAGTTAGATAATCATATCTGATTACAATAATGTTTTTTAACTTAATTAAATAATACTTTTCATGAACAATCAAGAAGATACTCTTTCTGAAATTAAGAAAAAAGTTGGAGGTAAGAAAGATGAACAGATTCTTCTTGTAACTCAACATACAGAACCATTAATGAAATATTCATCTTCCCCTCAAGATTTATTTCCCCCTCAAAGAAGAGATGAACTAACTATTACAAGAAAATTTTTTAGATTAGGAATATTTGATAATACATCTTTTTCTGATAAAGAAGTTATTTTTAATATGCCTTATCATGTAGAAAAAAATCCTAGTTATGAAGATTATTGGAAAAGAGTTGAAGGAAATATAAACTTTTATTCTTATAGTCTCCTTAGCGTGCTTGGAGAAAATGCTTTTTTACATATTGGAAATAAAGAAGTAGAAGAATATTTTAGAGATAAAAGAAATTTAATGGAAAATTTGGATATTACAAAAGAGTCTTCTTTTGATGATAAATGTTATAAAAAAATTCCTGAATTTTCTTATGTAAGAGCGTTGCATCTTCTTGGTGCTGATGCTCCAAAGGATTTTGAAGAAGGTTATATAAAAAATTGTCTAGGAGAAGCAATTAGTCTTTACAAAGATATTAATGAAATTGAAGGAAAAACAGGCGCATTGGAAAAAAGAATAGAATCAATAAAAGAAGCATGTAAAAAAGGAGAGTTAGATCAAGGTTTTAAAGATATTGCTTTTTGGGACGGAACCATAAAAAGAGTAGAGGAAAATCGTGATAAAGTTATAAGTTATTTATCTTCTGCATTAAAAAATGGTTTGCATGAATATGATTTGAATTTTAGGCTTCAACCAGGGATTATGATTGATGTGAAAGAATATGTTTTGGGGTTGTGCAAAGAGTATAGTGTTGATATTCCAGAAGAATTGTGCATGTTGAAAAAATAAAGAATTAAGTGAGATGATTATATAATTTACTTGCAAATTGAATATAGTAATATTTAAAAATAGATAATCTTATCTTTTTTTATGAGTAAAATTTCATTATTAGAAAAAGCTACTTTTGAATTAGTTAATATTGCTAGTGATGCTACTTTGTTATATGGGGCCTATTCACTTTCACAAGGAAATAAAAATGGATTATTTTATGCTTGTGTAGGAATTTGTGGTGAAATTCTTTCCTTATCTCATGCTGTCGGAAGAAAATATACTTTATCAGATATGGTAGGTTATTCAAAATGGAAGTATTCTCTTCCTAAAAAAATACTTAAAAAAATCAAAAACAGAAATCAATAATTATCCAAAAAACAACCTTTATAAATTCCCTAAACTATTCTATAAAATGGGGTGGAATGTTGTTGGTTATGGAAGCTTAATGAGCCATGATTCTTTAAGAGAAACTATTGGAGATAAGCGTTTTATTCCTGTTCTTGTTAAGGGTTATAAAAGAATTTTTGATATAAATAGAATAAAAGGAGAAAATTCAGATATTCTAAATTTAGAAAAAAGTCCTAAATCCAAGTTCAATGCTATTATGTTTAGTGTTAGTGATAAAGAACTTGAAAAACTAAGAAAAAGAGAAGATGGTTATGAACTAGAGCAAATTCCTGTTTATCATTTTAAAAGCAAAGATAAATTAGGAAATTGTTTTGTTTTTGTTGATAGAACAGACTTAGATAAAACCATGCTTCCGAGCAAAAGTTATTTTTTATTATGCAGAGAAGCAGCTTATCATATCAACAAAAAGTTTGGACAAGTGTGGGATGAAACTACTTTTGTTTCAACAGGAGAAAAAGTTTCTGATTGGTTAAAAGAACACGAAGAATATGATTGCTTGGATGAGGATTAAATAACAGCCCACCCCGAAAACTTTATAAGTTTAAAAATTATAATAATATAATGGAAATAAATAATGATTTACAACTTCTTACAGGTTCTATGACTGATTTAAGATGGTTTAAAGAAAATTCTAAACATTTAAGTGATGAATTTGAAGGAAATTTTGTCGCAATAAAAGATGAAAATATTGTGAGTTTTGCTCCAACAATAGATATTCTTTTAGAAAAATTGGGGAGAAATAATGTTGATGAAGGATTAGTTTTAATTAAACATATAACCCCCAAAGGTGAAATTGTAATATTCTAATGAAAATTCCCTTACTAACATCATTAAACCAACCCCAACTAACTTATCTTAATAGTGTTGTTCTTTTAGCAACACCTCGAAAAATGATTAGAACTACCTTTATCTTAGATACTGGGAGTCCAGAAACTATTTTAGGATATTCTGATGCTTTAAGATTACAAATTCCTTTTAATTCTTTATCTAAAACAAGAATAATTAGATTAGGTGGTAGAAATTACCAAGGATATTTATTTAATAGAATAACTTTTAAATTTAAGACAGAAGATGAAAAATTGGTTCAAGAAGAATTCCCTATTGTCGTTGTGAAACCCACTTCTACTAAAGATAACCTTAATGAAATCCCAACGATTATTGGTACAAATTTTTTAAAAGAAAAGAAATACACACTTTTTTGTGATTTTAATAAAGAAATTGCTTATATGGAAAAGAAAGATTAAACTTATTAATGGATAATTCTTAATTCTATTATGGGATGGAAATGGCATTATTGGTTAAAAGGTGGAGTGATTGGATTAACTGCTGGAATTTTAAGTGCTTTAATAATTTATATTTTTCTTATATATCTTTTTCCTCCACTCCCAACCTGTCAAGGAGAAGAATGTTTAGGAAGGTTTGCTGAAGGAATGATACAATTACTTGCATGTTTTGGCAGTATAATTTTAATCCCAATAATATTTATTGGTATCTCGTTATTAATAAAAAAGAAGGAAGTTGTTAGTAAAATAATGTTATTGGGAGGGATATTTTATTTAATAATTTTAGTTGTATTATTAACTTTAGAATTTTTCTTATCTTTTAATTTTTTAGCATATTATTTTTACTTTATCTTAATATTATCTATTTCATCTATATTGACTATTTTAATATTTATCATCAAAAAAATAGTAATTTACTCAAGAAAATAAAAAACAGAAATAATAATTAACCAAACCTCTTCCTAAACCTTTCCCACCAGGTTTCTTTGTCAATGTCAGAATCATATTCCATATCTAGCAATTTAGCTGCAATTTCCTTGTATGCCCTTGCTGCTTTTGATTTTGGATGAGAATGTACAACTGGATTTTTCATGCTTAATGCTTCCTGAACACACAAATCTTCTGGAATAGAACCTAAAATAGGAACTTCTAACATTTCTCTGACTGTTTCTGGAGACATTTCTATCTGATTTCTTTTTACTCTTGTGACAATTACTCCTATTACCTGTTTTTTTATTTGTTCTGCTAATTTAATTGTCTTTAAAGCGTCTGTTATTGCAGGCATTTCCGGATTTGTTACTATTATTATTTCATCAGCAATGTTTAGTGCAGAAAAAGCTTCATTTCCTAATCCTGCTGCACTATCTACTATTATTATTTTTGATAATTTTCTAAAATCTTTTCTAAAATCTTTTAATCTATCTGGTTTTATTTTTCTTAATTCTTTAATAGATAATGAAGAAGGCATGATTTTCATTCCAGATTCATGCTCATAAACTGCTTCAAATGGTTCTGCATCTCCTCTTAAAACATGATTTAGGTTTACTGGTGCTTCTGGAGAACCTAAATGAAGTCCAATATTTGGAGTTGTTAAGTTTCCATCTATTATAAGAACATCTTTATCAAAATAATTCATGGCAGCTCCTAAATTTATTGCTGTTGTTGTTTTACCCACTCCTCCTTTTCCAGATGTTATTACAATAATTTTTGACATTTTATATTGAAAACAGAATTTTCTGTTTTAAAAACCCCTTAGGTTTAAAATGTATAAAAAACATTAATTTTTAATGCTTTTATAAAAGAAATTGTTTAGTTGTGCTTATAAATTTTTCTAACAAAGAAGCATATTCTTTTAGTTTTTCTAAATTGATATTTATCTCTTCTCCTTTGTAAAACACTTTCAAGGTAACGTTTTTTCTAAATTCTCCTATTCTCTCTTTTCTTAGTTCCTCTATTTTCCTGAACATCTCATACATTTCTATAACTTTTAAGAAATCTTTATCTTTTTTGAATAAACTTTTTATGGTTTCTATTTTTTTAATAGGGTTTGACGGAACAGAAGCAATTTTCTTTTTCTTTTTAGCATGCTCTAATATTTTATCAATTGCTGTTTCAATCATTTTTTTCCATCTAATAATTAAATTAACTATTACATCGCAAGTTTTTGTGTATTTTAGACTAACATAAAGTAAATGATCTGCGCTGATTTTTTCCTGCATTATTTTTTCCAATTTATATTTTTCCTTTTTAATTTTCTTTTTCTTAGTCATTTACCCTCTTTTAGAAGTAAAATATATTAGGAAAATAAGGTTTTTATATTTATCTGGGCTAGGACACCTTATCGGTTTCCTTAACTCTCAATCTCGCTTTTGTTTTTGAGGCGATATCGCGAAATTGCTCGGCTTAATCTTCCCTTTACATTTCTGCTCAAGGCTGATTTCTTGCGAATTAGATAAATATAAAAAGTTGATTATTATTAATTAAAATATGGGTTGGAGAGATTGGCCTTACTGGTTAAAAGGTGGAGTGATTGGATTAATTATTTTAATTCCTGGTGCTTTATTTATTTTTACAAGTATAGGAGGACTTATTCTTCTTTTACTTTTTCCCATACTTCTATTATTGAATCCTATTGGAGATTATATTTATCAAACATATAGGGTGGCAGATGTTAGTCCTACTGGATTTGTTATGTATAGTTTACCAAATAAGTTTATGCTAATTAAATACATAATCTATTTTCTTGGTGTAATAATCTATGTTTTCCTTCTCGGAGCACTCATTGGCTGGATTTATGGTAAAATCAAAAATAGAAAATAATAATCTTAAATCTTACTTTTCATAACTTCTCTTGCCTTTTTTAATATGGTTTTTTCCATTAAAATAAACTCTTTGGCTTTTTCAAGAGTGATTATTGAAGGATGTAAATTATCTGAAAGAATTACTACTTTTTCCTCTTTTATGAATTCAAAACCACTTTTTTTATGCTTTTCTCCTAAATCTAATAATTCTAATATTAATTTTACTTCTTGTTCTGTTATTTTATAATTTTGAGCAGAAAAATCCAGAAAAATATCCAAATTTTCTCTTGCATTTTTTGATAATTCTACTCTTTTATAGATATAATCATATTGTAGTATTGCGTTTAGTATATTTAAAAGAATTATATTTAATTCTGATAAGATTTTTAGCAATAATCTTTTATCCTTTATTAGAGGAAAAGTTATGTAAATCATATGGTCTACTTTTTGTATCTTATCTTCTGCTATTTTGAGATATTCAAGGAAACGTTCCATGAGAAATATAGGTTATTTTAATTAATATAATTTGAGGTGCTTAACCATTCATTTCTAAAATTGCCTCTGCAATGTCTCCTTTTGCATTTTCAAGAGCTCTTATTGCTTGTGATTCTGTGCATTCTGTTTTTTCCATAACTTGCTTAACATCTTCTTCTGTGAATGGCTTTCCTGCTTCTTCTTTTAAATCTCCAACTATTTGAAAACTAATCTGTCCTTTAACATTAAGTTTTGTTACATGGGGATTTTCTATTATTATATTTGTTCCGTCATTTTTCTCAATTGTTACTTTAGAAGATTCTATCTCTTCTTGAGACATTCCCATTTGCTTCATCATGGTTTGTATTTGCTTGTTGTTAAGTTCAAACATGTTTCCCATTTTAACCAAAAAAGAAAGGTAATGCTATCCTGAATAATACTATCAAAATCACAAACATCATTACATGTACTGGTTTTAAATTTATTAAACTAGAATATTCTTCACTAAACCTCATTAATCCCCCAAATCCTCCTGGAAGATTGACTCCTTGTTGTGCCATTTTATATAATTTAGATAAAAGAGGAAGGTATATAAATATTTTTGTTGTTTTTTAATAATGGATGAGAATTGGACAATTGAGATTGAAAAAAAGATTACTGAAAAATGGAAAAATTCTGAATTGTTCAATATTAATAAAAAAGCCAAGAAAATTTATTCAATTGATACGCCACCCCCTTATGTTAATGCTCCTGTTCATATTGGGCAGGCAGTAACTTATTGTTATATGGACTTTTTTGCGAGATTTAAAAGAATGAAAGGATTTGAAGTTATTTTTCCTTTGGGTTTGGATAGAAATGGTTTGCCAATAGAAATGGCTGCTGAGAAAAAATTTGGAGTTTCTCCCTTTAAAGATGGAAGAGACAAATTTATTGTGGTCTGCAAAAAACTTTTAGAACAAACTTCTACAGAAACAGCAGATACTTTTGCAAAACTCGGAATTTCATTTACATCTTACAAAGAAGGCGAACACCTTGGAGCAGTTTACAAAACAGATTCTCCAGAATATAGAAAAATAACACAAGCAACTTTTATTGATTTGTTCAAAAAAGGCTTGGTATATGAAGATTCTAGAATTAACAACTGGGATCCTAAACTTCGGACGACGATTGCTGATTCTGAAATTGTTAGAGAAGAAAAAGAAACAGATTTAAATTATGTTAAATTCAAAATTGAAAATTCAGAAGAAGAGGTAGTTATTGCAACAACACGTCCTGAACTATTATGCACTTCTGCTCTTATTATTTACAATCCCAAAGATAAAAGATACAAACATTTGAAAGGGAAAAAAGCAATTACTCCCCTTTTTGGAAATGTTGTTAAGATAATTGAGCATTCTGATGCAGACATTAATTTTGGGACTGGTTTGGTTTTTATGAGTGCTAGTGGAGGAGACCAAGATGCTGTTCGATTTCTAAGAAAAGTTGGAATCAAACCAGTTTCTGCTATTGAGATTTATGGAAGAATGAATGAGAATGGAAAATTTTTACAAGGACTTAAAACAAAAGAAGCACGAGAAAAAGTTATCGAAGAATTAAAGAGAAAAGGTTTTATAGAAAAGCAAGAAAAATTAATGCATTCTGTCCCAATTTCTGAAAGAAGCGGAGCAGAAATAGAGTTTATTGAAATGCCTGAATATTATCTAAAACAACTTGAATTTAAAAAAGAAATAAAAAATATCTCCAAAAAAATTAATTTTTTTCCAAAAGAAGCCAGAAAACTTTTGGAAGATTGGATAAACTCTGTTAGCATTGATTGGCCTATTTCCAGAAGAAGATTTTATGCTACTCCTATTCCTATCTGGAAATCTGGGGATTTAATTGTTTTGGGAAAACAAGGAGAATATTATGAACCCTGGAAAGAGCAACCAAAAAATGATTTTGAAGTTTATAGAGATAGGAAAAAAGTGGGGCTTGTTAGGGATTTTCCAAAAGAAAAATGGACTGGAGAAGAAAGAGTTTTAGATACTTGGATGGATTCTTCTATTTCAGAGTTAATTATCTTAAAATATAAAACAGATAATGACTTTTTTAAAAAAGCATATCCCTGCTCTTTAAGACCGCAAGGCAAAGAAATTATCAGAACATGGTTATATTATACTTTATTAAGAGGTTATCTTGAAACAAAAAAACCTTGTTTTAAAGATGTTTGGATAAATCAGCATATTGTTGATGATAAAGGATATAAAATGTCTAAAAGCAAAGGAAATGTGATTAACCCACAAGTATTGTTAAAAAACTATGGTGGAGAAGCTATAAGGTTATGGGCTGCTACAGAAGGAGATTTGGCTAAGCAAGATTTGAAATGCTCTGAAGAAAGGATAAAAGCAGAAGTTAAAACTTTAAATAAAATCTGGAATATTTCTAAATTTGTGATGTTATTTAATAATCCAAAAAATAAACATAATTTAACAGAATTAGATAAGTTGTTTATTGATTATATAGAAGATTTGACAATTAAAACAGAGAAATTTTATGAAAGATATGATTTTTATCATCCTGCTTTGGAGTTAAGGAAATTTGTCTGGGATATTTTTGCTTCTCATTATATTGAAATAATTAAAGCAAGAGCATATAATCAAGATAAAAATTTCTCAAATGAGGAAAGTGATTCTGCTAAATGGACTTTACATTTTTTATTAGAAAGATTTCTTGTTTTGTTATATCCAATAAATCCCCAAATTACATATACTATAATGAAAGAAAAAGGTTTTGATTTATTAAAAGAAAAATGGCCCAAAATTTCTAAAATTAAATTTGATTCTAAAAAAATTGATAAGCTTATGGAATTTAATTCAGAAGTCTGGAAGTTAAAAAAAGAATCTGGAAAAACCTTAAGAGATGAAATTAAGATTAAAATTCCAAAAGAATTAGAAGATTATAAAAAGGATTTAACTGCTATGCATAATATAAAATGATAAACGAAGAAACAAAAAAAGCAGAACTTGAAGAATTATTGCCAATATTGGAAAAGATAAGAGGAAGGCATACAGAACTTGTAAGTGTTTATATTCCTGCAGATTATGATGTTAATGCAACACAGAGACAACTGGAAGCAGAAAAATCAACTGCTAAAAATATCAAGTCAACTGCTACAAGGAAGAATGTTACAGAAGCATTGGAAAAAATTGTAAGATTTTTAAAGGAGTTTAAAAGAACTCCTGCAAATGGCATGGCTATTTTTTGTGGAAATATTTCTGAAGTTGAAGGACAACAGGATTTGCAATTATGGAGCGTTGAACCAATACAACCTTTGAAAACAAGATTATACAGATGTGATAAAGAATTTGTTTTAGATGCTTTGAAAGAACAATTGGAAATCAAAGAAGTTTATGGATTATTGGTTATGGATAGAAAAGAAGCAACTATTGGAATGCTTATTGGAAAAAGAATAGAAGTATTGCAAAAAATGACTTCTGGTGTGCCTTCAAAAGTTAGGGCTGGTGGGCAGTGCTTGAGTCCAGATAGTTGGGTTAGTTTAAATAATAAAAATAAAGATATAATTAATTTAAAAATAAATGATAAAATAAGATGCTTAAACTTTAAATCTAATAAAATAGTTTTTACTAAAGTAAAAAATAAGTGGGAAACTATTAAAAAAAGAATTTTAGAAATTGTTGTTGGAGATAGAGAGTCAATTATCTGTTCATTAGACCACACTTTTTTTAAAAAAGTTGAATTTAATATTAAGGAAATTATTGCACGAGATTTAAAGATTGAAGATGTTTTAATTTGTTCTAATAATAATAATAATCTTTTAGAATTAAAAATTATTAATATTAAGGAAGAAAATGGTAATTTTAAATTAATAGACATAGAAACCGAAGAAGGAAACTTCTTTGCAAATGGCATCCTTGTTCATAATTCATCTCAGCGTTTTCATAGAATCACAGAGGGGCTGACAAAAGAATTTTACAAAAGAATTGCAGATGAAATGAAAAAAATATTTTCAGAAAATAAAAAATTAAAAGGTATTTTAATTGGAGGCCCTATTCCTACAAAAGATGAATTTATGGATGGAAAATATCTTCCAACTCCACTACAGACAAAAGTTATAGGGGTAAGAGATATTGGAGACTCAGATGAATCTGGATTAAAAGAACTTGTAGGAAAATCGCAGGACATTTTATCCCAGCAAGAAAGCATTATGGAAAGAAAGATTTTGGAAAATTTCTTTGATACTCTTGGTTCTAAACCTGATAAAGCAGCCTATGAATATAAGGATGTGAAAAGGGCTTTAGAAATGGGGGCTGTTGATACATTAATATTATCTAAAAAACTCAAAAAAGAAGTTTCAAAAGAACTGATTAAATTAGCAGAAAATATTTCTTCAAAAATTGAAATTGTTTCTACAGAAACAACAGAAGGAGAGCAATTTTTTAATATAGGTGGAATTGGTGCTATTTTAAGATTTAAGGTTTAAGATGAAAACAAATAAATCTGTTATTAACTTGGAAAAAGGGGTAGGGTTTTTTACAGATGAAAAAGAAAAATTAGAAAGAGCAGAAAAGAGGGGAATAAAATATATTTTAAAAAAATTCATAAACCCTAGAAAAAATGATTATAATACAAGAGCAATTTGATGAGAAATCTTTAAAATATATCAATAAATCTGTTTGAAAATCTCCCAGAATCATTACAATGATATACTCTATGAAATATCTGATTTAAAACCCCTCTTAATTCCATATTATTATTTTTGATTAATTGTTTATTGTTTTCTGAAATTTTTAGTTGTGGTGCTTTAAATATTTTTGGTTTAAATCCAAAACATTCTTCAAAAATTTTTATACTTTTGTTTAAATATTCCTGATCTCTATCTATTTTAAATTCATGATATTCATGATTAACTCCATGCAAACCCAATGTCTTATTTAAACTTAAAATATAATTGCACCATTCTTTGTTTTCTGAAATTGGTTTTTCATTAAGATAAAGTATAATCCATAAAATATCTGCTTTTGTCATTAATTCATTTGTGCATTGAATCTGCGGATTAACATCATCAATTTCTCTTGGTGATATTAATCGGATAAAAAATAAAGTCAAAATCAATAGGAATACTATTAATATAATTATTGTCATTATTTTAAACTTCTTTTTCATATTATAATTGGTGATTTATCTTTTAAATACCCCTTTATGTAGATTTTTTAAGTTATCATAATCTTTAAAACCTATTTTTTATTAGTCTAATTATGCCAGAGATGAATTCTAAAACAGCAAGTGAAATAGATGAGGCAAAAGAAAAAGAAGGCCTGAAAAAATTAGAAGCTGTTTTTTTTGTTTCAGGAAGATTTCTTTCTATGCAGGAGTTGATATCTTATAGTAATTTAAATCCTGTTATAATAAGAGAGCTTATTGATAAGTTACAGGAAAAATATGAACAGATTGATTCTGCGATTGAGATTGTTGAGAAGAGTGGCATGTGGAAAATGGATGTTCGTAGAGAGCATTCTGATGTTGTGAATAAGTTTGCGACTGGTTCGTCTGAGTTTTCAAAAGCAGAGCAAGAAACCCTTGCAATTATTGCTTATAAACAGCCAATAAAGCAGTCTGTTATAATAAAAATAAGAGGAAACAAGGCTTATGACCACATAAAAAAATTTGTAGATTTAGGATTATTGAAAAAAAAGAAAATGGGGCATACAAATGAATTAAGCTTAAGTGATGAGTTTCATGATTATTTTTCTACAAACGAAATTGAGAACAATAATCCTTTAAAAGAGTAAAATTGAGACAAATATATGAGAGTATTATCATTTGTTTATTTAGGATATATGTTTGTATCTATTTATTTTCTGTCCTTATTCCTTCTTTTATTCAAGAAAAACAGAAAGAATTTGTTTGATTATCCAAAAACAAATAAAAAATATAATATTTCTGTTTTAGTGCCTGCTTATAATGAAGAAGATACTCTTGAAGACACTATAAAATCTATTCTTGATTCAGATTATCCAATAAAAGAAGTAATTATCATAAATGATGGTTCTAAAGATAATACTCTTAATGTAGCAAAAAGACTTATGAAAAAATACCCCCAATTGAAAGTAATTAACAAAAAGAATTCTGGTAAGGGAGATTCTCTTAATCAGGGAATAAAAATTGCAAAAGGAAATCTTGTTGCAGTTGTTGATGCAGATAGTTTTCCTTCAAAAGATTCTTTTGGAAAAATGATTGGTTTTTTTGATGAAGAAAAAGTTGGTGCTGTTACTTGTATTTTTGTTCCAAGAAACAGGAATAAATTCATAGAAAAATTGCAGGTAATAGAATATAATGTAATTGCTTTTACAAGAAAACTTTTAGATTATGTTGATGCAATTTATGTTACTCCTGGTCCTTTGGCTTTATACAGAAAATCTGCTCTTGTGAAAATTGGAGGATTTGACACTAAAAATATGACAGAAGATATAGAAGCAACATGGAATCTTGCTTTTCATGGTTTTAAAAGAAAAATGTGTTTAGATTCCCACGCTACAACAAAAGTCCCTGATAATTTTAAAGCATGGTATAGGCAGAGAAGAAGATGGAATATTGGTGGTTTGCAATGCATCTCAAAATATAAGAGACATCTTTTTAGCGGGGATATTCTTGGACTTTTCATAATTCCTTTTTTTGTGATGCAGTTATTTTTGGGATTAATCGGATTGAGTATATTTTTTTATCTAACCATAACCAGATTTATCAAAAATTATGTTTTTCTTGGAAGTTCTATTAGTTTAGGAACTTCTGTCACTTTAAGCGATTATTATTTTACTCCGAGTGTTTTGAATTATCTCGGGATTGTTTTGTTTATTGCAGGAACCTTGTTTACTTTGGCTGTATTGGTTATAATGAAAGAACAGATATTAAAGAAGCAAAATACTTTTAATATTCTTTTTTACTTAACATTTTACCTTATGATATATCCTTTTATTATAATAACTGCGATTTATCATTATTTTAAAGGAACAAGAAAATGGAGATAAAATGAAAAAAACAAGAAGTTTTTTCCCTTTTAAAAACAGGAAATTTTTAAAATGAGTGAAAACAAAAAATGGGTGTTTTTGAAAGCACTTGTTGTAACATTAATTATTTTTAATATAGGAGTTTATATGGGATATAAATTAGAAGCCTCTAGAGCAGATAAAATTAATCAATTGTATCTTGAATTAGAATTGTTTCTTTTAGATCAGCAAATACAAAGAGAAGCTTTCGAGATTGTAGA
>Ga0180009_10004889_pt1 | contig 14584 bp, 17 predicted proteins | sample OS_PC_MetaG_FD_123537 | JGI IMG/M metagenome (GOLD analysis project Ga0180009, IMG submission 123537) | Groundwater microbial communities from the Aspo Hard Rock Laboratory (HRL) deep subsurface site, Sweden - OS_PC_MetaG | ecosystem: Environmental > Aquatic > Deep subsurface > Groundwater...
AACTCATGGACAGTGAGTGTAAAAGATGTTGATCAAACGACTTTTGATTTGTCGGTGAAGAATCCGAGTAAAGGTGGAGAGGTGGTTTTGAGGGAGCCAGAGGAGATTTTGGAGGAGATGAAGAAAATAGATAAAGAAAGTGAGAAAATATTAATTGAAATTAATAACAAATTACTATGAGCGGGTTGTTTTGTCTATTTTCAAAACCAGAATATATAGCCTTGTTTATTTCTGTTTTGGCTATTTGTATTAATGTTTATATTGTATATCGAAACAGGAGATATTCCCTTGCTAAGGAAGAATATTTTAAGTTACAACAAACTGTTGAAAAAATTATTGCAAAATTATTAATTTTGAACAATCACCAAGTAAAATTAAAGATTTTTTTTGAGCTTTCATTTAAGGCAGAACAAAATAAAAATATTAAGTTTATTGATTTGAACGATACATTTAGTAGGGATAGATTTGAAAAAAAAGGTGAAGAAATAACAGCATTGATTGATATATATTTTAGTGAGTTAGGAGAAGATTGGAATGATTGTTTAGAAAAATTTAGCGGTCTCATTACACTTGTTTTTGTTTTAAACAAAAAAATTGAGGATAAAATAAATGTAAATTGGGTGGAAGAAAAAAAAAATTTTAACAAATTAACTTTAGAATTGGGTGATAGACCAAAATATATAGCGGACAAGTTAAAGGAAGAATTGATAAAATTTAAGAAAGAAAATCTTTGATTTGATTTAAACAGTCAATTTACAATAACAAAAATTTATGTCTAATCTTTTGTCGATTATTCTAGTAGCCTTTTTGGGTGTTATAGGAAATATAACTTATTTTAAATATCAAACTAAAAAGGAAAAGAGTAAAGAAGTTCTAAAGACAAGGCTAACAAATTTGTTGTTACCACTTTTTATTACTTTGAAAGATGATGAAATAAATTTAGAATGGGCGATAAAATATGATGATCCTTGTGATTTTGATTCAGAAAAACCCACGAGATTATTTAATAAATTGATTGATATCATTAAAGATAATCTGTATTTAGCGGATGATGAATTACATGAAGCCTGCCTATTATTTCTAAATTGGGCAGCATTGTCTGATGGCGGGCAGAGGTTTCAGGATTTACATAATAGTGTTGATATTGACGATGCTGATTTTGAAAAGTTTAGATGTATTGTTTATTGTAGATACGATAAAGAAAGAAATAAATATTTATCTTGATTATGAAAACTAACTGGCAAATAAAAAAACTTGGTGAGGTTTTAGAATATGAACAACCTACATCATATATTGTAAGCTCTAAGAACTACAGAGATGATTATGAAACACCTGTCTTGACTGCTGGTAAATCTTTTATTTTGGGAAAAACAAAAGAAAAAAATGGCATTTTTCCAAAAGATAAGTTGCCCGTAATTATTTTTGACGATTTTACAACAGCTACAAAATTTGTTGATTTTCTTTTCAAAGTAAAATCATCTGCGATGAAAATCTTACATCCGGTCAAAAATATATCTGATGCAAAATTTCTTTTTTATTTGATACAAAATATTAGTTTTGATCACACTGGTATTCATAAAAGATATTGGATATCAGAATATTCTAAAATTGAAATTTTATTACCACCCCTCCCCGAACAACATCGCATCGTAAAAATTCTTGATGAAGTTTTTGAAAAAATAGCGAAGGCGAAAGAAAATGCGGAAAAAAATCTTCAAAATGCCAAAGATCTTTTTGAGTCGTATTTGCAGAGTGTTTTTTTTGTATCTTCGGACGTAAAGAAAATTGGGGATATATGTAAAGTGATAGCCGGACAGTCTCCAGAAGGTAAGTTTTATAATAAATCAGGCGAGGGGATGCCATTTTACCAAGGAAAAAAAGAATTTAGAGAAAAATACATTGGGGCGCCAACAACATGGACAACAGATATCACAAAAGAAGCACAAAATGGCGATATTTTAATGTCAGTTCGTGCTCCAGTTGGTCCGATTAATTTTGCCACTGAAAAAATATGTGTTGGTCGTGGTCTTGCCGCGATAAGAGCAGGTAAAGATGTTGATAAAAATTTCGTATTTTATAATTTACTTTCTAAACAAAAAGAGATAGTTGGTAATGTTGGAGCCGTATTTGCATCAATAAATAAAGCTGACATTGAAAATATCGACATTCCGTTCCCGCCTCTATCTCAACAGCACAAGATTGTCGCCAAACTTGACGCTCTATCAGAACAAACCAAAAAACTAGAATCAATTTATAAGCAGAAACTGGCGGATTTGGAGGAGTTGAAAAAGTCGGTTTTAAAGTCCGCTTTCGCCGGTAAACTTTAAAAGCTACGGCGAGACAAGGAAGGCCTTTAGTGGGGAGTTGTAAGGCGACATTCCGTTTTCCCTCCCATCATAAGCAATATGTCCATCCTTTGGACAAGTACTTGACAATATGTACAAAAAATAGATAAAATTGTGCAAAAGTACGTTTATTTGGCAAGATTTAAACAAGAAAATGCCATAAAATATACCTATTTTAAGCCATAAAATTGGTAATTGACATTACTTGTATAGTGTGGTATACTACAAACATATAATTGTTGAATAGTTAAATATATATGAAACAAGAATTAGTCCAATATTTGCAAAAGCAAATTTTAACCACCGATGATAGGTTAAAGCACTTTACGCACAGCCCAGCAGGAGAAAAATATCCTAAGCGTTTTTTGTATGTAAAATTGCAAAAATATATCAATGATTTTTTGGATAAAAAATCTAGCAATAGGATGGTGATAATTCCTGGCTTCAGAGGTGTAGGAAAAACAACATTAATGGCTCAGATTTGTTCGGAATTTAAAAAGAAAGACGCTCAGGTTTTTTTCTTGTCTGTGGAAGATTTGCGAAATTATTTTGATGTAGACATTAATGAAATAATTTCCGCTTATGAGAAGATTATTGGTGAATATTTGGAAAGCCTAAAAAAACCGATAATAATATTTTTTGACGAAGTACAGACTGATCCAAAATGGGCAATCACCCTGAAATCATTATTTGAGAGAACGAATAATGTTTTTCTCTGCATTACAGGATCTTCAGCGATTGTCTTGCAATCAACACCGAATATTACCAGAAGAGCTATTTTTGAACCAATGACGCCAATGTGCTTTGGGGAATATCAGATGATAAAAAATAAAGTTTTTCCGACTCTTGGTTTGAAAAATAGAATTAGACAAGCTATTTATTTTTCGCAAACAGCCATTGAAGTTTATAATAAATTAGAAGATTTACAAGGTGATGTTAACGCCTATTGGTCAAAAGTTGATAGAAATGATGTAAAAAAATATTTATCATATGGAACCTTTCCTTCTTCTTTGATGATGCCAGATGAAGTTTCAATTTATAATAATATTTCTTTATTATTAGATAAAATTATTAAACAAGATATGCCGACTCTTGGGAATTTTGATCAAGATACTCTTGGTGCAGTAAAAAGAATTTTGTTTGCAATTGCAGAAAATGATACTACGAGTTTGACTACTCTGGCAAATAAATTTGGTATTAGCCGTTTAACTTTGGCTAATATTTTTGATGTCTTGGAAAAAGCGGAGCTCTTGGTGAAAATTCCTCCGCACGGATCAAATATGACCATTGCGAATAAACCGAATAAATATTTGTTCATGAGTCCGGCAATCAGAATGTCATTTTTTTATTTTTCTGGCAATGAAGGAACTTATTCAACAAGGCAAGGAAAATTATTGGAAGACTCTATCGGGGCGCATTTATACAGAGAATTTATTTTGAGAGGCGTCGGAGTTATTCGTTATGACAGTGCTCAAGGAGGAGCGGATTTTATTTTGCAAATAGGCAATAATAGAAAAATTGTTATCGAGGTTGGTCTTGGAAATAAAGATAAAAAACAAGTAATGGGAACTATGCATAAAATTAAATCAGATTATGGAATTATTTTTTCCAGCAGTGAATTGAGGATGGATATGCAAGAGAATATAGTATCAATACCACTGGATTATTATTTTTTAATGTAATTTTGTATGAACGAATCAGAAACAAGAGCCGAATATATTGATCCTAAGCTCAAAGAGAGTGGGTGGGGCGAGGGAGAATCAAAAATCCTGCGAGAATTTAGGATTACTGACGGCAAAATACAAGCCGGTGGTACACGAGCCAAGCCGGAAATTGCCGACTATATTTTGGTATACAAAAATTGTAAATTAGCGGTCGTTGAAGCTAAGGCAGAAAGTTTTTCTATGACCGAGGGTGTGACTCAAGCCAAAGTTTACGCAGAAAAACTTCATATAGATTATACATACTCAACAAATGGTAAAGAAATTTACCAGATCTCCATGAAAACCGGTGAAGAAAATGAAGTTGATCTGTTTCCGACACCAGAAGAATTGTGGAATAAGACATTTTCTGATCAAAATGAATGGAAAGAAAAATTTTCTGATGTACCCAATGAAGGTGAATATGGAAAACGTTATTATCAAGAAATTGCTATCAATAATGTCTTGAACGCTGTGGTGGAAGAAAAAAACAGAATTCTTTTAACCATGGCAACTGGAACAGGGAAAACAGCCGTGGCTTTTCAAGTTGCTTGGAAATTATTTCAAACTCGTTGGAATTTAAAACGCGATGGCTTTAGACGACCACGTATTTTATTTTTAGCTGATAGAAATATTTTAGCTGATCAGGCATTTAATGCCTTTTCTGCCTTTGATCAAGATGCTCTTATCCGCATCAATCCGTTGGATATTAGAAGACATGGTGGAGTGCCGATGGCTGGTAGTGTTTATTTTACAATTTTCCAAACTTTCATGAGTGGTCCTAATGGCGCACCATATTTTGGTGATTATCCTGCTGACTTTTTTGATTTCATTATCATTGACGAGTGCCATCGCGGCGGTGCCAACGACGAAAGTAATTGGCGGGGGATTTTGGAATATTTTTCCCCAGCAGTTCAGCTTGGTATGACAGCCACACCAAAACGGAAAGACAATGTAGATACTTATAAATATTTTGGCGAACCAATTTATACCTACTCTCTCAAAGAGGGTGTGAACGATGGGTTTCTAACACCTTTTAAAGTCAAACGAATTAAAACCACACTTGATGATTATATTTATACTTCAGATGACCAGATTGTAGAAGGCGAGGTCGAGGTTGGTAAAATTTATGAAGAAAATGATTTTGCTCGAGGAAATATAAAAATTATGGAGCGAGAAAAATATCGTGTAGGCGTTGTACTAAAAGAAATAAATCAAAATGAAAAGACGATTATTTTTTGTGCCACCCAAGGCCATGCACTTTTAGTCCGTGACTTGGTAAATCAAATGAAAGATAACAAAGATCCAAATTATTGTGTGCGAGTGACGGCCAATGATGGTTTTCGCGGAGAACAATTTCTGCGCGAATTTCAAGATAATGAGAAAACTATTCCGACAATTCTTACAACCTCGCAAAAACTTTCTACTGGTGTTGATGCACGTAATATACGAAATATTGTTTTGATGAGACCAATTAATTCCATAATTGAGTTCAAACAAATCATCGGACGCGGAACCAGACTTTTTGATGGCAAAGAATACTTTACGGTTTATGATTTTGTGGATGCCTATAAACATTTTTCTGATCCTGAGTGGGATGGCGAACCCATAGAAGAGATAAAGGAAAAAGTAAAGAGAAGTACTGGTGAAAGCGAGATAAGGGAACCGCGTTCGGTTTATGAGACAGATGAGCCAAAGAAAAAATTAAAAATCAAACTTGGTGATGGAAAAGAAAGAGAGATACAACACATGATAGCAACCTCGTTTTGGAGTGCAAATGGCACACCAGTGTCGGTAGAAGAGTTTTTGAAAAATATGTTTGGCACTTTGCCTGAATTTTTTAAAAGCGAGGCGGAGTTGCGAAAAATTTGGTCTAATCCTGTAACTAGGAAAAAGTTTTTAGAACAAATTGCCTTAATGGGGTATGGCCGTGATGAATTAGAGACATTGCAAAAAATGATTTCTGCTGAGGATAGTGATTTATTTGATGTTTTGGCCTATGTTTCTTTTGCAATTAAACCAATAACTAGAATGGAAAGAGTGGCTGGTAGTAAAAAAATAATTTTGAGTGGAGTGGAAGAGGAGCAAAGAGAATTTTTGGATTTTGTGTTGAATAAGTATGTTGATAATGGTGTTGAAGAGTTAGATGAAGAAAAATTGCCACAATTACTTAACCTTAAATATCACGCCATTGCTAATGCCGAGCAATCACTTGGTAATGTAGAAAAAATACGCTCCATTTTTTTCGCTTTTCAGAAGAGTTTGTATGCAAAGGCAACAAGGTAAAATAATTTTATGAATTTTTTAGAACAATTAGTCGCAGAGTGGTACGAATATCAGGGATATTTTGTCCGTCGCAATATCAAGTTTGGTGGCGCTGCTGGAAAATCTACAGGTGGTCACAGTGGCGAGATTGATGTTCTCGCTTATTTGCCTAAAGATAATACACTTTTGCATATTGAAACTTCATCAGATTATAGTTCATGGAGTGACCGAAGGAAAAAATTTGTATCAAAAAAATTTACCAAACTTGCGGATGCAGAGTATGTCCGTGTGTTGGGATTGACCCCTCACAACATCAGGCGTATTGTGATTGTCAGTCATTCAAAAAAGCCAAGTGACGTTGTGTGGCAAACAGGTGGTGGTGATCTAATTGAGATTATTGATATCCCGACGTTCATCTCAACAATTCTTGTCGAACTTCGGAAAAAGCGTCATGCGAGAGAAATTGCCGTACCTGAACAGCTGCCTCTGCTTCGAGCGATGCACTATGCTGTTAGTTATGGTGATGATTTTAAAAAATAATCTATGTCCATCTACTACACCCACCAATGTACCTCCCGTTTCTACACTCCACACTCAAAACAGCTTTTCAAATTTGGCCAAAAATTTGGTCGAAGTTTGCAAAAAGCAAAATAAAATTCACCATGCACCTCACAAAAACCGACTATCTCGAATACACCTTCTGCAAAAAGAACCTCTGGCTTAAAAAACATAAGCCGGAGCTTTTTGATGGGGTGGAATTGTTGAATTTTGAAAAGAAAATAATTGAAGAAGGAAATGTAATATACTAATAAATAACCATAGTCTATTAAACAATCATTTTTATCAAAGTTAAAACTATGGAAAGTAAAAAAATTACAATAAAGGATGAATTAACGGAATTTTTGTTTTACACCTCTCCAAATGGGAAAAAAAGTAGAAGCGTTTTTGCATGATGAAAATATCTGGCTTACACAAAAAAGAATAGCCGAGCTTTTCGGGGTTGATGTGAGGACCATTAGTGAACACCTGCAAAATATCTTTAAAAACGGTGAATTAGAAGAAAATTCAGTTATCCGGAATTTCCGGACAACTGCTTCTGATAATAAAAAATATGAAGTTAAATTCTATAATTTAGACGCTATTTTATCGGTTGGTTATCGTGTAAATTCCAACCAAGCAACGCAATTCCGTATTTGGGCAAGCAAGATTTTGATTGGGTAGTTCAAAAAAAGTATTATAATACAAAGAGGTAAAGGGTGGGGCAAATTGCCATCTTCCTTTAAAACAAAATAATATGACAAATAGCAATAATTACGATGAAATAATTATCTATGAAGGTGCCGATGGCGCACCTCGAATTGAAGTACAGATAAAAGATGAGACTATCTGGCTCTCACAAAAACAGATGGCTGAGCTTTTTGATTGCTCTGTGGATAATATCAGTTTGCATTTAAAAAATATCTTTAAAGAGGCTGAGTTAAGCGAAAATTCAGTTACCGAGGAATCCTCGGTAACTGCTACTGACGGTAAAAATTATGTTGTAAAACATTATAATTTAGACGCTATAATTTCTATAGGTTATCGTGTAAATTCATTGCGCGGTATACACTTTCGCCAATGGGCAACAGCCCGACTTCGTGAATATCTCACTCAAGGATTTACAATGAACGATGAATTTTTGAAAAATAATGGCGACGGGGTATATTGGAAGAAGCTTTTGGCTCGTATTCGTGATATCCGTTCCAGTGAAAAGATGTTGTATAGACAAGTTTTAGATTTATATGCTACTAGTGCGGATTATGATCCAAAATCTCTACATTCAATTAAGTTTTTCAAAATTGTGCAAAATAAATTGCACTATGCTGTACATAAACAGACTGCATCAGAAGTTATTTACAATCGCGCTGATAGTGATAAAGAATTTATGGGTTTGATGGTTTTTGCAGGGGATTTACCTGTATTAGAAGAAGTAAGGATTGCAAAAAATTATTTGTCTGCCCAAGAGTTGGAAAAATTAAATAGATTTGTTTCGGCATATTTTGAATTGGCAGAATTGAGTGCTATGGATCAGAAAGTAATGTATATGGTAGATCATATTGCATCTTTAGATAAATTACTTTATGATTATGGAAAAGGTGTTTTAAATGATGCTGGAAAAGTAACACATAAAAAAGCAATAGAAAAAGCAGAAAATGAATACAAAAAATATCAAGCAAAAACACTTTCTTCTGTTGAAAAAGCATATCTGGAAAATATAAAACAACTTGAAAAAAAGATAGGTAAAAATATAAATAAAAATTCATTATCAAAATATGAAAAATAAATACAGAAACAGTTGCATCACCTGTTAGAAAATATATAGAGAAATACGAAATTGAATAAAACTATGCACATCACCAAAACCGACTATCTCGAATATACATTCTGTAAAAAGAACCTCTGGCTTAAGAAACATAAGCCAGAGCTTTTTGATGGGGTGGAATTGTCGGAATTTGAAAAGAAAATTATTGAAGAAGGAAATATAGCTGATGAAGAAGCGCGTAATCTATTTCCTAATGGTGTGTTGGTAGATTGCCAAGGACAAGACGCAGTTGATGATACCAAACAATACATTGAGAAAAAACAAGCCATAATATTTCAGGCAACTTTTTCAGAAGATGTCTTTTTTATTCGCGCCGATATTTTGGTATACGATAAAGAAAAAGCCGGCTATGAGTTGTATGAAGTAAAAGCATCCAATGATGTAAGTAGAAAAGAACCAAACCATTATATAAATGATTTGTCTTTTCAAAAAAGTGTTATTGAAAAAAGTGGGATAAGGATTATAAAAGCCGGAGTGATTCATCTTAATAGGGAATACAAGAGAATGGGGAAGATAGATTATGAAAAGCTTTTTGTGATTGTAGATCTGACTGATGAAGTTTTGGAAAATCAGGAAAAAGTAAACGGGCAGATGTCTGATATAAAATTGTATTTAACCATGTCGGAAGAAAAAGGTTGTGAATGTTTGTATAGGGGTAGAAATGCACAGTGTACTACTTTTGTATATTCAAATCCTGATGTGCCTGAATATTCTGTTCACGATATAAACCGAATCGGTGCTAGTAAAAAATTATTTCTTGATTGGATAGATAGGGGAATATATAGTTTGGATGATATTGATAATCCCGACGTTCTCATTGGTGCCAAAAAAGCGCAATATGATGCCTATAAATTAGGGAAGCCTGTAATTAATCATACAGCTATAAAAAAAGCTTTTGAAAAGCTGGTATTTCCTTTATACTTTTTTGATTATGAGGGCTTTGTAAGTGCCATACCGATGTTTGATGGTTTTGGTGCCTATGAACAAATTCCTTTTCAATATTCGCTACATATTATGCAAGAAAATGGCGACATAGAGCACAGAGAATTTTTGATTACAGATCCAAAAGGAGATTTGACTAGACCGCTTGTAGAAAGAATGAAACAAGACATTGATCCAAATGGTACAACGATTGCATGGTATAGCACTTACGAAAAACAGCGCAATACAAAATTGGCTGAATTACATCCAGACTATGCGGAATTTTTGGAAAACATAAACGAAGACATGTTTGATCTCATGACAATGTTTTCAAAAAACTATTATGTAGATCCAGCTTTCAAAGGTAGTTCAAGTATAAAAAAAGTCTTACCAGTTATCGTTCCCGAATTAACCTACAAAGCTCTAAATATTTCCAAAGGCGACCAAGCCAGCGAACGCTGGGAAAAAATGATCTCAAGCGACACCCCCGAAGAAGAAAAGAAACAGATTGAAAAAGATCTGCTTGAGTATTGTAAATTGGATACATTGGCTATGGTGAGAATTTATGAGTTTTTAAAAAAACTTTAGCCCCCTGTAATATTCTAATAATAAAATCAATCCTTATTCCAAAGTCTAGAATAACGATAGATCCTGTTTCGAAAGGTTGTAGCCCTTGATTTTACGAGTCATTGCGAGCTTCTCTTCGCAGTGAAGTGAAGCAATCCCATGCTTGAGCACGTTAAAGAATGGGATTGCTTCGCCCCGATGCGAATCGGTGCTCGCAATGACACAAATCTATAGGCTTCTCTTTTAAAAGTATAAATAACGTTTACAAGTCTTACATTTTAGATAATTGATATCCATACACATGTCTATATATATCTATATATAAAAAATATGCAAAATATTTTAATAAAATTATTGGAAACAATCAAAAATGGATCCCCCGTAGAAGTTAAAAGTGCTCAAAAAGAGGTGGAAAAATTTTGGCATAATGTATATATACCTGAGCGTGAGAAGGGTCGGGAGGCCTTTAAGATATTTCTAGAAGAACTTAAAAATTTTGAAAGTATAAAAGATATTGATCATCAATGCTATTTTATTAATACACTAAAGTGGCCACTTTATGCTATAGGTGAAGAATATTTTGGGAAGTGGGCGGATTTTTTCTTGAATTATATTCAACATCCATCTGGTAAGATTCGTCAGGCTGTTATTAGAGCTGTGGATTATTTGTTAATGGACATAGTAGAAGGACTTGGTCCGCACGACAAAAAAGTGGTATATGACAAACATAACAAAAGTATGAATTATTTTTGTAATTTTGCTTGTATTCTTGAAAATTTATTAGCAAAATATGATGAGCCTAGGTTTAAGAAATTTAAATATATTAGCAGTATGCCGGCATCGGTTTACAAGAGTTTGCAAATATTGATGACTGAAATAATATTTAGAAGCGAGTATTATGAAAAATTATATGAAGAATTTCTAAAAAATATATCCAATGAACAGGACAAAAGACGTATAAAAATTAACAAAAAAGATTTAGCTGTTAAACGACGGGAGATTGAGCAAAAAATGCGAGCTGTTATAATTTATTATGAATTAGAAGATGTTTTGAGTTTTGATGAACTCAAAAGAATTGTAAAAACAGGACAAATCAATAAAGATAACAATCCAATTACCCTCATTGGGAAAAAATTGTTAGACAATATAGACAATATGGAAGAAGCTCAGATAGTGTTAAATATCATTGTTGAGATGTGGAATCATTTTCCTCACGATGGTTTAGGTGGTTTGTCTCCGCGTGAGATGGGCGATAAAATTTATAATTAAAAGACATTATTAATACTTAAAATGTACATCACCAAAACCGACTATCTCGAATACACATTCTGCAAAAAGAACCTCTGGCTTAAAAAATATAAGCTAGAGTTTTTTGATGGGGTGGAATTGTCGGATTTAAAAAAGATATAGTATCCGTTTTATAAAAATAATACTTGAACACAAATTTTACTCGTTAGATTAGGCAAAAAAATAGTAATTGTGTATAATAGATGTTAGTAACCCCAACACCAAAATATCGCCTGATAATTTGGTGCCTGGGTAAATCACTAACATCTATTTTTATACTATAATATCACCTACTGAGATATCTCAGTAGATAAATATTTTTAAATAAATAATATGAAAACAAGAAAAAGGTTTGAAGATAAAAATATTCGCAAACTCACTAAAATGGGTGGGGGAGCGAGTTATGGGATTACTTTGCCGGTGGATGTTATCCGTCGCTTCAAATGGAAAGAAAGACAAAAATTGGAGCTTGTGATTGATGAGAAGAATCAGACGATTAAAATTAGTGATTGGAAGAAATAGATAGAGATAGAGAGATAAAAGATAAAATTATGAACCAAAAATTCATCAATGATAAATATAGGAAAACAAGAGGTGGTCACTCTCGCTTTTTGGATATTTGCTGTGAAAAATGCGGTCATCACGTTTGTTTTTACCAAAAAGATGGTCCTGGTATCCTAAAACGAATGTATAAAGATAGAATTCTTGGTTTAAAAAACACAACCAAAATGGTTTGTCCAGGATGTAAACAGGTTTTAGGGGTTTCAATAATTTACAAAAAAGAAAAACGCCCAGCGTTTCGACTTTTTGTTGGCGCAGTTGTTAAGAAGATTGTTAAATCCGATTTAGTATGAAGTTATTACTAACATCCGCTGGTTGGGAAAATAGTCTCGCCATTGGAAAAGAATTCATAAAACTTGTTAATAAAAAACCTTCTGAGATTAGGATACTTTTTGTTGTCACTCCGCTTAAATATCCGAAAAGAAACAGGTATGTTAAACGATTTTTTGAAAAATTAAAAGTGGTTAATATACCAGAAAAAAACATTACCTTTTTTAAATTGGATAGAAAAGTCAAACCAGATGATTTGGAAAATATTGACGTTATTTTTGTTTTTGGAGGAAATACTTTTGATTATTTGGATAGAATTAGAAAAACCGGGCTTGATAAAATGATAAAAAGTTTTGTAAAAAAGGGTGGAGTTTATCTTGGGCTCAGTGCTGGTAGTTATGTTGCTTGCCCAACGATTGAAACCGCTACATGGAAACATGCGGATAGAAATAAAATAGGGCTTAAAAATTTAACCGGCTTGAATCTTGTGCCTTTCCTAATAACAACCCACTTTGAGGAAAATTTACGCCAAACCATTGAAGAGTCTGCCAAAAGTACAAAATGCCAAGTCATTGTTTTGACCGATGAACAGGCAGTCTTGATTAATGGCAAAAGTATGAAAATTATAGGAAAAGGTAAGAAGAATATTTTTAATTTGAAGAAGAAATAAAGATACTTAATCTCTAAAACGATAACCCCCTCCTAACCTCCCCCTCCCTTCGACTTTGCTCAGGGCAGGCTCCGGGGGAGGGATCTGACGAGGTGGTCCACCTCCGCTTCCACCTCCTCTTCCACTTCCGCTTCCACCTTCGCTTCCACCTTCGCTAAAGCTACGGCGGACGAGAAAGCTACTGTAGGATAAATAGGGGTGGTAGCCTCTCATTTTAACTTAAATTTAAAAAACAGAAAACAAGCCCCTCTTCGGGCTTGTTTTTATATTTGTAAACATTTACAAGTTATTAACATATTTTTGTCAATAACTTTGACAAGCTAGTTAGAGTAATATATACTATAGGTAGCTAAAATTTGAGGATAAAAACTGGGATTGCCGCGCAACAAGTCTTCTTTCAGAGACTTATTACTCGCAATGACAGTGTTAGCTAAAATAACATAAATATTATGCCTAAAAAACAGCTTGACTTACGTGTTTTACGTAAACAATTTAATATGTCGCAGGAAGATTTGGCACGTCGATTGGGGATGTCTCGTCCTACTTTGATGAAGGTGGAAAAAGGAGAAAGAGTTCTCTCTCTTGCGGAAAGAGATAAAGCGAGAGATATTTTTGATTTGGTAAAAGATACAGAGTCAGTTGACACTAATATGCGAATTAGTATTCCACAAAAAAATCTTGATAAGTTCAAGCAGGTTTTATTGTATATTTTAGAGCGTGTTGGTAATAAGCCAAATGTTGGCATGACTGTAATATATAAGCTTTTGTATTTTATTGATTTTGATTATTATGAAAAATACGAAGAACAGTTGATGGGGTTGACTTATATCAAAAATCATCACGGTCCGACACCAAAAGAATTTATTAAAGTTGTAGAGCAAATGAAACAAGCAGGTGAGTTGGAGGAGATAAAAAGTAAGTACTTTACCTATGAACAAAAAAAGTTTTTACCAGTAATGGAGAGTGATTTGTCCCTTATTTCCGGTCGTGAGTTGGAACATATAGATTGGGAATTGGGGAGATTGGCCAATTTGAGTGCTAAACAAATATCGGATTTGTCACACATAGACACTCCTTGGGCAGTAACTGATGATGGTAAACAAATAGATTATGAATTTGTTTTTTACCGTTCGGAAGAAACATCAGTGAGGGAATATGAATCACTTTGATTATTCTCTACAATTTAAAAAAGATTTAAAGCGTCTAACAAAAAAATACAATAGTCTTTCCAAAGATTTGCATCGATTAGAGATTTTTCTTGAACAATATCCTGGTGGCGTTGGTGTTTCGTTTGCAGTTTTACATCGCCAGCCATTTGTTTGTATAATTAAAGCTCGTTTGGCTTGTGAGTCATTAAGAGCAAAGTTTCTACGTATTATTTATGCATATAAAGAGAGTGAAAAAAGAATAGAATTTATTGAATTATATTTTAAAGGTGATAAAGAACGAGAGGATAAGGGTAGGATTGATGAGTATTTAAAGAGTATTTGAAAAATCCAGCCTCTGCTTCCACCTTCGCTAAAGCTACGGCGGACGAGAAAGCTACGGCGTGGCAAGGGGGGTAGTAGGGAGTTTCCCTATACATTAAATTAAATTCAAAAACACTATGAAGGAGAAAAACAAAAACAATTCAATA
>Ga0180009_10004890_pt1 | contig 14580 bp, 15 predicted proteins | sample OS_PC_MetaG_FD_123537 | JGI IMG/M metagenome (GOLD analysis project Ga0180009, IMG submission 123537) | Groundwater microbial communities from the Aspo Hard Rock Laboratory (HRL) deep subsurface site, Sweden - OS_PC_MetaG | ecosystem: Environmental > Aquatic > Deep subsurface > Groundwater...
GGAATCGGTGATCTGGATTTTATTTCATTAAAGACGATATGCGGCGTGTTTGAGGCAATCGCCGCGAATTCCGCCCCAGCCCGGTGAATTGATCCTATTTTTTCCAGCAGCCATCCGGAAAGCCCGGTCCAGTTCCGGGCGTCAATAAAGGTCATAAGTTCATTGAGATTCGCGCTGTAAAGGATAATTTCAGGGTAGGCCAACTCCGGATAGCGGGTGTTAAAGGCAGAAATGATTGACTTGTAGTAGTCAATCGTTGATTCCGGACCGATTCCTCCAAGAATGCCTATTTTCTTCATGGCGTTCCAACTCCTGTTGACAATATTTGGACAAAATTCAAGTTTGATTATGCATCGGAGCAGGGCAGGGGTCAAGCTGAAAAACTGACGGAAATGTTTACCCTGATGTTGCTACTGCAGGACTTATTGTTTCCGATCATATGAGACACTGTCTACTGCCAGCCGCTTCGCGAGAGCGCGGATATGGCGGTCGTCGGTTCCGCAGCAGCCCCCCAAAATCTTCATGCCGAGTTCCTGATAGAGCCCGGCAAGCGCTTGGCCGAAAGTTTCAGGCGCTTCCTCCACCAGGGCGGCGCTGTTGTCCAGTTCTGCAGGGTTGAGTGCCGCTGTGTTGGCCAGCAGGCCGATGATCCGTTTCCGGACGACAGAGGATGCATTCGCATCGTGCAGCAGGGCGGTTTTGAATAGGGAGGCATGTGTGCAATTAACCAGATAGGCCAGTGGCTGAGGGCGGACGGCACTGTCGATAGCGGAAACCGCATCTTTCAGAGGTGTTCCATCAAGGAGCGTGCCTTCAGGGCGCGCAATAAAACTGACGAGATAGGGTTTGCCGGTGGCAGCCAGGGCCGCTGCAAGTCCGGTTGCTTCGCTGAGGGCCGGCAGCGTAGCGGCCAAGAGGAAATCGACTCCGGCTCGGGCCAGCTTTGCAGCCTGCCATGAATGAAATTCTTTTGCCTCTGAGACCCCCAGGGCTTCAGCCGGCTGATAAGCATCGCCGCGGCAGCTCAGCAGTCCACCGATAATGACATTTTGGGCATACGTCCCGTAACTGCTGCGCAGGGCGTCCAGAAAGCGGAAATTGTCGGCGTTTATGTCCCGGGACGCAAAACCGGCAGCCGCGGTCCGTTCTTGGCTGGCCCGCCAGGTGGGAGTGGAAAGCAGGAGCGGCAGACCGTACTGAAAGCCGATGTCAAGATACTGGCGATAAATGGTTTCAATGGCCTTTCGTTTGGCATCATCATAGATAAATGCCGAATTGACGATATGGGGATCGAGTTCAAAGCCGCTGCTGCGTCGCAGGCGTTCGATGACAGCCCCCTCGGCAAGGATGCAGGCAGACCGCTTGAGAAATTCCGGAAACGGGGTTGAAATCATTTTTTGATATATCCTCTCAGTGCTGTCCAAAACAATTGAAAAATATTATTATGTGAGAGCACTCCCAACGTCATGCCCGCAAAAGCGGGCATCCAGGAAACATGGGATCAGTTTAGACTTGAAAAACGTTGTTCAGTGTCAGACGTTTAATAGAGACCTTTGAAAAATGCCCAATTTCGTTCAAGTTCAAGGAAGGTGATAATTTTATCCACAGGAATACATTGAGTATTTCGAGGATTAAAATTTGAGCTTGACGCAGAAATTGAGCGAAAGGGGGCGTTATGCAAAGGTCTCTAATCCATATGTACCGGGGTCCGCTTCACAGGCTCCTTTCCCAGCAGGACCATGCCGAATCGTTCGTATTTCTTGTTCCGGATTGGATCCAGATCGTGCCAGCGGGCCCGAAACTCATATTCCCTGAGCCATGTTCTGCGAAACGACGCAGGATCCTCGAAAATCAAAACCCCCTTTTCATGACCGATTAAAACCGCATAATGTCCGTTGTCGTAGTCGTTGCGCCAGTCGTGCAGGGTCATGTATCGCTCCGCCCATGCCTGCAGCAGTACGATCACCGGGTTCCCCCTGTCAATGGATTGTTTCACCTCCCGGATTGACCAGTGTTGTTTTGCTTCCACGCGGAATCCTTTGGACTCGGCAACGGATATCATTTTGTCCACGCGGGTGCCGTCCTTTCCCGTTCCCAACTCCTTAATCAGTTCGTCCTCGCGAATATCGATTCCATAGTATGCCATGATAATTTGCAAGGATTTGACGCCGCAGTCAAAATCAAAGGTCTGCCTGCCGATATGCAGGTTGATCAAGTTCACCATCTTATTTGGCTCCTCGGGCCATGCAATAGGCCGCATGAATGGACTCCGCAAAAGCACGTCGCAGCCTGTTGATGGCATCCACGTTCGGTGTCCGGTCCGGGTTTTTATAGAGATACTCGTTGGTCTCCTGTATGATTGCCGGAACCTGCCGGCCGACCCTGCCCATGGCATTTACCGAGTGTTCGGAACATACATGGCCGTAAACAGTGTAATACTCGGAACTGTTTACAGTTACCTTGATTTCGGGAAGCCGTTTTCGCAGTTCCGCCGCATAGGCTTCGATGTAGACGTTCGGAGAGTAATATTTGGGCTTTTCGTCCAGATAGGAATCCTGGAAATTCATGAGATCAATCTGGTTGTCTGCGACCCCCCGGGCAGTCACCGTGGAATGCCCATCCAAAAGAAACTCCGCTCCGGATTCGATGGCGTCTGAAATTGAATTATGAAAAGCTGTCAGATATTTTTGTGAGAGCGTTTTGCGAAGCGCGTCGTCCGGTTCCATCTGTGCCTTATAGACGCATTCACCGCGAACGTCCTTCAAGGGCACACTGTCGTCCAGGATATCGGGATGCCGGTTGGCTTCAAGGATGAGGCTGCAGTAGGGAAAGACCATATGCCTGTTATCCAGCAGATCCCGGAAATCATAGAGCCAGTTGGTGTACCAGTCCACGTTCCGGACCATTTCAGGGAATTTTTCCGATAGACTCTCCAGGGGGATGTCAGCAGGAACCACAATGCCGCTATGGGGAATAACAACCAGCAGCTCATTCAGTTTCATGTTGTTTCCGTTCTTTGTCATAGGTTTTACGAACTTACAGGCCAGTAGCTTCTGTGATCTGTCTATTGCCATTTTTAGCCCCTGGGATCAGAGAGCTCACTTCGCGATGATCCATTCAGCAACTTTGATTACAACGTCCTTCTCAATTCCGTTAAACCCGTGGTAAGCAAAAGCCTGGCAGGGATCGCCACGATTCAGGCCCTCTTCAAACGTGAGCAGTTCTGTTTTATGCGATGCGCTCAGCTTGTCCATTAGGCGGGGAATCTCGACATGGGCACAGTGCTTGCAACCATCCAGTTTGTGATGGACGACAAGAACGGGAACGGCAATTTTTTCAAGGGCCATATCGGGAACAGGTCGGCCATTGTCGCTGCTCAGGATAGTGGAGGTAAGCACCAACCCATCAGGGCCACCGGTCTGCCGGCGGAAGCTGGGTCGCAATAAACGCAGCCGATTGTGTTCCCCGACTGGTTCCCACAAGCCAGACCGGAACTTCGGCTTGTTCTTTCAACCAGGCGATGACCGCCTTGATATCCGCCACGTGATCCGGCTTCTGGCGAAACCCTCCCAAGTACGGTGGGTTCTGTTGGTCAGATGGCGCATCGACGACGGCTACCAGTAGGCCTTGAGCAGCGAATATTTCTCGCGTACGAACCAGGAAGTTGCCTTTACCCCACTTGAAGCTGCCATGAGAGGAAATTCGGAGTCCTCCGTGGCCGCCTGGAAAAAGTATGACCGCCGCCTTTGGATGATTTGGACTGACAAGCACAATCCGTTGCGTGACGCCAAGACGTGTGGGAATGTCCACCACTCGCTGTGTCACCTGGGCCCAGGCGTCAGGTACGAAGACTGTAAAGAACAGGTACACCAGGACGAGAAATCGTTTCATTGGGATGTCCTTACTAACAACCATGCAACCATGCCGACCTATCGGAAAGACGCCGGCATAACACCTGCCAGCGTCAAACATGAGGTTTTATAATTTCCCAATTTGCGCTTTGGATTCAGCCATTATCCATCCCAGCAGCCTCTCTCCTGTTACTGGTTAAAATTATTAGCCGAAGGCAACCGTCTTTGCAAAAGTTTTACCGGTCAAAGCACGTCACTTGCCCAATGTCGAACATCCCGACGTTTTCAACCGCCTCCTGATGGGTTGGCTGGCGTCGCACCGGTAAGGGAAGCCAGAGAAGTTTGATTTAGGTGCAGACTTGTCCCCAATTCCGTCAGCCATTCAAAAATTCGGACAAACCCAGCTTTTTTAGGGTTTCCGGTAAAGGTGCGCCGGTGACAGGTTCCCATCCCATCAGGGTGTAATAGTTTTTCACCATCAGATCCCATTTTTCCATGATGTTTTTGCCCTTATTGGGACCGTCGATTGGAACGGAGCCATACCGGGCGGAGGGTTGTTCATTTTTAACGTCCATTCCATGGCTCAGGTTAAAGACCCGCAACAGATTGACGATGCGCCGGCCCAGGGTAAAGGCATCTTCAAGGGTCCAATTCCATCCGGTGGCGGCGTTGCAGGCTTCCAACAGCACTTTTGGGTTTGAGCCCACAAACCGGCAGATGCCGGTGCAATCGTAATACAGTCCGATGCCATTGTGCCGGGCGTTGAACGTTGAGACCTGTTCATGGGAAAAGTTGTCGGTGGGGGCTTCCAGGTCAACCAGTTTGGGCTGGATCGGGCCGCAGGTTGCTTCCAGTGTGCTGGTATTGGTCATACAGGTGTCAAAGAGTTCAAACCATCTGCCCCGATGATCGTGGCCCCTGGGGGCGGAGCCTTTTTGGCCGTAAATCGCCCAGTTGGCGGCTTCCCCGCCGATTTTCCGGGAAGCGCGCATGACCCCTTCCGCCAGCAGGTCGGCAAAGTCTCCCTCCCGTCGAGCGATCCGGTTCATCAACGTCTTAGCGGCTTCCACGTTACCCCAGGTCAGGTCAAGGCCATCGGTATCTTTGGTTGTAAACACACCTTTTTCAAAACATTCCATGGCCCAGCCAATAATCCAGCCGGTTTCATTGGTGTCCATCCCCAGGGCGTCGACTTCATTGGACAGCATGACCACCGCTCCCAGATCGGTGTTGCCGATCTGCGGGCCCCAGGCCGCCAGCAGCTCATATTCCGGTTCCTCGCCCACAAACCCCTTGTAAGGGCCTTCCGTGACCGTCACCTCCTTGACGTGCGCCACGGCGCACTTGTAGCAGGGACGCGAGCGAATCTTAAAATGGGTTCGCAGATACCGGCCGTTCATCGTTTCATGTTCGGGAAAAATATTGGTGGTGTAGTTTTTGACCGGCAAAGCGCCAATGTTGTGCGTATTTGAAAAACCGCCGCCGGTACCCCACTTATAGCGGGGGGTTGTTTTGGAGTGTTCAACCATTTCGGTTGATTTTATTTTCAGCAGATTCGGATCGTAGACACCAAAATTCTGTTTGGATTTATACGCCACCACTGCTTTTAGATTCTTGGAACCCATCACAGCGCCCAGCCCGTTGTGGGACGCTGAATGACCGCCATCACCGACAATGCAGGCATGCCGGACCAGATGTTCACCCGCAGGGCCGATCCCAAAGACACTGGCGCCGTATTTGCTGACCCCCAGTTCGGTCTTTAACAGTTTCTCAGTTTGGGCTACGGTTTTTCCGGATAAATGGCGTGCGTCTTTAATTTCGACCTTGCCGTCACGCAGCAGTAGATAGACCAGATGCGGGGCCTTGCCCTGGAAAACGATGCCGTCGAAACCGCAAAATTTCATATAGGCTCCCATATATCCATTTGCCTGGGAGGATCCGGCCGTGTTTGTCATGGGACCCTTTGCCATTATATTGATGGTTGCCGCTCCGGAAACGCCGGTTCCGGCCAGGGGGCCGGTCGACCAGATCAGCCGGTTCCGGGGATCCGACCATTTCACCCCCGGCGGAACCTCCTGATACAGATATTTGGCTCCCAGGCCGACTCCGCCAACCCATTTTTCAACCGTCGGCACATCCAGGTCTTCGGTCCATGTTTTTGATACGGTAAGGTCGACCCTTAAAATTTTGCCTGCATATCCGATTTTAGTGATGTCCGTCATGTTCTCCTCCAAATCCTGCGAAATTCAGTATCTGCTTATTTGCGGATGTCCCCAGCAGCCAACTCTATTTTTATGCAAGCATGTACCCCTTTTTGGCCATGTGAAATGTCAGAAGTCCGTCAAGCCCGTTGTAAATGATAAGGATAAAAATGGCCACCCCGAGGCCGCCTTCTTCTACCGCAAAGATCGATGCCAGAATAATAAACCAGACAACGACAGAGCCGATCAATTCCAGGGTGCCGAGGGCGCGATGGCCGAGGTAGATATCCCCCCAACCTGGAAGAATCAGGGAACGGGTCAGCGCCTTTTTCGGTTCTTTAAACGGGGCCTTGCAGGATGAACACTCCACGAGTCCTTTTCCGAGACCGGTAAGGCACGAGGGGCATAGGTCTTCGAAATCGTGATCCGGGTTTGCCGGAGAAGGGGTCAACATCTTTGCTGTGACATAGTCTTTGATTTCTTTGGAGAATGCCCGTTTCATGCCGCTGAAGGCACGTTTTTTTCCAATTTTGGGCTGAAATGTCAATGACCCGAAAATAGAACCGCGCCCGATTTTTTTTAGTTCAGGATACGTCATCTGAAAGAGGTAATGGGTAGATTTTTTCATCCGGTGGTCGATATTGATAAACAGGATACGTTGAGTGGTACAGATGACAGCGTAGTGGTTGTACATCATCGTAAGAAATCCATTTCCCAGGAAGACCTCGATGGGGTAACTGGCCGTTCCCTTAGCAACACGAACCACACGTTCGTGGTCGTGCAACATGCGTGGGAGTACCTCGGATACGGATTTGATTATTTTAACCTTAAACGAGTTGTTCCGGGTTTTATATCCGCCTTTTTTGTTTTCGGTAAAGATCTCGTTTAAATCGAATTTGTCGGTGGAGAGGTCTCGCAGGTCCGGGTACTCAGTAAAAATGGCTTCGTCAATTCCGGTGTGAACAGGCCCGGGTTCAGTTGGTGCGGCTGCTGGGATCACCTGTTTTGTGGTAGGGACAGGCTGAACCGTTTGTGTTTCAGACACCGCTGATACCTCAATCCTTTTTCCGCATCTCTTGCAGGTGGCAGTGGCTTTTTTCCCCACAGGTATTTTCCGATCAGGGATAGTGTAGCTTGCATTACAGGCAGGGCAGACAATCTTCATGATATTCACCTCAATTATAGATGCAGTTTAAAGGGGTAGAACCAAGGACCTCTGTCCTTTAAATCCGGCCACATCCTTTCATGAACCCGCAAAAACTTAATTGAAAGAGGGGTCAATACAAGCGGGGGGCGACTCTACATGACTATTCTCCTCAGAATCTCCACACCTGTGTCTATTGTGCCAATTGACTTCGTACGAACATTAAACCAACGGTGATAAGAACACCGATAACATACAGACTGCCAAATATGCGCTTGTTGTTTCGAGCGAGCCACTCGGGCAGGTAAATATCAAAATTGTCGCGTCGATCGGTTGTGTACCTTGCAGCAACGCCAGTCAGGGGGCAATGCCCGCCAAAGATGGCTATTATTATGACTTCGATGAATACGATGCAAATCAACCAAGACGCTATGGTGAATTCCCCACGCCAGGCAAAAAACGGGATGGCAACCACACAGCCTGCGAGAAAAGCCCAGATAATGGAATGAAGCACCTTTACGGCTATGAGCTTTCCCGAAGATGAAGTCATTCTCTTTCCCTTTTCCAGGTAAACGGGTTAACACCCGTGTAGTAAGCTTATTGTTCTGACCGCTTAACGGCCGTGGAAGGAGCCGCCGCAAGGCGGGGTAGGTTCGATCCAGGTTCGAGCCGTCACTGGCGGCGAGGAGATGGGATCGAGAATCCCGCGGCCGTCCGCCCCCCCGGCTTCATGCCTTTAACGCATTGTTCCCCCGCTGATCATATTGCATTGCAAAAGCCTCTATCGATGAGTCTGCAGACGGTTTAATTTATTATCAGGGCTATTATGAGTGAGATGTTGAGGAATATATTATAATCTGTTATGGAATTATCATAAAATTCAATTTATTATCAATTAAAAAGTTTAAATCCCGGAAAAAAACTTTTATGAGGCGGATCGGCATCCTTCAAAACACGATTCAGGAATACGTCTGGGGCTCGCGCACGGTCATTGCCGAGTTGCTGGGACAGCCGTCTCCTTCTGCAAAACCTCAGGCCGAACTGTGGATGGGTGCGCATCCCAAAGCGCCTTCTATGGTAAAGATTGACGGTCATTCTGAATTGCTGATAGAAGTAGTTGCCAATAATCCGGATGATGTTTTGGGGAAAACGGTTGCCGGACGCTTCAATAACCACCTGCCGTTTCTTTTTAAAGTGCTGGCAGCTGCCCAGCCGCTTTCCATCCAGGCCCATCCCAATAAGGCCCAAGCCAAACAGGGATTTGAGAGCGAAGAAAAGGCGGGCATCTTGCTGGATGCGCCCGAGCGCAATTACCGGGACGCCAATCACAAACCCGAATGCCTCTGCGCCCTGACAACCTTCTGGGCACTGAAGGGCTTTCGCAAAGTCAAGGATGTCGCCGCCCGCATGCAGACCTGCTGTTCAAAGAGCCTGTCAGCCGAACTAAAGGAACTTGAACGCTCTCACGATTCGCAGGGATTAAAACGTTTTTTCGAATCCCTCTTGACCCTTTCCCCAGACCGCAAGAAAAAAGCCGTTCAGGAGGCCCTCAACACGGTCCGGGAGGGCAAGGTGGATGCGGATAGCTGCAGGTGGATGCAGAAACTGCATCAGTATTACCCGGATGATATCGGGGTGCTTGCACCGCTTTTTTTAAACATGGTGTGTCTGGAGCCGGGCCAGGCCATGTTCCTGTCGGCCGGGCAGCTGCATTCCTACCTGGAAGGGGCCGGCATCGAACTGATGGCCAATTCCGACAATGTCCTGCGAGGCGGGCTGACCCCCAAGCACGTGGATGTTCCGGAGTTGATGAGCGTGCTGGATTTCAGGGCGCGGCCGGTATCCATCCTTGCACCGGTTAAAAAAAACGAATATGAAGTGGTTTACGAAAGCAGTGCCGGGGAGTTTGTTCTTTCCGTGATCTGTACACCCCGGGACGGCATCTACCAGAGCAGGGGGAAACGCAGCGTGGAGATCCTGCTGTGCACTGAAGGGCAGGGGAAACTGACGGATATTGACAGCGGCTATCTGATTGATGTTCGCAAGGGGATGTCGCTCCTCGTTCCGGCAGCGGTTTCGCAGTATTCTATCGAGGGGAAAGTGACGATTTACAAAGCGTCGGTTCCACTTTCGGAGATGTGATGCTTGGTAACTTTAAAGACAGGTCAAGCCATCACCCCCTCACCTTGCCTCTCCCCCTCAAGGTGGAGAGGAATTTTTAAATTGATGGACGGTTATGAAATAAATAGAAAACCAAAAGGAGAAAATGATGGACGCAACCAGTGAAACCGTCAAAGGCGAGCCCTTTAACCTGGCGGAAAATGTTTCTTATGCCATCGGCGCGGTGGTAAGCAAAACCCTGATGAAAAAAGCGACCGGTACGGTAACCCTTTTTTCCTTTGACGCCGGCCAGGGCCTCAGCGAACACATGGCGCCCTTTGATGCCATGGTCTATGTGCTGGACGGCAAAGCCGTGATTTCCATCGGCGGAAAGCCGCACGAGGTCAGCAGCGGCGAGGTGATCATCATGCCGGCAAACATTACCCATGCCGTGCAGGCGCTGGAGCAGTTTAAGATGCTGCTTATAATGATCAGAAGCCAGTGAAAAAGGCTGGGAGGCTATGAGGCTGGGAAGCTTGAATGCCGGGAGGGTTGTTATTGTATGAGCGAAGACAGGTGGAAGACTCTTGAAGTCTGGAAGCTGGCCGATGGGTTTGCTTTTAATATCTATTCAGCAGCCCGTAAATTTCCTAAGGATGAAATATTTGGCTTAACTTCACAATTGCGGAGATCGGCACTATCGGTTCCCACAAACATAGTTGAAGGGTATTCCCGAAAAGGCGATAAAGAGTTAGCCCACTTTGTCAGTATTAGTTTGGGGTCCCTGGCGGAGACAAAATATTTGCTCGAATTTGCTTTCCGACAAGAGTATATTTCTGAACAGCAATTTGACCAGTTGAAAGCACAAGGCGATATTCTGGGGAAAAAGCTGTGGCGTTTTTATGAAAAGATTCGTTAATAGCCACCCGGCATTTAAATTTCCTTGCCTCCCCGCATCCAAGCCTCCCAGCTTTCCAGCAAGGTGAACATATAAAATAAGTTATAGATACCAATTCACATGTTACGAACAAGAACCACTTGAGGTAAACAATGTTAAAATACACCGGCACAAATCATCTGGCGATGGTTACACGTGATATGGACGCGACCATCCGGTTCTGGCGGGACCTTCTGGAGATGCGCCTGGTGGCGGGTCTGGGGCGGCCCGGCTTCCGCCATTATTTTTTTGAAATATCTTCCCGGGACATGATCGCCTTTTTCGAGTGGTCGGACGTGGAAAAGATTCCGGTAAAAGACCACGGCGTACCGGTCAAGGGGCCGGTTGCCTTTGACCATATCTCCTTTGGAGTTGAGCGGGACGAAGACCTGTGGGAAGTCAAGAATCGGCTGGAAGCGGCCGAGATATGGGTGTCGGAAATCATCGACCACGGCTTTATCCATTCCATTTATGCCTTTGACCCCAACAACATCGCCATCGAGTTCAGCGCGCCGGTTCAGGCGGTGGACGTGCGCAAAAATCCCCGCATGAAGGACCGCAAGCCGGTTGCCGCAGCCCTGGAAGGCGTTGATCCAATGCCGGGGCACTGGCCAAAGCCCAATGGACCGCTTGCAATAGAAAAACGCGAAATCTTTCCCGGCGAAGGCCAGGTGCTGGCGGAATAGGCGGGAAGATAGTATGCTGGGAGGCTATGATGCGGGGAAGCTATGATGCGGGGAGGCAGAAAAGCGATGAGTTAAGAGATCAGGTGCCAGGGATCGGTGAAAGCGTAAGAGTTCATGAACAAGTGATGAGCGATCAGTCAGTAACAGAAAACTGAGTGTTGAAAATAATGAGACGCCAAACACTTGTCCCCTTGAATCCTTTATCTAGAACCCGTCTCAAAAATATAGATGGGGTTCGAGGGCAAGGCATCTGCCGATGAAAAGGCGGAGCATACACGGGAGTATGTGAGCATTTTGAATCGGCAGATAACGCAGCCATCGGACGTTAGATGTGTTTTTGAGGTGGGTTCTGATAAAAAATAGTTGACATTTTATTCATGCCGCAGTAATAAGGCCAAAAATTAAACGAAAGGCAATTTTTCAGTGAACCAGACAACTTCAGGCAAATTTTATTTTTGGTATTATTATTATGGTACCGGTCTGCCTGTGGTGCTCTGAAGCAACTATAACATAAACAGAGCGAAAAAAGCCGCGGGTGGATCGATAAACCCTGCGGTTTTTGTGTTTTTAAAGGCCGTGGGATAAAAGTCCGCACGGCCTTTTTTGCAGGCCAAAAAGGAGAAAAAGGTCATGACAATTATCGGCAAACAGATTCGAACCGAGCGCATCATCAACCGCAACACCGGTCGCACCGTGATCGTTCCCATGGATCACGGGATTTCGGTGGGCCCCATCAAGGGGCTGACCAACGTGAAGGATGCCATTCATGTGGTTTCGGAAGGCGGCGCCAACGCCATTGTGGAGCACAAGGGGCTGGTGGGCGCCGGTCATCGCCGCAAAGGCAAAGACATCGGGCTGATTATTCACCTGTCCGCCTCAACCAGCCTGTCGCCGCACCCCAACGCCAAAACCCTGGTATGCTCAGTGGAAGAAGCCATCAAGCTGGGCGCCGATGCGGTTTCCATTCATGTGAATATCGGCAACGGCGGCGAAAAAGAGATGCTGCATGACTTCGGCCGGGTCAGCTACGAAGCCCGCACCTGGGGCATGCCGCTGCTGGCCATGGTTTACCCGCGCGGGGAGAAAATCAAGAATGAGTATGACGTCGAGGTTATCAAACATGCCGCCCGGGTGGGGGATGAAATGGGCGCGGATATTGTCAAGGTCTCCTATACCGGCTCGGCTGAATCGTTTAAGGAAGTAGTAGCCGGATGTTCGGTGCCGGTGGTCATTGCCGGCGGTCCCAAGATGGATTCCGACCGCGACATCCTGGAGATGGTAAAGGGGTCTATCGAAGCCGGCGGCGCTGGTGCTTCCATCGGCCGCAATGTTTTCCAGCATCGCGATCCCCAGCGCATGGTGGCGGCCATCTGCGCCATCGTTCATGAAAACAGGAGCGTGGATGAGGCCCTTGAAATGTTGAGATAAGAATCACCTTCAAAAGAATGCGTGATCCTTGAGGATTCTAGGGTTCAAGTGAAATGAAAATATGCTATAAGGCTGGGAGCGATAAGGGAAGGAAACAGGGGTCGGGGATCGGGGCTAAGCCGGATCAGTATTCAGCCTATATGACTGAAATCTGAAAGGCTGAAAAGATCGTAATTCCACCACTCGAACCCTTGAACCCGTTCTTTCCAAAAGAAAGGAACAAAGATGCGTACCATCTGGGTAAAGGTCGATCCCTGGGACAAGACGCTGGTGACAACGGCCCTGGAAGGCGGGGCCGACGGCATCATGATGCCCAAGGGGTTTTCACAAAAGGCAAAGGCCCTTGGCCGGATTCAGACCATTTGCGAAGACGGCGACATCATTCCCGGCCGCGACGTGGTGGTGTATCAAATTAAAAGCGGTGATGACGAAACCGAAATCACACGGCTGAGCCGTCAAAAGCGCGTGATCCTGCAATGCCACGACTGGACCGTCATCCCGCTGGAAAACCTGATCGCCAAGGGCGCGGATGTCATCGCCGAAGTCTGCAGTTTGCCGGAAGCCCAGACCGCTTTCGGCATTCTGGAAAAGGGCGTAAAGCATATTCTGCTGGACATTCGAAACGCGGCAGAACTTAAAAAAGCCCTTTCCGTCTTGACGGCCGACGTCGAGCAAATTGGACTGCGGCCGGCCCAGATCCAAGCCGTTAAACCGGTGGGCATGGGCGACCGGGTCTGCGTGGACACCTGCAGCGCCATGGAACCCGGGCAGGGGATGCTGGTGGGAAACAGCAGCAGCACGCTCTTTCTGGTTCACGCCGAAAGTGTTGCCAACCCCTACGTTTCCCCCCGGCCGTTCCGGGTCAACGCCGGGCCGGTGCACGCCTATACGCGCGTGCCCGACGGCAAGACCCGTTACCTTTCCGAGCTGAGCGCCGGCGATCCGGTCCTGATCGTTGATTTTAACGGTCACACCACCGTGGGCACGGTGGGACGGATCAAAATTGAAAAACGTCCCCTCATGCTGGTGGCGGCCCTGGTGGACGGCAAACCCGTGACCGCCATTGTTCAGAACGCCGAAACCATCCGCTTGACCGCACCGGACGGCCAGCCGGTGTCAATCGTCAACCTGAACCCGGGGGATCAGGTCCTGGTGGCCACGGAAGCGGCCGGTCGGCATTTCGGGCATAAGATAGAGGAGACGATCACAGAAAAGTAGAGTTGGGTCTGTGATACAGGATTCAAGGATTCCAGGGGACAAGGGTTCAAGTGAAATGAAAATAAACAATTTAAGGTAACTCATGGATAAACCATCAAAACAGGAACAAATACCAAATGGGGTTTCGGCCCTTGCGATCACCGGGCTGCGCAGGGACATCGACAAGATTGATGAACAGATCCTCGATCTGATCAACCAGCGGCTTTTGCTGGCCCGCGAAATCGGTAAAATAAAAGCAAAACAAGGCGACCGGCTGGTGGACGGCGCCCGTGAAAGCACGCTGCTCAAACGGCTGCTGGCACTGAACAGCGGCCCTTTAAGCAAACATGCCCTGCGGCACATCTTTACCGAAATCATTGCAGCGGCCCGTGAAATCCAGACCCCCCAGCGGGTGGCCTATCTCGGTCCTGAAGCCACTTTTACCCATATTGCCGCGGTGAATCATTTTGGCCGCTCCGTGACGTTTGTACCCCAGGGGAGCATCCGGGATGTTTTCAGCGAAGTTGAAAAGGGCGCTTTTCATTACGGCGTGGTGCCGGTGGAAAACTCCATTGAAGGTGCGGTCAACTACACGTTGGATCTTTTTTTTGAATCGGAACTGAAAATCTGTGCTGAAATTTATTATGCCATCTCCCACGATCTGCTGTCCATCGACTCGGATCTGAGGGATATCCGGACAATATATTCGCACCCCCATGCCTTTGCCCAGTGCCGTAAATGGCTTGAAAAACATCTGCCCCAGGCAGCCCTTATGGAATGCAGCAGCACGGCCGAGGCCGCCCGCAAAGCTTCCGGTGAGAACGGAACCGCCGCCATTGCCAGTCAGGAAGCTGCCCAGAGCTACAAGCTGGAGGTGATGGCCTCCCGGATCGAAGATGCTTCCCGCAATGTCACCCGCTTCCTGGTGATCGGAAAGGACGATATCGGCCGAACCGGGGCGGACAAGACCTCTATCATGTTTGTGACCTCCCATGTTCCCGGCGCTCTTTTTAAAGTTTTAAAACCCATTGCCGAC
>Ga0180009_10004891_pt1 | contig 14576 bp, 16 predicted proteins | sample OS_PC_MetaG_FD_123537 | JGI IMG/M metagenome (GOLD analysis project Ga0180009, IMG submission 123537) | Groundwater microbial communities from the Aspo Hard Rock Laboratory (HRL) deep subsurface site, Sweden - OS_PC_MetaG | ecosystem: Environmental > Aquatic > Deep subsurface > Groundwater...
GATTTCTGTTGAGAATATCTCCTATCTGACGAAAGGTTAATCCCTGTTCTCTTAACTGCCACAGTCGTTCCCGGTCTATTAAAAACAAATGGCAATAATCTTTCATTTTGCGCCTCCTTAGGATAGTTATTTTACCCTAACTTGGTGCACTTCGTTTGCGAACTTAAGCTTGCTCTGGGAATCAAATACTCTAATGATTCGAATCATTAGAGTATTTGGTATTGACCGGCTTAAGTAAAGTTAACGGTTGGTAAAAATGATACTTTCTCCTGAATCTTCGGTAAAAAGCTGTTATCATTTATCCCATGATGAAAAAAAACATATCATAAAAAGCGACGTTATGGGTGTAAAAAATGTCAGTCTTTTTCAATAATCCGTTGGAGGAAAAACAAAATTTCACTTATCTGAATATTGCCAACATGCCCAAGGACAACAACGGTCTTGAAGGCTTCTTTTCCCAATTAGAAACCAAAGCATCAAGACACCGGGGATTAAAATAAACCAGAAGAGAAAACCTAATCAGCTGGCAGTTTTGGTTAACTGAATTTGATAAAAGACTCTAAGACTACAAGATAATCAAAATCGTTTCTATAATTCCAAGAACCAACTGATAACGTCAATTAAGCCTATTGACCCGAGTTGATAAAACTTGTAACCTGAAAATAGAAATGTCTCAAATTTCTCACTGGAAATTAAGACCAGAAATTTGGCAGCAAGTTTTTGAGAGCTTGATTGACTCACTTAATAAAGTCGGAAAAAATCGCCGTGACCTTCTGATTTCTTTCCTTCTGACCCCAACGGAAAAAGTAATGATCGCCAAAAGAATGGCGGCCGCCCTTCTTTTAGAGAAAGGAGCCAGTTATCAAGATATTTATCAGTCAGTTCACTTAAGTCCATCTACTATAGCCAGTATTAAGAACAGGTTGGAAGAAAACGAAAAATACCGTCAGCTGGTTAAAGGTCTTCTTTCTATAAGGAGAATAGACGATTTTTTTTCAAAATTGGCTAGAGAGTTTGTTAAATTAGGTACTTACGGGAAAGGAAACAAATTTTGGAGGGAGATTAAAAGAGACCTTGATCGTGAGGCAAGGAGCAAAATACTCTAATGATTCGAATCATTAGAGTATTTTGGGTTTCTCCCTCTTTTTTATCTCATAAATGGCTCTATCCAAAGAGACGTTTGGGTGTGGGTTAGTACCCGTTCTTTTGGTAAACACTTCCCGGCTCATATGGCCTCCGGGCTTGCGAGGATCAGTTAACCCTTCCTGATTTAGTCTGTGCCACCTCGCTTCCGGACAACCTGCCATCTTTGTATCTTTAGTAAAAATTAAAATGATTTTTTTTAATTACCTTCAAACTCCAATAGGCAAGGTACAGAATGCTTGATAGCACAAATAGGCTTGAGAAGATAACCAAAAAGAGCAGAGCCTCCCTTTCGTAAGGTAAATAAAAGTGAAAGAGCCTGGAGCTAATAAATAGTATTAGTGTTAAAAAAAGACTGATCGTCAAAGGGGAAACAATTAGTGAAATAACTAAGAACGTTTGTGAAAAATCACGCTTTTTCCTGATTTGCCGCAATGTGAGGAAGGGGTGGTAAACCAAGCCCAAACTGTTTTTAAAAAGAAGCCAGGATTCCCTTAATCCGATTAAGGAGGCGATCTTAAATATTCTTTTGCAAGAACTGCCGATTCCTTTCTTTGCCATAATTCTTTAAACTTGTTTTTGGCCCGGCCCAATTTGGATTCGACCGCTTTAACGGTAATTTCTAATATTTGGGCAATCGTTTTCATCGAAAGTCCGTCTACATATTTAAGACGTAAGATTTTTGAATATCCCTCGCTTAACTGGCAAAGGACATTTTTAATTTCCTGTTTTAATTCTTGCTTAAGATGTTTCCCTTCCGGCCCGAGAGCCTGGTCGGCAATTTCTTCAAAAAACGGCACCCTGGAAGCGAGAACCGTCTTTAGTTTTTTCTTGCGGTAAAAGTCAATTGTTTCGTGTTTGGCGATAGCGCAAAGCCAGGAAAAAAGCGGACAGCGGAACTCGAAGCCGGGCAAGGCCCTTAAAGCGGAAATAAAAGTTTCCTGCAAGATGTCTTTGGCGTCTTCCTCGTTGTCAACCCGTTTAAGAAGAAAAAAGAAAAGAGGTTGTTTAAATTTGCCGAAAAACTTTTTTAGGGTAAACTGGCTTTTTCCTAAAAGTTCTTCAACCAGAACTTTTTCGCAATCCGGAGTTTTTTTAAACACTAAATAAATTTTACCTTGTTTCTCTAGTGACTGCAAAAGCGTTGAAACCTTGTTGCGATCCCCGGTGTTCCAATAGGACTCTTTTTAGTAATCGATATTTCCAGAAGAGGAACTGCCCGGCTAAGGTTGTGTTATTATTGTTTCAGGTTTGAGACAGCTTTAAGAGAGTTTTTTGCGTTTTAGATTCTCGATCAGCAAACGCTCTATCAGTAAATGAGTCGCTGTCAATGGGTGAGTGAGCAGATCTTTAATGAGCAAATGGATCAATAAACAAATAATTAAATGGTCAGATGGTTAAATGCTGAATGTCCAAATAAATGTTTAATGATTAAATGGCTAAATGAATAAATATAATATTGTTTCTTTCGGTTCGGCGATTTTAGACATCTTCCTGATTTCGGACGGGTTCAAGCTGATTGAAAACGGAGAGGGCAGTGTTATCTGTCAGAACTATGGCGAAAAAATCGAAGTGGAGAAAAGAGTCATTTGCAGCGGTGGCGGCGGCACCAACACCGCGGTAAGTTTTTCCCGCTTTGGTTTAAATTCGGCGGTAGCGGCCCGTTTGGGCAATGACCCATTTGGCAAAATGATCATTGCCGAACTGGAAAAAGAAAAAGTGGCTACCGGCTTGCTCTCGGTCAGAGAGGAGGAAACTGACAATTCGGTAGTTCTTTTGGGTCCGGATGGGGGCAGAACGATTTTAGTCTGCCGGGGCCAGACTAAACTGGAAATAGCTGATGTTGACTGGGCAGCGTTAAGCGCTGGCTGGTTTTACTTAACCTCTTTAGAGGGCAACCTTGAGTTGGTTGAAAAATTAATAAATTTTGTCGGAGAGAAACAAACAGGCTTAGCTTGGAATCCGGGAAAATTAGAATTAGCCGACAAAGACCGGGTTATCCGCTTAGCCTCTTCGGCTAAGGTTTTTAATCTCAACAGAGAAGAGATGGAAATTCTACTCGATCAAAAAATGGAAGAAGCCGGTTTTTGGCCTTCCGTAGAAAGATTGGCCGCTGAGCAAGTCGTTGTCACCGACGGCAGAAAAGGGGCTTACCTTCTCTCCCGGGGGCAAAAACCCCATTTCGAATCAACCCCGGCTGGTTCTCCGGTAGACGAAACCGGTGCCGGCGACGCCTTCGGCAGCGCTTTTGTTTACGGCTTAATCAAGGGCATGGAGCCGAAAGATGCTTTTGCTTTGGCAATGAAAAATGGCACTTCAGTAGTCCGGTATATTGGAGCAAAAGAAGGTTTGTTGAGGTCCTCAGATATTTTTTAAACAAATTTCTAATCCTTATAACTTTTAAATTTTGATTTTTGAATTTTAATTTTGGCTCCATGAAACCTTCCCAGCTTGAGATTTTGCCCAATATAGAGAAAAGGAGCAACGAAAAAAAATCCCGTTGGCTGACAATACTTTTTTTAGGACTGACAATAGTGCCCAGTTTTATTTTTTGGTTTTTTTCCGGTCTTCGGGAGAAAAAGATCAATTTAACTAATCCGATAAACTCGTTCAATTTTTCTCAGATTAAGCTTCCGGAAATAGACTCGGGCGATCGTTCGATTAAGCTCAGTCGTTGGGCGGCGACCAGGTTGTCGCAAATCTCCGGAAAATGGGCGATAAAAGTAGAATTTCTTGAAGAGGATTTTTCTTGGGCCGTAAATAAAAGCGATCAGTTTGTTGCCGCCTCCTTGATAAAACTGCCGATTATAGCAGCTTTTTATTACCAGGTGGAAAAAGGCGGCCTGACATTAGACGAGGTCTATGTCTTAAAAGACAAGGATAAAGCTTCCGGCGTGGGCAGTTTATCTTCCTACCAAGCCGGAGCAGAGTTTACCTTAGGAGAATTAGCCGCTTTGGCTCTTTCCCAATCGGACAACACTGCCGCTGCGGTGTTGCAGAAGAAAGTCGGGGAGGCGGAAATCAATCGTTTGATTTTAGATTGGGGCATGACAGGCACCAGTTTGGAGGAAAATTTAACTACAGCGGAAGAGATCACTTTATTCTTTAAAAAGCTTTACCAAAACCAGATTTTAAGCTCTGAATCAAGCCGGAAAATGCTTGATGATTTAACGGATACTGTTTTTGAGGACTGGATCCCCGAAGGTGTTCCGGAGGGGATCAGAGTTGCCCACAAAGTCGGCGTTGAAATAAGGGCAATTTCGGACGCCGGTATTGTTTTTACCCCCGGCGAACCTTTTGTCCTGACTATTTTGAGCCAGGAGGTCAATACTAAAACCGCTTCCGAAATCTTCCCCGGATTAGTTAGCGATATCTACTGGATTCTGATAGGCGACTGAGTCGGTGTTGGCCCGTCTTGGCAGCGCTGGTTCGGCTGGGAACCTTTTAGAAAATATTCTTCAACGATCTTTGGGCATGACTGGCAAGGCAGAGTTCCGGTTGTCCGGCAGATAGGAGTTTTAACCACCTCTTCCGGTCTAGGCCAGTCTTCCTGGTCCTTTCCCGCTAATACTGCCATGATAATCTTGTTCCAAATCGGAGTCGCTCCGGTTATTCCGGAAGCAACATAACTCATCGGTGTGTTGTCGTTGTTGCCCACCCAGGCGGCAACTAAAATAGAAGGGGTATATCCGAAACACCAGTTATCCCGCAAATTGTTAGTGGTGCCTGTTTTAGCGGCCACCTTGTGATCGGATATTTTTAGAAGCGAGTTTGGTCCGAAAGCGAGGGTTCTGGCGTTGTTGTCGGAGAGGATGTCATTTAGTATAAAGGCGATTCCTGGTTTTATCGCCTGGTAAGATCCCGGGCAATAAGATTGGGAAAGACATCTGTTTTGATAAATTGTTTTTCCGCGGTGGTCTTTAATCTGGATTAGCGGATCAATCGGAATAACTTCACCCAGGTTAGCCAATGCGGAATAAGCTTGAGCCAAGTCTATCATTTTGATTTCCCCTCCTCCCAAGGTCAGCGAAAGCCCAAACCTGGAAGTGTCACCCCAAGTGGTAATTCCCATCCTTTCTCCGGTTTTAATCATTTGGTCGACCCCGTAGGAGGAAAGAACCTTTACCGCCGGGATGTTAAAAGAAGAAGCCAAAGCAGTTCTCAAAGAAATGTTGCCGTGAAATTTGTTGTCGTAATTTTTAGGCGAGTAAGGCGGCTGGCCCGGGATCCGGTAAGTAATCGGAGTGTCCGGAATAATTGTGGCGGCAGTATAACCTTTATCAAGTGCGGTAGCGTAATTGATCGGTTTAATTGCCGATCCCGGCTGTCTTGGCCTCAATACCACGTTAACATTGCCGTCATTTTCAAAATCGAAGTAGTCTTTAGATCCGACCATGGCCAAAATCTCTCCGGTTTTAGGTTTAACCACCAAGACGGCGCCATTACCGATTTTCAATGGGGTAAGCTTTGCGATTTCCTCTTCGACGGTTTCTTCCGCCATTTGCTGTGTTTTCCAGTCTAAAGTGGTAACTACTTCCAGGCCTTTTTGCTCGATCTCGTTGGTGCCGTAGGTTTCCGCCAGCAGTTCTTTAATGTAGAAAACGAAATGCGGCGCTTTGATCGGGTCCTGTTTGCGGGTGAACCTCAGCGGAGTAGCGATTATTTCAATTGCCTGTTCGGGGGTAAGATATCCCGACTTGACCATTTCACCGACTACCTGCTCCTGCCTTTTTTTAGCGAATTCCGGATAAGGACCAAAAGGTGAATACTTGCTTGGAGCTCTGGTCAGGCCGGCCAAGAAAGCCGCTTCAGCCGTGTTTATTTCCCAAACGTGCTTGTCAAAATATTTTTGGCTGGCTTCTTCGATTCCGTAGGCGGTTCCGCCGTAGGGGATTTCATTAAAATACATCCGGAAAATCTCGTCTTTGGAAAATTTGGATTCGACCATGACTGCCAAAATCGCCTCACGGATTTTCCTTTTTAATGTCTTTTCGTTGTTAAGCAGACTGTTTTTAACCAATTGCTGGGTAATAGTAGAACCGCCGATTTGCGGTTTTTCCGGGTAAAAAAGATTATGTCTGATTGCTCTTAAAATCCCTTTCCAGGACAAGCCGTTATGGTTGTAAAAATTTTTGTCTTCTATCGCCAATGTCGCTTGGATCATATAAGGCGGTATTTTTTCCAGAGGAACCAGGCTCCGGTTTTGTTCGCGGTATATTTTGTATAGAAGTATTTTAGAGCGGTCGTAAATTTTGGTAGTCAGAGGCGGGTCTTTTTCGATCAGCCGGTCCGGGGAGGGTAGATCTTTAAACAGGTTGATAATAGCGCCGGTTATCATCAGGATAATTCCGAGAAAAGTCAGTCCGAAAGCGATCTTCCTTTTTTTCTCGATCGAAAGCGATCTTTTCTTGGCGGATTTTTTAATTCGGACAGTCCGGGCTCTTTTTGTTTCTGTGGCTTCAACCCTTTTTTTTCTCGCTTCAACGACTATCTCCCTGAGTTTAAGAATAAATTGCTTGATTACCAAAAAAATCAGTCCGGCTAATACTCTAAGGAAGTAAAGAATTATTTTTACCCCGTAAAGTAGGGGAATGATAAAGATATATTTGGCTTTTTTGCTGAAGTTTTTCAGTCTTTCCGCCAATGGTTTGGTGGTAAGGTCGCTCTTGAGCTTTAAAAAACCCTTTTCAAGAATCTTGGCCAAAAATAGCAGCAGCCGGTACCCCGGCTTGCCCAACAGGGCTAAAATCTTTGGAAGCACTTTCCTATAATATTCAACAAATAGATCTTTCTATGGCAAGGAATAAAAAAACCTGTCTTACGACATCAATCCGGATCTTACCTTAGGGATTGGCATCAAATTATTGTCCCAGCACCAAGAAGACCACGGGCGCAAAACCATGGATGAATTGGTCTTCTGGTACGGAATGTTCACCCTGATAGGACAATGAAAGGTGCCACGGATGTCAGTCCGTGGGAGCTCCATTTTCCTTGAAATAATCAAGAGATAATATTTTTGAAACCGGTTGGAACTTACTCCGATTATATCCCATCTTATAGTTTGATTAAACAGGAAGATTAAATATGTAGTGTAAAAAGTAAAAGCTAAAAGTGAAAAAGTTAAAGGTTAGGGGAAAATCGGAAAGATACGAAGGTTAAAAGTTAAAAATTAAAAATATTAAATTGCTAAATGGTTAAATATATCTCTTCGTCATCCTGAGGAATCCGCCAGCTGGCGGATGATGACGAAGGATCCCTGCCCGCATCGCCTGACGGTTCTCGCCCGCTAACGCCTGAGCGTAGCGATGGCGAGCAGGCAGCGTCTGGCGGGCGCGGCCCTTGTGTAAGCAAGTTGCCCATTCCATGGGGATTCTTCGCTACGCTCAGAATGACAACGATCAGGGGACTCCGTACCATTCGGTACAGGGTAAAATTCTTCGCCCGACGCAACGTCGGGATCAGAATAACGAAAAAGACAATTCTGTCTAACGACCTAACAATTTAACCGTTTTAATTTTTGAGTTTTTATTACCCATTACAGATTCCCAGTTACGGTTTAGTATCTTAAAGTCACCGGTTTGTCCCGGGCAGGACAGTCAAGACAGATCATTGCCCCCAAGGGGTCGGTAATCACTTCATGCTCTTGCCACTCGGCGTTGTCATCCGGTTCACCCGGCTGGATTACCCAGCCGGTCTCTCTGTTTACTAAAACCTGCTTCCTGCTTGATTGGGTTGGAGGAACAGTGCCGTCAATAAAAAACTCATACCTGGATTGGCATCCTTCTTCCGGCTGGGTCGCCCCGGACAGGTTGCAAACACTGGTGCCGATAATGCCGACTGGTTTTTTGGGCCATTCCTGTTTTTGGTTTTCCAGGAGTTTGGTGATAATCTTGTTCCAGATCGGCGAAGCTCCGGTCACTCCGGAAGCGACATAACCCATCGGTGAATTGTCGTTATTACCCACCCAGACGACGACAACCAAGTTGGGGGTATAGCCGACAGTCCAGTTATCCCTTTTGTCGTTAGTGGTTCCGGTTTTAACGGAAACTTCCGGATGGTTTTTGACTACCAGATCAGAGCTTGAACCGAAAGCGGCCGACCGGGCGCTGTTATCGAGCAAAATTTCGTTTACCAAATAAGCCGCTTCCATAGGTAAAACTCTTTCTCCGTTGTCAAACTGCTTTTCTTCTAAAACCTTGCCGTTCCGGTCTTCGACCTTCAGGATCGAGACCAGGTTTTTTCTGACTCCTAAATTGGCTAAAGTGCCGAAAGCAGTGGCCATTTCGGTCATTCTGACCTCGCCCCCGCCTAAGGTTAAAGAAAGCCCGAACTCAGCAGGGTCTCTTTCTCCCAAGCTGTCTAATCCCATGGCAGAAGCAGAGGCGATAAAAGTTTCAATTCCGTTTAAAGCCAGCATCTTTACCGCGGGAACATTAAAAGAGTTTCCCAAGGCGTAGCGCACCTGCACCGGTCCGTGAAAAAGACCGTCGTAATTTTTGGGGCAGTAAATCTCCGGACCGCCGGAGAAACAACTGGGAATATCGGCAAAAATAGTTGCCGGAGTTACTTTCTTTAAAGCCAATCCGACCGCGTAATTTAACGGTTTTATCGCCGACCCCGGCTGCCTTAAAGCGGTAGTGACATTAAACTTGCCGTCTATATCTTCGGAAAAATAATCTTTGGAACCGACCATGGCCAAAATTTCCCCTGTTTTCGGGTTAGTTACCAAAACCGCTCCGTTGCTTACCTTTGCCCTCTTTAGTTTGGCCACCTCAGTGACCACTGTCGCCTGAGCCAAATCTTGGATTTCAAGATCAAGGCTGGTGGTTATTTTCAGCCCGCCTCTTTCCGCCGCTTGCTGGCCATACCTTTCCGCCAGCTGTTCTTTAACAAAAAAAACAAAATGAGGGGCTTCAATCTTGATTGCCGGAGAAGCGAAAGCTAACTTTTCCTCTTTGGCCTGTCGGTAGGTTTCCTGATCGATCAATTCCAGTTCCATCATTTTTTCCAAAACAATTTCCTGTTTAGTTTTGGCTCGGTCCGGGTGGATGAATGGTGAATAACTGCTCGGCGCCGCCGGCAACCCGGCCAGTAAAGCCGCTTCGGCTAAATCAAGGTCGACTGCTTTTTTGCCAAAATAAGTTCTCGCCGCCGCCTCGATACCGTAAGCAGTGCCTCCATAGGGGATTTGGTTGAAGTACATTTCCAAAATTTGGTTTTTTGAGTAAAAGATTTCGGTCAAAATTGTCAAAATCGCCTCTTTCGCCTTTCTGCTTAGGGTTCTGTTTTGGGTTAATAAGGCATTTTTCACTAACTGCTGGGTAACAGTAGACCCTCCTTGAAGACGCCGATTGAAAACAATGTTGATTAAGGCCCGGCTGATTCCTTTAAGATCAAAACCGAAATGGCTATAAAAATTTTTGTCTTCAATTGCCAGGGTGGCTTTGATCACATAATCGGGTAGTTCTTCTAATTTTACCGGGGTCCGGTTTTGCTCATTGTAAATCTGGTAAAGCAGGTTGCCGTTCCGGTCGTAAATCTGGTTTGAGGCCGGGTAGGTGAAGGAGGAGAGCCGTTTGGGTGAGGGTAAAGAGCGGAGCACTAAGACGAAAGAAACTATCGCCGCTAAAGATAAAACCACCGCGATCGGAAATTTGAGCCGGTTAACTCTCTCTCTTGCCTTTTTGAAAAAACCAAAAGATCTCTTTTTAGCCCTTTTTTTCTTTTTCGGTTTATTCTTAACCTCAATCGCCTTTTTTCTTGGTTTTTTATTTTGTTTTTTTGCCACGGCTAATACTTTTCCATATAAAATTTTCTCTTTTCAGGGTCAAATTTCTCGATTGCGTACCTAAGCATGGTTCTAGGCATTCTCCGGCAGTACTTTCTAAGAAAAACCTCCTCTTGTTTTTGATCTATCTTGCCCACCTCTCTCAACATCCAGCCGACGGCTTTGTGGATCAAATCATGCTGGTCGTTCAAAAGAATTTCAGCGATTTTAAAAGTGTCTTCAAACTTTCCCCTTTTAATAAAAGGAAAAGTGGCCATAATGGCGATCCTTCTTTGCCAAAGATTGTCCGATCTTGCCAACCGGTAAAGAGTTTTCTTCTCTCCGGGGTGATCCATAAGGTAACCACCAACCAGATTAGGAGCACTGCAGTCGACCAGATCCCAATTGTTGGCCTGCTTGCAGTTTTCAAGATAAAATTTGTAATTTTTCTTTTTAGTTTTTTCATCTCCCTTTAAGTATTGGTTTACCAAAATTCCCCAGCCGGCGGAGCGATGCTCGTGGACCTTGCCGTAAATCAGTTTTTTAATTTCGGAAAGGGTCAATCTCGGGTGTTCTTTGATGACTTTTCTTGACTGGTCGGTTTTAATGCCGATAAAAATGTCTCCTTCCCCGTATTCTCCTGCGCCGGTTTTAAAATATCCGGATAGGACTTTGGCCCTTTCCGGGTCGGCTATTTTTTTCAGCGCCGTTTTAACCGAGGCGGCGGTATTCTTAATCATCGGTTCTATATTTTACCAAATAAAGCACATTCGGGCTCGTGTTCGAGGTTTCTCCCTCTCTGTCACGCCGACTCGCCTCAATACGCGAAAGCCTCGAACCGGGTATTTCGATCCTGGAAGTGAAGATCTGAAACGATCCAGGATCGTGATTACTAAAAACAAGCGAAGCGTTCTTCTTCCGTCATTCCGAATTTCTGCAGAGCAGAAAGAGAAATCTATCGCCAGTGTATTTTCTTTCTGTCATTCCGATCCTGAGCTTATTGAAGGATTTACAATCCTGAGGCTTTGTCGAAGGAGAGTTGAGAATTTAAATGATCATTTTAATAATCGCTGTTATTGCGATTATTGTCCAGATAATATTCAAAATTCCGGGCTGATACGCCTTCTTTCTGAAGGAGCTAACGACTATCCCAAGGGCGCCGGTAGCGTTCAGAAGTTGGTATGCCATACCACCCGCGCTAATCACATTAAAATTAAGTAACGCATAAGCCCCAACAATCGCAATGGTTCCATACCAACCAATTACTTCTTCAATAATTTTACTATTCGTAAGCATCTCTTTTTGATAATTTATAAATTGTCAATTTTGGCTAACGTTTGCGTATATGGGAAGTTTTGGCCTTTTCCCAACTTATTTCTTGTAATGTTTTGTGATTTTAAAAACTTCGGCTCTACCTTCTGTAATAAAAAACAAAGCTCGATATTTACGATCAAGCAGGAAAGAGTAAATGCCTCGCCAATGGGGTTCAAGTAGTTCCGTGTATAAAGAAGGATGACGAATGTTTGTCTCAAAAAGTTGTTTGGCTTTATTCCATTTGCGTCTCAAGCTATATTTGCCAATGGTTCCACCAACGTCTTTTTTGAGCGGTTTGATTTGCATACTTTTTAGCATAGGAAGACTTCCGTAGCCCATCTTCTAGATCCGCCAGAAATTCATCTGTATAGAATTTGTAGCTCTAAAGTCAGCCACGACTTCATCAATAAAATCTCTCAAGGGTAATTCAAACATTCTTGCTGCCATGGTTCGATAAGCTTGAGCTTGTTGCTTGAGACGCAAATACTCCTGTTTGGATAAAGTAACAGGATCATTTAGTTGTATGGTGTGGTTAGCCATATGCTAGTAGTATACAATACCAAACCAAAGCTTCGTTAGTCAAAATTGGAAAAGGCCAAAATTTGGGTGAGCCGCGAGCCGAGCGGCGAAGGCGAACCGGATATACCGTGTTGTCCGACCTGATCCTGGGCGAATGATCGATTAGAAAATGAGCGAAAACGCAGAGGGGTCGGAGTGAGTAGAACGAACAGAGAAGTTAAAAAAGTATTTTCTAGCTTACTTAAAGATTCTCAGTTAAAAACTTTCTAAGGCTAATTAGATCTCTCTTTTCGCTGTCGTAGTAATATGTTTGAATACCTACAAATTGCGCGGACTTGATGGCGTCTTTGTCATGTTCAAAATAGACTACATCCTTAGCATCTAAATTAAAATGCTTGAGCATCATTTTGTAATAATTTGGGTCGGTTTTCTCGGGATCGTGCTTCAGTGTAAACACTTCGTAAGGCATATCGTCTAGACCAAACTTCCTCATTTGCTCGTCATTTGCCCCAGTCAAAATGATTTTCCTATTGGGGTACTCCTCAAGCATTTTATACATATCATCAAAGACACCTACATCCTTGATTACAAAAGCACCAATCGCGTCAACTAGAATTATTTTCATGGCCTCAAGAAAATACTTTTTTAATTTCGGATAACGGCCGCGAGCCCTGCACCAGAATAAATTCGATGCAGGGCAAGCGGCATTTTGTCTAACGTTTCAGTATGGCCGAAGTCGCCAATTGTTAAACTGCCTTATTTTAAAACAATTGATAGCGATTTGAGAGAGGAGGTGCAACCGAACGAACCGGCTATACTGTGTTGTGCGACCTGAAGGAGGAGAGTAAAATTTTCGGCCTGATACTCTCCGACTGAAAGTGCAATGGGGTCGAGGAGCTTAAGCGACGAAGAAGTAAGAATCGTCTAAATTTTCTTTTGATCGTTAGGAATTGAAGGCTAGCGGATGGTGATAATTAGGGTTTCTTCTAAAACAGACCAACTATGGTTGACTCCCCTGTCCCAGTAAGTATAGTCGCCTTCTTTTTCCAAAACGATCTCTTGGTTTTGGTCAGGAAACTTTAAAGATACCTTGCCCCTAATTAGGAAAGTAAGGGTTTTGGACTGAAGATTGGTTCCGGGGCTATCTTTTGATTCGCCGGGATGGTGCAGACCCCATTTAATTTCTAAATCATTGGTTTGAAATGGAGAGCCGGGCTCTATGAAATGCCCTAGGACCCAAAGGTTGCCGTTTCTCTTATCAATAATATCTTTAAAGTTTCCGTTCGTTATTTTGTTCATAAATTTAGACGATTATAATTTTGCACAACTCGTTATTATGCGAACTGTTTTCTTAATATCAAACTAATATTGTATATTATATGAAGTCATGTTAATTTTTATTTAGTTTGAATACACTTAACTTCTTAACTAAATATCAACGAATACGTCAAATCGAATTGAATAAAACGAAATAAACGCGGTCATTAGATCGACGGCAAACAGGAAACACAGATTATTGTCGCCTCTTTCGTATGAAACAGGGTTCCAGACTGCGTCTTGCCGAAGCCAAGCTACAGCGAGGCGAAGGCGGCAGCCATTCCGTAGCCTCTGGCGAAGGATGGCGGCAAACCTCTGACGTTGTCAGAACCTATTTTCTGAATTGGAAATAGTTCAACCTATACAAATTGGGCTGCTTTTTTGGTGATTATTGAAGCTTCAACTTGCTCTTTTGAGCCTTTGATGTCTTTAATATAGAAAGCGGCGGTCATTAACTTTTTGTAGTCATAAATCTTTTCGATAAATTCAATTCCGTCTAAATGATCGTATTCATGTTGAATTACTCTGGCCAAAATTCCATCGCAAGTTAATCTAAATTTTTTGCCGTTTTGATCAAAGGCTTCTATGGTTATTTCTTTCGGCCTTTTGACTGGTCCGAATAACTGACCATTAAGTAAACTTCCACAGCCTTCATAAATAACAGTTTTTTGGGTAGAGTGACCCACAGTTACTGGATTAATGTAGATTCTTAGTTCATCAATTTGGTCGGCTGTCCGAAATTTAGTTTCTCGAGGTTCGGTCACAAACACTTTCCAGTTTTCACCAATTTGTGGTGCCGCCATGCCAATTAATCCGCTGGCCTTCATTGAATCAACTAAGTCGTCAACAACCTTTTTCAATGCCGGATTGTTAAAGTCTTCAACCGTTTTGTTAGAAGCCTTTAATCTTGAATCGCCTATCTGAATAGTTTCTCTGATCATAAATAATTATACAATGCCGGATGCTGTTTTACTAAAGGTGCTCATGTGTTTATCTACGCCTAGTCAACTTTTTACGTTGCGGAGGAGGCGGGATTCGAACCCGCGGGCCCTGTTAAGGGCGCGATTTAGCAAACCGCTGCCATTGGCCACTAGGCGACTCCTCCAAAAACTACTGCCTTATTTTACCAAGTAAATCTCTAATTTGCTGTTTTAAAAACCTTTTTCCCTCTGTTGTCTTAAGGTACTTTTCTCTTCTTTTAGCGTCTGATTTTAAAAGATAAGCTTCATAATGAATTAACTTTATAGGTAGTCTATTTTTAGTAGACTTAACCTTCCTTCTTTTATGTTCAACAATTCTTCTTTTTAAATCACCGGTAAACCCGGTATAAATTTGATTATTCTTTAGAAGCAAAAGATAAACGTAAAATATTTTATTTCGGCTATGAACTTGTTAAAAAGGGATTCGCCCTATCATTCGATAGGGCGCCCCGTCGGATGACTGGGGCCAGAGCCCCGTCGGATGACTGGGGCCAGAGCCCCGTCGGATGACTGGGGCCAGAGCCCCGTCGGATGAC
>Ga0180009_10004892_pt1 | contig 14576 bp, 13 predicted proteins | sample OS_PC_MetaG_FD_123537 | JGI IMG/M metagenome (GOLD analysis project Ga0180009, IMG submission 123537) | Groundwater microbial communities from the Aspo Hard Rock Laboratory (HRL) deep subsurface site, Sweden - OS_PC_MetaG | ecosystem: Environmental > Aquatic > Deep subsurface > Groundwater...
CGTCGGGCAGAATATGAAGTACCTGATCATTGGACCCGGTGGTCGTTATTTCGGTTGTCTGCTTTTTGGAGCGGCAGCCTGGAAGTCGGCAGATCGTGACCGCTGGATCGGCTGGACGCCGGACCGGAACTGGAGCAGGAGTTGATCGCCTATGCCCGCAGCAAGGTGTCCAACATCAAATGCCCCAGGACCATCGATTTCATGGCGGAACTGCCCCGCACACCGGCCGGAAAGCTGCTTAAACGGCTGCTCAAGGAGCGGTACCGGTAGCCATGCGGTCATAACCACCTCCCGGAGGCGGGCAAGGCTGAATTCGCAAAACTCCCAGTGAATAACGCCGAGAATGAGTTCAATGCCAGATTGATCATGACACCCCGCTGAACCTGGGTAACATTGTATCAATAGTGACATGCATGTCCTGTTACCCAGCTGAACTGTTAAAATAAAATATCTCATGAACACAACGGCATCAATGGCAGCAACGCTCAAGAACGCCGGTCACAGGGTCATCGGCTGCTTTCCCCCCTATCCGCCCCTGGAACTGCTGCACAGTATGGGATGCGTGCCGGTGGTCCTGTGGAACCTGAGGAATGAGATCGAGGGAACGGCCGATAGCGACAGGCACCTGCAGACCTTTACCTGCTCCGTCGGCCGGCATCTGACACAGTTCCTGCTGGGTTCCGATGCACCGCAGTTTGACGGCCTGTTGATGACCAATGCCTGTGACACCCTACGCAACCTGCCCGAAATCATCACCGGGGAGTTCCAGCAGCGCGGGCGGGAGCTGCCCTTCTTCAAGCTGCACATTCCAGCGATACCGCCCGCTCAGACCCATGGCAGGGACTACCTGGAATACAGGATCCAGGCGCTGATCGATGAGCTGGAAACAGCTTTTGGTCAGGCGTTCTCAGGCGAGGCTTTCAGGGCGAGCACGGCGCTCTATCAAAGGGCCCGGGAGGAGCTGCGAACCCTTGAAGGGGCCGTTGCCGATGGAAGTATCCCCTTCGCGGCATTTCACCGGCTCAGCTGCACGATGTTCAACCGGCCGATCGAAGTGTTTCTGCAGGATCTGAAGATCTTTCGTGAAACCCGTATCGACCATGCCGACAGCGGGAAGCCACGAACAAATGGTCTTCCCGTGGTGATGCTCAGCGGAATCATCCCGCCCCCCGATACACTGATTGAAGCGATCGAGACAGCCGGGCTCCGCATTGCCGGCAACGACCTGGGGCCACTGTTCCGCTCCTACCAGCACAGTCCGTCGCCCGGTGAAGATCCTGTGGCCTATTACCGCGACTTTTATGGAAACCATACCCCCTGTTCAACGTTGCTGTACACGTCCGACCGCCGCATCGGCATGCTGGAGGATCTGGCTGACCGGCGCCGGGTGCAGGGGGTGATCTTCATCGGGGAGAAGTATTGCGAATGCGAAACCTTCGAGTTCCCCTTTCTGGAGAACCGGCTGAAACACCGGGGGTTTCAGGTTCTCCAGCTGGAGTGTGCCATCGACGACAGGGACCATGTCGACGCTTTTAAAACCAGGATTGAGGTATTTGCCGAGATACTCACCAGCCAGGGAGAAACCGCATGGCATCATACGTCAAATCAGAATCCGGGAAACGGCTGACCGAGCTCATGGCCGGGTGCTATCTGGGAAATCACCAGCGGGCACAGCAGGGGGCCTTTGTTGTCTGGATCGCGATCGGTGTGCCCGCGGAGATCTTCCTGGGCTTCGAAAACGTGGTCTACGCGGTACCGGAGAGCCATGCGGCCATGACTGCTGCACGGGGGCTGGGTCCCGCCCAGTGCGAAAAGGCGGAGAGGGCGGGGTATTCGATGGATCTCTGCTCCTATGCCAGGATCGACCTGGGGACGGCATTTGACAATGGAAAGGACTCACCGGTCGGCGGTCTGCCAAAGCCCGATCTGCTGATCTCCAACAACAATAACTGCTCCCTGCTGGTAAAGTGGTTCGATGTCCTGCACCGGGAATGGAAAACCCCCCACTTCACCCTGGATATCCCCTTCTGTTATGAAGTGCAGAGCCCCCAGGACAAGAGCTATATCCTGGCCCAGTTCCACGACCTGATCCGGACCATTGAAGGGATGTCCGGCCAGCGGTTTGATATCGACCGGGTGGCGGAGGCCACCCGGTGCTCCAGCGAAGCCACGCGGCACTGGAAGCGGTTCCTGGCCTGTGCCGAATCGCGGCCCTCCGGGATCACCGCCTTCGACTCCTTTGTCCAGATGGCACCGATTCTGACCATGCGCGGAACCGCGGCCTACGCGGAGCACTTTCGTCTGCTGGCCGACGAAACCGAGGAGCGGATGGCAACGGGCCTCTTTCCGGTGGCGGATGAACGGTATCGTCTCTTCTGGGACAACATTGCCCCCTGGCACCAGCTGCGCAGGATGCAGAAAAGTCTGGCGGAACGGCAGGCCAATATTATTGCCGCATCCTATACCTTCTGTATCGGCGGCCTGGAGGGAACCTACGACCCCTGGTATTTCGAGGGCGGCGACCCGCTGGCCTACCTGGCCCGGACCCAGAACTTCTCCATCTGCCCCCACGGGATGACCCTCAGGCGGGCGGCGATGACCGGGGCCCTGGAAACCCTGGGCATCGACTGGGTGATCTTTGCCAGCAACCGCAGCTGCAAACCCTATTCGGTGATGCAGATGGATCAGCAGCGGTTCATCTCCGAAACCTGCGGCGTTTCCACCGTGATGATCGATATCGATCATGCCGATTCACGGAGTTACAGCGAAAAAAACGCCCAGCTGCGGATCGACGCCCTGCTCGAAAATATCGAGGCCCGGCGGTAACGGACATTTGACCCGGTCCCCCCACCGGGGTCGACCCGTCCAAAACCCGGCCGGGATTCCTCCCTCGAACCCGACTAAATCCCATCCGGTTCATTTCACCTTTTTTTCACGTTGTTTCCACATCGATTTCATTCCCGATGCCCTATACTGATTGTAACGTATCGATTCCGCTCTTTCTCAGCATGGTCCGGTGAGGTTTTTGCACTTCAGGACCAGTCAGTCGAGGTATTCAGTGGATTCAAGGGGATAGTGATTTAAAACCCTGGAAAACAGGACGTTTTCCCGGAGCACCAGGGATGGTTTCAGTTCGGTGCTGTGAGCCTCACACCTCATGTTTTAAATCGGTATTCCCTTGACGGGTGCACCCAATATGTGTGGGTACCTGTAAGCGGAAAGAGGTTGTTTGTTCAGAAAACCTTGGAAGCCAGGGATGGATTCATGCCTTTTTCTGAATAAATAACCTCTTGAAGCGGTTATGATCACATACCCACATGTTTTTGGTGCACCCCCCATGACGGAACGGTTGACAAATGGTCTGTAAGGGACGGCAGAAACCGAACCGGACGTTGCTGACGTTTTCTGAGGTAACGGGGTCACGACCCCGGCTCGTATTTCACCTTTTATGACAGGTTTCACCCATGGCACCGAAACCACACCTTCTAAAAAACCGGCGATCCGGCCTGCTGATCGGTCTGTACAGCCTGGTGTTTCTGGCCCTCGGAATAGTGGGCATGCAGCTTCTGGCCGCCATGAAGACCCCCCCGGCCAGGCGGACGATTCTGGAAAAACCCTTGCCGGTGAACACCATCAAGGCGGTCAGGGAATCGGTCACCCCTTTTATCACCGGCTATGGCGAGGTGAAGGCCCTGGAGATCGTCTCCCTCTCGGCGGAAATCCCCGGCAGGGTGGTGGCGGTTCACCCGCGGCTGGAATGCGGGGAGGTGATCCAGAAAGGGGAGCCGCTTTTCCGGATTGACATCCGCGACGACGAACGCTCCCTTGAGATCAACGGGAAAAGACTCTCAGCCCTGAAACGCAACCTGGAGCTGGCAGAGACCGATTTCAGCAGGATGAAGAAGTTGCGGAAACTGGTGGTTGTTTCAGATATCGAAAAGGCGGAGCAGGCCTATAACGCCATGTTCGACCAGGTGAAGCAGCTTGAGTATGTGGTTTTCCGGTCCGAACTGAATATCAGCCGGGCTGTGGTCATGGCACCCTTTGACGGCCGGGTGAAAACGGTGTCCGTGGAAAAGGGCCAGTTTGTATCAGCCGGTATGCCGCTGGTGACGCTGGTCAACGATACCGCCCTCGAGGTGCATATCGCCATTGACGCGGAAAAGGCAAAGGCGGTGCTGCGGTTCAAAAAGGATTCGGAATCCCGTCACCCGTCCTGGTTTTCCGAGCTGGAGCCGGTCCCGGTGGTGGTTGTCTGGTCCCAGGGAGAAAATCCCGTCAAGGCCTGGGGCGTAGTCCACCGCGTCATTGCCTTTGAACCCAGGAGCCGCACCCTCAAACTGGCTGTTCGGTTAACGGCCGGTGGCGAGACCCCGCACCCGGTGTTTCCGATTGTGGAAGGCATGTTCTGCCGGGTGGAGATTCCCGGACAACCGATCCCCAACGTGATCAGAATTCCGCGCCAGGCGGTTCAGGGCGACAACCAGGTCCACATTGTGGTTGACGGCCGTTTGAAAACGGTACCGGTCACGATCCGATGGGTTGAAGATGAGGTCGCATTTGTCTCGGCCGGTCTCAACACCGCTGACCGGGTGATCGTCTCCCGCCTGTCGGCTCCCCTGGAAAACGCCCTGGTGGAATCGTCGGAACTGACCCTGGTTGCAGCCGGCCGGAGGTCCCCCCGATGAGACAGCTGCTTGTCAGGTTTCTGAACAACTCGGTGCTGGCCACCATGCTGCTGGTGATCATCCTGGTTGCCGGCATCGCGGCAGCATTCATGATGGTGCGCGAGGAGATGCCGAATGTGGCCTCTGATCAGATTCATATCACGGTCGCCTATCCGGGCGCAGATCCGGAAGAGGTCGAAGAGGGCATCTCCCGGAAAATCGAGGAGGCCGTCAGGGGCATGGAGGGGGTCAGCCACTGTAACACCGTTTCCATGGAGAACCAGAGCGCCACCGTCATCGAAATCGTTGAGGGCTATGACGGCCGGGAGCTGCTTGATCGGGCCCGCACCCGGATCAATGAGATCGCCACCTTCCCGCTGGGTTCCGAAAAGCCGGTGATCACCCTGCCTCTGCACTCGGATCCGGTCATGGCCCTGTATGTCAACGGTGCCGTGTCGGAAAAGGCCCTCAAGGAGTGGTCATACCGGGTCAAGGATCAATTGCTGGACCTGGAGCAGGTATCCCAGGTATCCCTCCTGGGTATCCGGGATTATGAGATCAATGTGGAGATCCCGGAGCAGAATCTCCGGGAATACGGGCTGACATTTGCACAGGTCTCCGCCGCCATCCGGCGCAGCAACCTGAACCGGTCGGGAGGCCTGATCCGGGGCAAAACCGATGACATCCGCGTGCGCACCATGGGACGCAAATACACCGGCGAGGCGCTCTCATCCGTTGTCATCCTGGCCGATGCGGAAGGGGACCTGGTGACCCTGGACCGCCTGGCCACGGTCAACGACGATTTCTCCGAGGATGGGATCACCACCACCGTCAACGGTCAGCCGGCGGTGATTCTCAGCATCTTCAAGACCCGGGAGGAGGATACGATCAAAATTGCGGACGCAGTCAATGCCTTTGTGGCGGATATCAGAACCACGGTGCCACCGGGGGCGGAAATCGGTATCCTGTTTGACAATTCCGACGCCATCCGCCAGCAGGTGGATATCCTGCTCAAAAACGGGATCATGGGTTTGTTCATCGTTTTTGTTCTGCTCTGGCTGTTTCTCAACGCCCGCCTGTCGCTGTGGACCGGTGTCGGCATCCTTGTCTCCGTGCTGGGGGGTGTGGCCGTGATCTGGATCGGCGGCGGTACCATCAACATGATCTCCATCTTCGGGTTTATCCTGATTCTGGGCATCGTGGCGGATGATGCCATCGTCGTGGGGGAGTCCATCGCCTGGCACCGCAGCCAGGGTAAGGATCCGGTGACATCAGCGATTGACGGGTTGCGGGAGGTCGGGCTGCCGGTGATGACGGCCGTGTTGACCACGATCCTGGCCTTTATCCCGCTGCTGTTCATCGAGGGCATGATGGGGAAATTCATCCGGATCCTGCCGGTAGTGGTGATTGCCTGCCTGCTGATTTCCCTGTTTGAGAGCTTCACCCTCCTGCCGATCCATCTGGCCCATGCACCGTCGGATCAGACGCGGGAACCTGTTCGGGGTGCCTTTTTCAGGGGGTTGAACGCCGTCCCCACGGTTGTCGGCAGGGCCCTGGACCGGTTTTCAGACGCCGTCTATGCCCCGTTGCTGACGACCCTGCTGAAATGGCGCTATGCCTTTCTGTGCCTGACGATCAGCCTGCTGCTGGTTTCGCTGGGAATCATCCGGGGGAACTTCCTGAAATTCGAGATGCTTCCCGAACGGGATGGTTTTTACATGACGGCAATCGTCGAATTTCCCGAAGGAACATCGCGAAACGTAACGGCGGCGGCGGTGCGGAGGATCGAACAGGCCATGGCTGATATCGCCGCACAAACCACCACCGCCAGCGGGGACCCGCTGGTGCGGAGCCGGTTGGCCATCAGCGGACAGGCACCGGGTCTTGAACCGGGGTCTTTCGGTCAGCTCGGCTCCCATCTCGGGGGCGTGCAGGTGATTCTGCCGGACTCCCGGAGACGGGGGATACAGACCCGGGAACTTCTGAAACAGTGGCAGCGGCAGGTGGGCACCATCAGCGGGGCCACATCCGTTTCCTACAGCGGAACCATTATGGGCGACCCGGGAAAACCCATCGAGATTGCGATCGACGGACAGGATCCGGACCGGCTGGCGGAAGCCGCCGGCGATTTGCGGCAGCATTTGCAGCAGTTTCAGGGGGTCTTCGATATCCAGGCGGACAATACCGCCGGCAAGGACGAGATTCAATTTCGTCTGAAGCCGGAAGCCAGGAGCCTGGGACTGACCGTCCAGGACCTGGCGGACCAGCTTCAGACGGGTTACTTTGGCGAGGAAATCCTCCGCGTCCAGAGAGGACGCGACGACGTCCGGATCCGTATCCGCTATACCCGGTCCGAACGGCAGCGGCAGGGCAGCCTGGACGGGGTCCGGATCCGGACCCCGGAGGGAATCGAGGTTCCCCTGGGCGTGGTGGCGGATGCGAAAATCGGGCCCGGGTCCTCGACCATCTACCGCACCGATGGCCGACGGCGGATCACCGTCAGCGCGGATGTGGATACCGCCGTCATCTTTGCCGACGAGATCATCGGGGACCTCAAGACGGGGGTTTTTAAGACGTTGAAGAGCCGCTACCCGGGGATCAACCTGGTGCTGAAGGGAGAGGCGGGGGAAATGGAAACCTCGTTTGCGACCATGTTCATCGGATTTATCCTGGCGATTCTGGCCATCTATATGCTGATTGCCACGCTTTTTCGCTCCTATCTGCAACCCCTGTTGATTCTGGTGACGGTGCCCTTCGGCCTGATCGGGGCCATCTGGGGGCACCTGCTGATGGGCTGTGATCTCACGATGATCAGCCTGTTCGGGATGGTGGGGCTGGCCGGCATCGCCGTGAACGATGCGATTGTGCTGATCGAGCGGATCAACACCAACATCGGGGAGGGGTTGTCCTTTGCGGATGCGGTGCGGCTGGGCGGGGTCAGGCGGTTCCGGGCCGTTTTTCTGACCAGTGTCACGACCGTCGGCGGGCTGGCCCCCCTGATGGTTGAGACCGATCCCTATGCAACCGTGCTGATCCCCATGGCCATCACGATTGTGTTCGGGGTGATTTTCTCCACGGTGCTGACACTGCTGCTGATCCCCTGCCTGTTCATGATCCTGAACGATCTGCGCCTGCTGGGACACCGGATCAAAGACGGGGTCTGGAAAAAGCGGTGTGCCGTGGAACCGGCGCAGGCCCGGCTGCTGACTGAACCGGCGCCGAACCGTCGCCCTGGTCCTGCAGCCCGGGGGTTACAATGACCCCCGGGGCACAGATGACCGGGTGCGGCGCCGCGTTGCGGAAAAGCCGATTCTGTGCCAAGCTGGAATCGGCTTCGATAAAAGGGGGGGATGCTTCCGCGGACCAGGGAAATAAGGGGACATGATCATTCGTATCCCCCTGTTTTCCGACCAACACGAATGACGATGATTCTTCCCTGCACCTGATTTTGCCATTTTCATACCTGGTTCTGCTCCAGTGAGCATGGTGGTTCATATGAAAAAAGCACAGCATCCACTGCGGGTCCTGGTGATCGAGGATCATCTGGACATCGCCGAAAATATCGGGGATTACCTGGCGGCACAGGGCCATATCGTCGATTTTGCCATGGATGGCATCAGCGGCATGCACCTGGCGCTGACCGGTGATTTCGACGTGATTGTCCTGGACCTGATGCTCCCGGGAATGGACGGCCTGACCCTCTGCCGACGGTATCGGGAGGCCTCCGACAAACAGACACCGATCCTGATGCTGACGGCGCGGGACACGCTAGATGACAAGCTGGTCGGGTTCCGGTCGGGAGCGGATGACTACCTGGTCAAGCCGTTTGCCCTGGAGGAGCTGTCGGTTCGTCTGACCGCCCTGGCCAGAAGGGGGCTGCAGCAGGCGAAATCCCGTCTGCAGGTCGAGGATCTGGAACTGGACCTGGGCACCATGACCGCGACCCGTGCGGGAAAACCGCTCGAACTGAACCGGGCCTGCCTGACCATTCTGCAGATGCTGATGAAGTCCTATCCCAACCTGGTCACGCGACAGGACCTTGAAACCGCCCTCTGGGGCGACGAGCCGCCGGGAAGCGATTCGCTGCGCAGTCACCTCTACACCCTGCGGACCCGGATCGACAAACCCTTTTCTGTTCCGCTGCTGCGGACTGTGCACGGCATCGGCTATCGACTGGCAGGTAAAGATGAAGATCCGGAATAATCTGAGGCTGCGGTTCGTCCTCACCTTCGCCCTCTTTACACTCCTGATGAGCGCCAGCTTCGGCGTGGTCGTTTTCCTGACCCAGCGCAAGCAGGCCAAGGTCTTTTTCCGGAACCGGATTGTCTCCGAACTGGACTATTTTGCAGCCCACTATCAGCAGAACCCGCAGACCCCCCTGCCCAGGGCTGAGGATATCCGGGCCTACCTGGGAACCGGAGAGATGACCCCGTTCATTCAGAAAGTGGTCGAAGGGTTTTCCGACGGGATTCATACCATGAACCTGGATCGCGTGGCTTTTTTCAAGCGGAAGGACGACCGCTTTGACGTGCCCCGCGGGATTCAGCATCACCACGACGTGTTCTTTGGGCTGAAAACACTGGCAGACGGGCAGAAGGTCTACATTTTCATCGATTTCAGCTACTGGCATCAGATGGAGAGCGAGATACAGGCCCACGCCTTCTGGACCTTTGTCGTCATTTCCCTGATCGCCGTGGTGCTGGGCCTGATCACCGGCAACTATGTGATTCAGCCCCTCAACCGCCTGGTGGGGGTGGTCAGCAAATCCGATCCGGAAAATATGCCGACGGGTTTCTCCCGCCTGTTCAAGGATGACGAGATCGGGGCCCTGGCAAAGGCGCTGGACGCGTCTCTCAACCGGGTAAAGCAGTTTATCCGCAGGGAGCACCAGTTTACGCGGGATGCCAGCCACGAGCTGCGAACGCCGGTGACCGTCATCAAAGGGGCCGTGGAACTGCTGAACATGGCCCCCGCCTGCGAAGACAACATGGTGGACAAGCTCGTCAAGCGCATCGAACGGTCCACCCGGGACATGGAAACAACCATCGAATCCCTGCTGTGGCTGGCCCGGGAGTCCAACAGCGGGGAGTCGGCCATACCGGCGGATCTGCTCCCCCTGGTGGAGAACGCCATGGCGCAGAACCGGCATCTGCTTGCCGGCAAACCGGTCGAGATGGAACTGCAGGTCAATGCCACACCGGTTGTATCGGCACCGGCCGGTGTGTTGACGATAGCCCTTTCCAACCTGATCCGTAATGCGTGCCAGTTCACTTCCCATGGCAGGATCACGGTTACCCTGGAACAGGACCGCGTAGAAGTGGTTGATACCGGTGTGGGGATTGCGGAGGACGCGCTTGCGGAAGTGACGAAGCCCGATGTTTCCTCACCGGCAGGCGGCGGGTTCGGCTTCGGCCTGGATATCGTGACCCGCCTCTGCACCCGGTTCGGCTGGAAGCTGCAGATTGAAAGCCACCCCGGCCGGGGAACCACAACCCGCCTCATATTCTCCCGGGACTGATCCCGTTTCGATTTTTCACATTTTTTTCACCGGCGTTTGATCCCCATTTCACACCTCCCTTGACTGACCAGCACTGCCAGGCTGAGAGCGACGTATGCATGACCCTGTCCAGGGGGCTTCGTACGGCAAAACCACCGCAACACCGCCACATTTTCCGTCTCTGACGATAATCTGGTGATAACCAAAATCCAGATCCATGATTCTCAAACTGAGACACTCCTGAAGCCGGAGTCCTGAACCGTACAGAAGACCCGCCATCAGCCCGGCGATCGCTTCCATCAGCAGTAGAATTCGAGTGACCTCCTCAACTGTGAAAACCACCGGCAGTCTTTTCGGCCTTCTGGACCATTCGATATTATCAATCCAGTCCAACATAACCTCTGTTTCACCGAGACTATCGGGATGCTGTTTATTGGGGAATAGAATGTATCTTCTTATCCAACAGGGGTAAGACTTTTCCGTCCGAATAGTGTGGTGTCTGCAATGAATAACTGCGTGAACATGGGCCAGCAGTTTTATCGGTTTCGAGTCACTTACCAGGGAGGAGTCAATGTCGTTAACTTAAGGGGCTCTTCTCAATTGTCAGAGTACCATAGGGGGGTCATTTCAAGAACCTTGGAAGCCATGGATGGCTTCCCGGAGCTCCAGGATGGATTTATGCGTTTCTTGAAATGACATCCCTATGGTGCGGAACAGTCTTAAGTTAACGACATTGAGGGAGGAGTTGGTATTGCAGTGAAATAAACATATGCTTACTTTTACATGATGCGGATTTGTTCCCAATCGCTTTCAAACTCCGGGAAATAGGGGAGATAGACTGAGGTGAAACAACAACAGCAGTGGTTTTAATACCTATCAGAATATTTTCCGGGTTGATCTCTTTTTTTCCTGATTGAATCCAGCTGTTTTTTTTTCTCGAATCGTAAAAAGTTGCTGACATGGTATCTATTCACCACTTTTTCAGCCAGGGGGCCGGGGCCTGTATGTCATTGAACGGATTGGGAGTGGTTAAACGTCGCCAGGATGGTGACGTCAACGACCGTCCTCGGAAGGCGGCCATGGATGGCTGTCGAGAATGAGTTCAATGACATACAGGTCCTGGTTTTTATGGCGAGACATATGCTGAATAGATACCTGACATGAGCAAATAAACAGAGGAAGCCGATAAGACTTGAACCCTGGCTCCATTAAACGATTTGAATCTGACAAAAAGCGATTCAGCTATATAGATCGCATGAGCCGGAAAAAGAGAGCTGATAAGCGATCTTTTTCCATACCTAACGGAATAAAAAGGCAAAAATATTCAACCCGTTATTTGATATTATTGCAATAATGTGCAATCTTTCTACAAAACGTATTTGATCGCTAATATAATGCTCGATTCCAAAAACTGACCTGTACAATTTACTGGACAAAACAAACAAGCTTCTTTATACTTGTACAATAAACAAGTCAATTATGGAGGTTCAAATGAGAGTAGTAAATTTTAGTGAAGCAAGAAACAACCTGAAATCAATTCTAGATCAAGTGACTGATGATGCTGATTACACTGTAATCACCCGTCGTGACGCCGAAGACGCTGTAGTAATGTCTCTCGATTCTTTTAACAGTATATTGGAGACGTTTCATCTTTTAAAATCTCCCTCAAACGCTAAACATCTCGCAAAGTCTATTGCTCAATACAAAAAAGGCAAGGCAACTGAGAGAGAAACGATAAATGATTAAGAAACTAGCTTGGACTGATGAAGCATGGAAGGACTACGTTTATTGGCAAACCCAGGACAAAAAATCACTCAAGCGGATTAACAAGCTTTTGGACGATATCAGACGGAACGATCCATTTAAGGGTATTGGAAAACCTGAAGCCCTGAAAGAGAATCTCAGTGGCTTTTGGTCCCGAAGAATTGATGATACCAATCGATTGGTCTATGCGGTTGATGATGTGTACATCACTGTTATTTCTTGTAGATATTACTACTAAAATCGAATAAATGGCTGAAGACCGACCATACCCGCCCAAAAGCGGCGGGCATGGCGGCTTAGCCGCGTGTTGAGGCTGTAGAAAAACCTTTATAATACTGATATAATTAAGTAATATATATTTATACAGTACAAAAACGGCTTAACTCGTAAAGGAAGACTATGCCTCGCTATATCCCCGACAAAAACTTCAGAAAAAGAGACGAGAGATTCCAGGACGCCGATAAACACTACCCCAAGGAGAGAAAGAAAAAGACTGACAAGTTTCACCCGGAGGATTTTATCATCGACCCTGTAGCAGAGACAGTCACCTGTCCCGCCGGGAAGAAGATGTGGCTTAAATCCAGAAACCCAAAAGCGTTTGGTTTCCCGGCGATTCAGTTTAAGGCCCACGCGTCGGACTGTAAGGCCTGTTCCTTTCGCCGCCGATGTTTACGTAATGAGAACCAGAAAACGCCCAGGACTTTCGTTTGGTTCAAGACCCATTTACCGGAACATCAGCCTTATACCAAACGAATGATCGAGAAGATCGACACAGAAGAGGGACGGCGGGAATATTCCAAGCGTCTAGGCGCCATCGAGCCCGTATTCGCCAATATCACAAGTACGCTGGGATTGAGACGCTTTAGCCTGAGGGGAAAAGCCAAGGTCACCGCCCAATGGCTAGCCTTTTGCCTGGTTCACAATATTGGCAAGATACAACGTTATGGAACGATAGGATAAGAGAACTTATCCAGACAACCTTGACCCCGCTAACTAAACCATATAAAAGGTGACTATATTCAAATTGACTGGCTCGAAAATAAAAATCAGAGCCAGAAAATAGTCCTGACCACACTCGCGAAAGAAAATACCTCTACTGTAACATCAGAACTAGGGCTGTAGTCAAATCCACGAAATGACAAATTCTACAGCCTCGTTAAACATCAAAATTTCATTGATTGAAAAATTATGAATGAAACAGAAGAAATAGCCAAAGCAATACAAGAGACGGCAAAGCTTGGTGAAAAAGGCCTTGAAACTGCTCAAAAGATAGGAGGTTTTTTCGCCAAAGTTTTCAAGGAACCTATTTATGAAATCAGCGGATTAATTACAGACAAACTCAGATTTGTTCGTTGGAAACGTCTTGTGAATATGTCAGAAGAAGTTAACAAAATCCTATCTGATCGGGGAGTTAGCGAAACAAAGGCAGTTCCACCAAAACTTGCTCTTCCAATTTTCGAGGATTCGTCGCTTGAAGATGATCAAAACATACAGCATCTTTGGAACCATTTACTAGCAAATGCCATGGATCCGGGCTTTAATGATGAAATTAGATATGGTTTCATCGATATGATTAAAAATATCACCGGAACCGAGGCTCGTTTGTTGGCCCTGTTTTACAATACACTTCAACAGGAAAACAAACTGACACCGCTTGCAAGCATACATCAGTACTCAATAGATAAAGAACAATTGATTGGGCTACTCAAGCTTACCCCGGATCAATACTCGATTGCAGCAAACAATCTGATGCGAATGCAACTTATTGGACCTGCCGTTATAAAAGCCTCAAGCATTAGCATAGGTAAGGAATCCATGACAATTTTCAAAGGTATTGACGTCGTTACGTTGACGCCTCTTGGAGTGAAATTTGTAGAAGCCTGCATTAAATAAATGCTTAACAAGCGCATTAAGACGGACCGCTATCGCGGCCGCTTATGCGCGACGTTAGCCTTCGAAATGTAACCAATCTTTATACTTAAAATGGAAATGTTCATTAAACCAAAAGAGTTGGTAAAAAATTCAGAATATCAATCCCAAAAAGATCGAGTATTAGAAACACTCACCCCTGATATGATTGAAAAACCTTTACTCAATCTGGTTAATGGGTTTAATTCGTTGCCTCAGTGTTTTACTTTGCAGTGTTGCTATGGACATTTTTTGTACAAAGGTCAAAATAATCCAAACAGCATTGAGCCTTTACCAATTAATTCAGCTATCACTAGCGTTGAGTATAGAATTGCATACATAGCTTTATGTATTGAAAACAGTGATCTAGGCAGAATGCTTTTAAATAATCTCAAAGCAATACCTTCTATCGATTCAAGTAATATACAATTCGGTTGCGCAAATTGGTTTTGGAAACGTCAAGTTAACTCTTATGCTCTGCAGGTCGAGCCTGAAAGATACAAAGACAAAGATAGGGTTACACTTGACTTCGGTGAGGCATTAAAAATAGAAAAAGTAAAAAATAAATTCTTCAAACAACTTGAATTGCTCTTGGCTAAAACACCGATAACACCAGGCTAACACATATGAGCCTTCGCCCTGTCAATAGACAAAATAATACAGGGTCAAAATAACAAGTTGTTGTTCTTTTGACTGAATATCTTTGTTCCTTAGTTGATCGGTTTTCAGTTCCGACTTGA
>Ga0180009_10004893_pt1 | contig 14576 bp, 14 predicted proteins | sample OS_PC_MetaG_FD_123537 | JGI IMG/M metagenome (GOLD analysis project Ga0180009, IMG submission 123537) | Groundwater microbial communities from the Aspo Hard Rock Laboratory (HRL) deep subsurface site, Sweden - OS_PC_MetaG | ecosystem: Environmental > Aquatic > Deep subsurface > Groundwater...
CTACGGCCCGGGAGATAATTTTGATCCGGAATCCTCACATGTTATTCCCGCCTTGATTAAGAAGTGCGTGGACGTTATGAGCTATGAGCCAAGAGCTATGAACTCTATTACTGTCTGGGGCACCGGCAAACCCACCCGTGAATTCCTATACGTTGAAGACGCCGCAGAAGCCATTATTTTAGCTACTGAAAAATATAATAAATCCGAACCGGTCAACTTAGGAGCAGGTTTCGAAATTTCTATAAAGAATTTAGTTCAGTTAATTATCAAGCTCACTGGTTTTAAAGGTAAAATTATTTGGGATAAAATTAAGCCTGATGGTCAGCCGCGTAGAAGTTTAAATACAGTAAAGGCTGAACAAGAATTTGGTTTTAAAGCGAAGACTTCGTTTGGGGAAGGGCTTAAGAAGACAATTGAATTGTATATTTCGACGACTATACAGCTTAAGAAACTTACGAGAATAAATAAATAGGCAAATGATAATCATTTCACATAGAGGATATTGGAAGACTGAGACTGAGAAAAATTCGCAAGTTGCTTTTGAAAGATCGGTTTCATCAGGTTTTGGTATAGAAACAGATATCAGAGATTTTAATGGAATACTAGTAATATCTCATGATATTCCTAATGAGCGGTTAATACTTGTTAAGGATTTATTTAAATATTTGAGCAGATTTAGAATACAGTCAATGATAGCTATTAATATAAAGTCAGATGGGCTACAGGGTAAGCTAAAGGAACTTTTGCAGAAATACAGAATTAATAATTATTTTGTCTTTGACATGTCCGTGGCTGATGGTCTTTTATACTTAAAACAAGGTTTTAAAGTTTTTACACGACAAAGCGAATACGAAAAGATTCCTTCTTTTTACGGTGATGCGCAAGGAGTTTGGCTTGATGAATTCCATAGTCACTGGATTGATTGTAGTATAATCGAAAAGCACATTAAGAATAAGAAAATGGTTTGTATCGTATCGCCCGAGTTGCATAAGCGAGATTATAATAAGGAGTGGGAAGAATATCGTATTCTTGATAAGAAGATTAAGTCTACGCAATTATTTCTTTGTACGGATCTTCCCGAAAAAGCGGAGGAGTTCTTTAATGGTTAAAATAAAGGCGATAATCTTTGATATGGATGGAGTTTTAATTGACGCCAAAGATTGGCATTACGAAGCCTTAAACAGAGCGCTTGGTCTTTTTGGTATGGAAATAAGTCGATATGACCATTTAGTAACATATGACGGGCTTCCTACTAAGAAGAAACTTGAGATGCTTTCTTTGGAACGTGGTTTGCCATTAGGTCTGCATGATTTCATTAATAGGATGAAACAACAATATACGATGGAGTATGTTTTTTCTAAATGTAGGCCGTTATTTCAACATGAGTTTGCTCTTGCTAAATTAAGGAAAGAAGGATATCTTTTAGGGGTTTGCTCAAATTCAATAAGGCGGACAGTAGAAACGATGATGGAAAAAGCGGGGATAAAAGAATATTTTGATGTTTTACTGTCTAATGAGGAGGTTACAAATCCTAAACCTGACCCAGAAATGTATGATATGGCAATTAAGAAAATTAAATTAAAGCCTCAGGAATGTTTGATAATAGAAGATAATGAGAATGGTGTTCGGGCAGCTGTAGCCAGCAAGGCGCATCTTTTAAAGGTTAACTCAGTGGATGACGTAACGTATTGGAATATAATTGAAAGAATAGAGGAAATTGAAGGTGGTGCGAAATGATAAATATACTTATGACGATGGCGGGTAAATCCAATTTTTTTGATTCAGCAGAGTTTATCTATCCAAAGCCTCTTATAGAAATAAGGGGAAAGTCGATGGTAGAATTGGCAATTGAGAATTATAGTCAAATAGGTGATAAGGTTAAATATATTTTTATTGTTAATGCTTTGGATTGTTCAAAGTATCATCTGGATAATGTGTTAAAACTTTTGACTAATGAGGAATGTGAAATAATAAAAATAGGTTCTGAAACTAAAGGGGCTGTTTGTAGCGCTTTGTTGGCAATAGACATTATTAATAATGAAAATCCGTTAGTTATAGCAAATAGCGATCAGGTAATAGAGGAAGATATAAATAAAGTACTGGCATATTTTAAGGATAAAGATTTTGATGCTGGGGTTATAACATTTGAAACAGTTCACCCAAGATGGTCATACGTAAAGGTTGATAATAGAGATATGATAATTGAGGCAGCCGAGAAAAGGCCAATAAGCAAGAAAGCGATCGCCGGGTTTTATTACTTTAAGAGGGGGGGCTATTTTGTAGAGGCAGCAATGAGGTCTATTGAGAAGGATGCTAATGTTGAAGGGAGCTATTATGTCGCTCCCACATTGAATGAACTGATACTCAAGGGTATGCGTTTAGGATTTTATAATATCGACAGCAATAAATATCATACTTTCTATTCACCTCAGAAGATTAGTGAATACGAAAACAGAAATATAAATAGAGGGAAGGACTAGTGATTAACATCGTTATTCCTATGGCAGGAGAGGGTAGCAGATTTCTAAAGACAGGCATCACTACTCCCAAGCCCTTTATTGACGTTTGCGATGTAGTAATGATAGAAAGGGTTCTTGAAAACCTGAAAGTGAATAATGCAAGGTATATTCTCATTTCTCGAGCGGAACATCTGGTATCTGAAAAATCAGCTTTTGAGCGCTTACGGAAAAAATATAATTGTGAAATTTTGATAGTTGATAAACTTACTGAAGGTGCGGCTTGCACAATTCTGCTTTCATGTTGGTTTATAAATAATGATGAACCTCTTCTACTGGCAAACAGCGATCAGATTGTTGAAATGGATATGGGTGATTTTATCCATGATAGCATAGAGCGGAAGCTTGACGGCTCAATTCTTACTTTTCCTGCGAGTCATCCCAAATGGAGCTATGCAAAGATAGATAGTAACGATCATCTCGTAGAGTTGCGCGAGAAAGAGGTAATCAGTGAACACGCCACAGTTGGCATCTATTATTACCAAAGAGGAACAGACTTTGTGAATAGCGCGATTCAGATGATTGCAAATAACGATCGTGTGAATAATGAGTTTTACACAGCGCCAGCCTATAACTATGCAGTAAAAAGAGGGCTTGCAATAGGAATATATGAGATAGAGGAATCTAAAATGCATGGTTTGGGAACTCCGGAAGATCTCAAGATGTATATTGAACATTTCAAAAGTACTGTGAAGGGTAAATGAAAACTTTTCGGTTGCAAGATATGAAAAATGGATGGTTTGTCGGTGATTTTTGGCCCACCTGTTTAAAAACCTCAAATTGTGAGGTTGCGTGTAAATACTATAAAAAGAGCGATGGAGAAGAGAGCCATGTACATAAAATTGCAACCGAGTTAACTTTAGTGATTACAGGATCCGTCAAAATGAATAATGTAATATATAAATCAGGAGATATTATTATTTTAGAGCCTGGTGATTCCACGGATTTTTATGCTTTGGAAGATACTATTAATGTTGTAGTCAAGGTTCCTTCAGTGGTGGGAGATAAGTATTCAGTAAACTTAATAAACAATGATTAATCGGACTAAACAGGCTTTTTGGGGAATTACTTTCGACGCATTCTGGCAGTGTGTCTCAACAATAGTAGCATTTATTACAATCCCAATCATAGTACAGTTTATTTCTAAGCCGCTTTATGGGTTTTGGATAGCTGCGTTTTCAATCTTGGGTTATTTGGGGATGATGGATTTGAGTCTTGGTATGTCTCTGGGGCATCATGTGGCTAAGTTACCTAAAAGAGATGGGGAAGCTTTTGATCAAGTTGTAAGTTCGGCTTTTTTTTCTTTTTTAGGGATTGGTTTGTTGATTTTGGTGTTTGGTTGGTGGATGTCGCAGTATATTCCCTTGTGGTTTAATATTCCACAGAATGATTCGGCAATTGTTGTTCTTTCGTTTCGAATTGCCATAACCGGATTAGCGGTGTCATTACCTTTGTCAACTTTCGGCGGAATTATAACAGGTGGCCAGCATATGGCAGTTTCGACAACGATATGCGGCTCGTCTGCACTTATAGGTACTGTGTTTTTAATCATTTTATTATTTAATGGTTTTGGTTTGATTTCCTTAGCAGTATCCTATTTTTTTACTATATTGATTACAGGATTGGTTAGTTATTTATTTTGTAAATTACGTTATTACCCGAAGCTAAAAATATCAGTGTTCTCTATTACAAAGGTTGTCATTAACCGTCTTTGGGTGTTTGGTGGTTATTTGCAATTAGGTCGGTTAGCAAATACTGTGGCTCTAAGCACTGATGCAATATTGATTGCGGCAATTTTGGGTGCGGTAAAAGTTCCCGCTTATGCATTTACGTCTAAATTGGTTATGCTTGTGAGCGCTTCGCTAATTAGTAAGTTACCAGGTGTACTTTTTCCCGCATTATCACAAATGTACGCAAATGGTGAGATGGAAAAGATACGCGGTACTTTCGTTAGATTAGCAGATTATTCAATCCGCATAGCAATGGTTTTTGGTATTTTTATTATCTTGGGCAATAGAAAATTTGTTTCTCTCTGGGTTGGCCCTGATTTTTTTGGTGGGAATATTCTGAATTTAGTATTTGTGTCATGGATATTCATAGATTCCCTTTATCGTGGGACAGGGATCGTTATCCAAGCTTCCGGTAATTTGAAAGAATGGTCGTTAGTATCAGTTATAGAAGCCCTGTTAAATCTGGGAATAAGTATTGTTCTTGGAATAAAATTGGGGATTATCGGGATTGCCCTTGGGACTGCTATCTCCCGAACAATATCCGGAATTTGGTTTATGTTTATAACGTGCGATAAGACACAGCTTTCGATCCGGTATTTTATTTGGAGGGGTGTCTTTTCTCCTATGCTTCGAAGCATTCCATCATGTTGCATGATTATTGTTTTTGCTTTTTTAGTGCCTCAGACCCTAGGATGGATTTGGTTATGTCTTATTTTGTCAGTAGGCATGGTTGTAAATATTTTGTCTTTTGAAGGAATAGAGTTAATAAAACTATCTAATGTGCCGTTTAAAGATCGTCTTAAAAATATATTTGCATTGAGGCCGATTTAATAAGTGAGTATTGATTATGATTACATTGATTACAAACGGTGCTCCCTTAAACGAAATTAGTGTTAAAACCCTTGTCGGATATATGGAGTATTATCATATTCCGGTTCGCGCCATTTATTTAAATGGTTGCGAAAGAATATCCGTTCGTTTGATGAGGGAAATATTGGCTTTAACTGATGATTCGCTCTTAGTGGGATTTTCGTTGATGAGTAAAGACGTGAGCATTTTGTTGCCTCTGATTAAACGCGTTAGAGAAGAACAAGGCACACATGTTGTATGGGGGGGTATCCATCCGACGGCTCTACCGGAAGAGTCGTTGCAACATTGTGATTTTGTTTGTATCGGTGAAGGTGAAGAACCTTTACGTCAGCTTTACCAGAGCATAGCAAGTCATAAAAGTGATTATTCTGACATTCCCAATATTGGATATCATGAGGAAGGACATATTCGTTTAAATCCTGTAACGTATTCGCCAAAGTCTTTGGATGATTTACCTTTTCCGGATTACAAATTTGCAAACAGTTATTATCTCCAAGGATTCCGCAAGGGCAGACAATTTGAGCGGATTCCTTCTGACCCTGTAAAAAAGGGGCAATTCTTTCAACTGGCAAGTTTCTTATTCTACAGTCAACGAGGTTGCAAGCTAGCTTGTACTTATTGTTCGAATTCGCTTTATCACCGCCTGGCAAGAACAACTTGTGTCAAATGGTATCGTTACGCATCGGCTGAAAGGATTAAGAAGGAATTAAAAAGCCATCTTGAGAATATGCCGTTTATTCAATCGGTGGGATTAAACGATGATGATTTATTGGAACGCGATATCGAACAGCTGGAAGCTATAGCTACGTTTCTTAAAAATGATTTGTATGTAACCTTTAACATTAATGCCACACCATTGCACGTGACTAGCGAGAAAATCTCAGTTTTAGCCAATTATGGCCTTCAGCAAGTGTCTATGGGTGTGCAAAGCGGTTCTGAGCGGATTTTAAGAGATGTTTATAAGCGACCTGTGAAAAATGCGCAGGTCTTGGAGGCGGGGAGCATTATCCGTCAATTTTATGATGTCGGTGTCCGTGCTGATTATGGTTTCATTCTAGATAATCCTTTTGAAACTAACGATGACTGGCGAGACAGCCTGCGACTTCTGATGAGACTGCCGAAGCCAAGAACGATTACATTGTATTCTTTAGCTTTTTTCCCCGGTACAGCCTTAAGTGAACAGGCCTTGCAAAGGGGGTTTATTCAATCTCTGGCGAGCCACTTTGATAAAATGTACCATGATGATATCAGGTCGACTTATATTTATTTCCTTTTTCTCATTAATGCACAGTTTGATGTTTCTGATAAATGGAACTTTCTTTTGCTGTCAGACGTTATGATGAAATATAGAATAACATTTCCTCTAAGGTATATTTTAGGACAAAGCACGCAAATTTACAAAGCTCAAACTAAAGTCAAACATTGGATTAAGTCAGCTTTGCCCGAATCGTTTCTATTATTCTTGATGAAGAGTTTACTTTGTGGCAAAGATTTTCTGTACAATATTTTTAGACTAAAGAGAAGATGACCACTGCTCATATACAGCCAATCAACTTTCTCCATGATATGGAAAACATGGTTCTGGTTAATTCTGTAAATATTAATTAAACTGGAGGAATTGTGAAAGTATTGCTAATTCATCTTCCCTATTATCGCGGACAAACGTGGAGCTTGCCGTTAGGGTTGGCGTATATTGCAGCAGTTTTATTGGAAACGGGAGTTGATGTAAAAATTTTAGATATAAATCTACTGATCATTAAAAAAAAATATTCACCTGAAATATTAAAGAAAATATTAGAGAGTGAAAAATTTCTTTTTATAGGTTTTGGAGCTGTTTTTTTTGACTTTACTTTTTTCCAGAAATTATCTTCTGATATAAAGAATATTTGTCCAGATACTCCTCAAATTATTGGAGGCCAGTGGGCTTCAAGAATTCCCGAGTTATTAACTGATAACACAAGCGTGGATGCTGTTGTTTTAGGTGAAGGAGAAGAAGTTGTATTGCAAATTGTCGATTCTCTTTGTAATAAAAAACCAATCGATCGATTACAGTACGTTCATGTTAAAAACAAGGTTTTTGTAAATGAATTTGCTTCAGTCAAGGATCTTAATAAGATTCCACTTCCTGCCAGGCATCTGTTTGACATGAACAGCCAAAGAAAAGAAATGTGGGCGAATGATCCCATGCTTCCTTTTGCAGCAGTCCTGGCAACACGGGGTTGCGTTTATAATTGTGTTTTCTGTAAGCCGCTTGGCGGCAGAGTCATGAGATCAAGAAATCCCGACAATATTATCAAAGAATTAATAGAGCTTAATAGAAAATATGGAATAAAATATTTTCGTTTTAATGATGAGGTTTTTTTGGGATCAAATACAAAAGTAATTGAATTTTGCGATGCTCTTGAAAAAAGCGGTCTTAAAATTGTATTTGCTATATGGAGTTGGTCCACAGTTCTCAGTGAAGCGGTAATTAGACGATTGAAAGATGTAGGATGCAACCTGATTCAGGTAGGCATTGAATCTGGGAGTCCGACTATTTTAAAAGAAATGGATAAGGTTCAAAATCTTCAAAGCGCTAGAAAACAGATTGAGTTATTATCTGAAAACGGAATACGTTGCGGTTCAGGTTTTTTAACGGGAACTCCTGGCGAGACAATTGGAACCTTGCGGGAGACAAAGGAATATCTCAAAGGACTTAATTCAATACGAAATTTTTCCCTTCCACAAATTCACACAATAAAGTTCTTTGTCGGTACGCCGCTTTATAACATTGCTAAACAAAAAGGTTTTATTCAAAGCGATTTGGAAATAGTTAAAGAATCGGACAAAAATCAAATGTTCATTTTTATCAATCTAACTAATATGAATGTAGCTGAATATATGAAAGAGCTAAAAAAAATAAATAGTGAGCTAAGACTGGATTATTATTTGAAACATAAGTCACGCATTGTTAAGGCGATATTAAGAGCGACATTGATTGATTACAAAAACCTTTTTAAATATATGTCTTTTAAAGATGTAGATGTTATAGTATTTAAATTTATTACGGTGCTTAGAGATGAGTTAAATAGTATCGGCTCAAAAATTAGAAACTTAAAATTATAAGATTTGAGTGTTGCATCTTATCAACTTTATATTTAGATTATCAGAATTTGACAGGAGGGAAATAAGAAGTGGATAAAGTAAGCATTTGTATTCCTACATACAATATGGGTAAATTTCTTGGTTTTGCTATTGAAAGTGCATTAAGCCAATCCTATAAAGATACCGAAGTGATTGTATGTGATAATGCATCAACAGATAATACTCGGGATTTGTTATCTCAATTTAAAGATAAACGGTTAAAAGTTTTTAGGCATAATACCAATATTGGGATGATACGTAATTTCAACAGTTGCATAGAGCTGGCGTCATGCAAATATATTAAGTTTCTTGAAGCTGACGATATGCTTGAAAAGGATTGTGTACGTAAGCTGGTAGAATTTGCTGAGCAATATCCCAATGTCGCCATTATTAGTTGTGGCGTCACCCTGATAGATTCCGTCGGGAATATAATTGGGGGGCATAAAAAAGACAAAACTGAAGTAGTCCCCGGAAGTATAATTATTTCTCGTATTCGTCGAATGGGTAATGAGATAGGGACTACTACCGATGTTATGATCCGCCGGAGCGTTTTGGATGGGGCAGGTTTTTTTGATATTGACTATGCAGATTATCTAAATGAATGGGATCTTTGGATTCGCTGTGCAGAAATTTGTGATGTGGGTTTTATAGCGGAAACGCTAACAAGGGTTAGAAGACACCCTGAACAGGTAGGAGCAATAGGAGTTAAAAGTCACAGAGAAATTGATGTCGCATTCATGCTCATAAAAAAACTTGAAAAAAGATGGAACACTTCGAGAAAGGATATGAATGCTCACGGTGAGATGTTTAGGCTTTATCTCCACTTTTCTGAGGAATTTATATGGAGAGGGTTTCGGGAAATAGTTAAGAGACCTGGGATACATAGTTTTTCTTTTCTATTTGAGATAATAGCGCGGATAAGGAAAAATATTGGGTTCAAATACTTGAGTACCTCTTTGATGTTTACTTTTTTTCATTTTCCGGTATTTATTTACCTGCAGGCTCGTCAGTACTATAAAAACAGGAGATAAGTTAACTTATAAATAATAATGAGCCCTTTCGGGATATCTATCCATAATAGCACGACTGTACGCGCAACTCCACCATTAACGCGTACTATTTTATACTACAAGGATAAAAAAAATGGTATTAAGTAAAAATACACTCAAAGTTCTTTCTTATATCAGAAAGCAATTGTATTTGCTGAGAATGATACCATCTCAAGCTAGGTTGTCTCACATCAAACGCGTCCAAAGAAATGTTTTTCATGTTTTGTGCGGCGATTTTCCAAAAATATACGGTAAGCTTAAAAAGTATGATGTTAGTAAATTTACAACGCCTGTATGGGAGCAACTTAACGCAGAAATCGAGAGTACCTTATTGCCTTACCCATGCTTTTCTTTCTTACGGAACCCGCTTATTAGGTCTACTATGGTGATTGCTGATTTTGGACAAGTGCTTAAACAGGAGCTTGCTATGCTCGAGCAGCAAGTTTCCAAGGATAAACTCAAAGCTCTTCTAGAAGAGGATTATGTTGGCAATCCCCTTATTATTAATTCTACGTACCTCACGTCTCACAACAGCATTCATCATCTTTATCATTTGACCAAATTTCTAAAAATAACTAAGTCCACCTTAGATGAGATAAATACGGTTGTTGAATGGGGGGGTGGATATGGCAACTTGGCAAGAATCTTCAAGCGCCTTAATCTGGCAACCCATACATATATTATTATTGATACGCCACTATTTAGTTCCCTTCAATGGCTTTATTTGACAACTATATTAGGAGAAGAAAACGTCAATCTGTTACAAAATTCTAAAGATATTGTTCGTCCAGGAAAAATCAATTTGTTGCCCATTTGTTTTTTGGATGACCACCAGATTAGCGCTGATCTCTTTATTTCGACATGGGCATTAAGTGAGAGTTCGTCGTTTTCACATGATTACGTAGTAGAACGTGAATGGTTCAAATCAAAGCATCTTTTACTTGCTTATCACAAAAGCACCGCTGATTATCTTCCGAGTTCAGACAGAATAGGGATTCTTGCCGGATTAAGTGGGGCGCTTATTGAGGAAATAGATTTTTTGCCTGGTTGTTTCTATGCCTTTCGTTAGACACGTTAAGTTTTTGCGAATGGTATACTGGGTCTTAGCGTATGTATGCTATGATCTGGAGAATGATAGGGAGGAATTAAAAATGAGAAACGTAAGACGGAAATTATTGGCATAATTGCGATACAATAAAAGAAAGTAAGGATTAAAATGAATAATAAATTAATAAGTGTGATTTTACCTGTTTTTAATGAGAGCGGAGGATTGGGAATTTTTTATAATCAGCTTGAGGACATTATTAATAATCTACCGTATAATTTTGAGATTATTTTTGTTAATGATGGTAGTAGCGATAATTCTCTTAGAATACTTACCTCATTGCACGAAAAGGACAAGAGAGTAAAGATTATTGACCTCTCGAGAAATTTTGGGCACCAGAATGCTCTGAGCGCAGGCATAGATTATGCGAGGGGAGAGGCCGTAGTACTTATGGATGTGGATTTGGAGGATAACCCAGAATATTTAGCATCATTTCTCGACTACTGGAACAAGGGGTATGATGTTGTGTATGCAAGGCGTATAAAAAGGAACGTATCGGGTATCAGGAAAATCTGTTTTGATATTTTTCATAAGATAAACCGGATGATAAGTTCTGTTGATACCGATGCGGCAGGTATTTTTTGTTTAATGGGTCGCAAGGTTGTTGGGCACTTACAGAAGCTGACAGAAAGAGACAAATATATTCCAGGTTTAAGAAGTTGGATTGGATTTAAACAGATAGGCATCGAAACTGTGCGCGGTGCAAGATACGACAATAAGCCTCGCGTGAAACTCGGAAATTTATTTAAGCTCGCCTTTGATTCTTTCACATCCTTTTCTACCGTCCCGTTAAAAATTTCCATATTTCTCGGGGTCTTATTTTCACTGTTTAGTTTAATAGGTATAGGAGCGGTCGTCATATTAAAAATATTTTTTAAGCTAGCTATTCAAGGGTGGGCTTCAATAGTTAGCATTATTTTGCTACTTGGGGGTATTCAGTTGATTTGTATAGGACTGCAAGGAGAATATCTAGCTCGTGTATTGAACGAGGTAAAGAACCGGCCAAATTATATAGTTAACGATAAAATAGGATTTGATGACTAGTGGAAAATCAGCTTATAACAGATTTTTTTACCGAAGAGAAAAACCACTGGTGGCATATAACCAAAAGAGATCTCATAAAACAATTCATTAATGGGAGTAATTTAAAAATTTTGGTTGCTGGAGTAGGCGGGGGAATGTTATGCGAAGAGCTAAAAGAAGTTGGTCACAATGTGGTGGGAATAGATATTTCCTACGCTTCCTGCGAATATGTTGGTAAAAAAAGCGGAATACTCATTATTGAAGGAGATCTTGAAAAACCGTTAATGTTTGAAAAAGAAAGTTTCGATCTTATTATAATAGCGGATCTTCTGGAGCATCTTACCAATGAAAGGCAGTTATTAAATGAAGTCTTTAGATGTCTTAAACCCAGTGGAAGTACTATTATTACAGTGCCGGCATATATGCATATGTGGAGCCGGTGGGATATCAGGCTTGATCATAAAAGACGCTATTCTTCAAGCTGTCTTAAAAACGAACTAATTGAAGCGGGATTTAGCATAAAGAAGATGTCTTATTTCCATACGTTGCTGTATCCGTTTGTTTATGTTTACAGAAGAATATTACGTTTTCCTAAAGGTAAAAATTTAAAAGAATCGGACTTTGCCGTCCTTCCAAACCGAGCGGTGTCGGAATTTTTTATGCGCTATTATGCCATAGAGCGACGCTTGTTAAATATTGTTGACTTGCCGTTTGGTTTATCCATATTTGCGGTGGGGATAAAACATGTCTAATATATTACTTATACAACCGCCGCTTACAAGCGAGGAACTCTATAAGCGAGGCGCAAAAGATACCGCGAGCATCATTCCTCCGCTAGGACTAGCTTATATAGCAGCTGTCTTGGAAAAAAATGGGCACAAAGTTGAGATTATCGATGGTATAGCTTCTGAAATATCTATTGATGAGACAATTAACAAGGTAAAAAATTTTGATTTTGTCGGTATTACGGTTTTAAGTGCCTTTTTTAAACGATGTGTAGAAGTAATCAAGAGAATAAAAAAAGCCGGTAATATTCCCGTCATTACGGGTGGAGCACATGCAACAGCGATGCCGTTATCGCTTCTTGAGAACGGCGTAGATTTTGTTGTGTTAGGCGAAGGCGAAGAAACTATCGTCGAATTGATTAATGTATTGTTAAATAAGCAATCTTTAGATATAGATAAGGTAAAAGGTATTGCCTTTTTGAGAAACGGAGAGATGATAATAACTCAAAAAAGACCTTTTATTGAAAATTTGGATGATTTTCCGATGCCCGCAAGGCATCTTTTGCCGATGAATAAATATAAGACCAGTGAGGCAAGGACATATAGAAATCCTTCTCATTCTATGGTGGTTAGTCGTGGATGCAAAGGAAACTGCACTTTTTGTTTTAAAGGCTCTTTTGGTGTAGAATTCAGATGCTATGGCCCGGAACGTATCGTAAACGAAATGTTTCTGTTAAGGGATGAATATAATGCTAGAGAGATAGCATTTTTGGATGATAGTTTTACTACTGATCGAGAGAATGTCATGTCGGTATGTAATCTGTTGATAGAAAAAAAGCTTAATGTCCCGTGGTCATGCGAGGCCAGGATAGATACGATTGATGAAGAGATGCTTCAGATGATGAAGCGGGCAGGATGCGAGTTTATTGCATATGGTATAGAATCCGGTAGCGACAGGATTCTTCGGTCAATCAATAAAAGGATAGATACTAAAACAATCACAGACATAATAAGAAAAACCCAAGATGTCGGAATTTCCATAAGAGGATATTTTATGTTGGGTTTTATAGATGAAACTGAAAAGGAGATGTATCAAACTATTAAGTTTGCCATTATGTTGAATATAGATATCGCGACGTTTAGCTTACTGATTCCTTTTCCTGGTACCGCAGATTATATCAGGGCGCAAAGAGATTCTACTAATTTCGATCCGGATTTCTTTCGGAAAAAGATTGTACCGGAATTTAATTTTCCGGATGAAGTTATCTATTGTCCCAGTGGCATGACTTCAGAGCGGTTATTGAATATACATAAGGATGCTTATAGAATGTTTTATTATCGTCCATCTTTTATATTAAAAAAAATATCTAAAATAAGAAATTTGCAAGACCTTAAAAGAATAGTTCAGGGTGTAAAAACATTATTACGTAATTAATTTCTATAGATTAAATACTATAGGTTTCTACGTTTTCGATTTGGCAAGAGCGTCCTGGTTGTGTGGCGCAAAGTGGAATAGGGGGAACCATAAAGTACAACCCTTAATTGGATAGCTTATGCCACATTGCATTTGTGGGTGACGACGGCCTGGGAGGAATTGTACGCTTCCGCGCAATTTTCATAGTTTTAGGTAAAAGACATGAAGTTGCGCTCTGGCGATGAATGTAAAAAATGAAAAAACTTGTGCCTTGTTTTTCACATAGGATAATGCCCCTTGCTTTCGATGTCTTTCAATTTTGGCTCGGATGTACGGTTGCGAAGCGTAAACTGGTCATGCTGCACTATTTGAATCAGAAGCGCATTCTTGAAGTTGGTTGTGGAACCGGGAATATTGCCGTTGCCTTCCTGAGCCGTGATGTAAATTATACAGGCTTGGATATAGACGGAGCGGCTATTGATTACGCAAAGATAAAGTTAGGGGGGAAAGGGGGTTTTTCCTTTATCTGCCAGGAGCTTCAAAATTATTCATTTGAAAGCGATTTTGATTTCATTATTTTTTCAGGCGTCTTGCATCATGTGGACGATGCGACTGCTCTTGGCATGCTGGAGTTCTCTTGTTCTATTCTTTCACCGGAAGGGGTTCTCCTAGTCAGTGATCCGATTGAGCCAGGACTCAATGACAGCTACATCGTTAAATTGTATAGAAAGTATTTTGAAAGGGGGAAATATATGCGAGACTTGGATGCGCTCTCCAATCTATTAGCTAGGGTCCGTGGTTTGCGTGTCGTTCATCATCAATGTCATGGTTTAGGCCCTTTTCCGATATTTTCGCGGCCAACTGTTTCGAATTTTGCCGTGTTTTTATTAAAGCCAGTAATCTCGTGTCCAATATAGTGGATTTAGAGAAGGCATATCAATATTCAACACAAAAGCGCTATTTGTTAAATTGAGACCATATGAGCATTGAGGAATCACAAACTAGCACAAAAATAAATAAA
>Ga0180009_10004894_pt1 | contig 14575 bp, 13 predicted proteins | sample OS_PC_MetaG_FD_123537 | JGI IMG/M metagenome (GOLD analysis project Ga0180009, IMG submission 123537) | Groundwater microbial communities from the Aspo Hard Rock Laboratory (HRL) deep subsurface site, Sweden - OS_PC_MetaG | ecosystem: Environmental > Aquatic > Deep subsurface > Groundwater...
GACTTCCCGCAGGTCATTGGTTCCCAGATAGGCCGTCATCCCTCCCTGGCTGGATATTTTTCGACTGAATTCATCTTCCGGCCAGACGCCCGAGAGGGCCAGCCTGACAAGGGCTCCTGCCGGAAGGCCTCCCGTCCGGGTCGGCGCAAACGGTCCGTCGCCGTTAAGGGCGTTGTTGACATCGATCACCCGCCCGTTCCGGTGAACTCCCACGCTGATTCCTCCTCCCATATGGGCGACAATCAGGCGGGAAACGGCGTACTGCAGACCAAGATCCCGGCAGGCCAAACGGGCCACGGCTTTCTGGTTGAGAGCATGGAAAATGCTGATCCGTTTTATCTCCGGCAGGCCGGACACCCGGGCGACTTCATCCATTTCATCCACCGTCACCGGATCGACGATAAAGGAAGGAATCCCCAGTGAATCGGCCAGGCTTCGGGCCAGAACCGCTCCCAGGTTGGAGGCATGAAGGCCGTAGCGGCCCTTTCTCAGATCATCGATCATACGGTGGGAGACCGTGTAGGTGCCGCTCGGCATGGGCCGGAGAACGCCTCCCCTGCCGACGACGGCATCCAGTTCCTTCAGGGAAAAACCCTTGCGTCCCAGCATTTCCTCGATCAATCCCCGCCTGAAATCCTCCTGTTCCATGATACCGGAATATCGCGCCGTCTCTTCACAGGAATGGATGATTTCTTCGGAAAAGATCTCTTCACTCCCGCGGAAAACAGCTGTTTTTGTCGAAGTGGACCCGGGATTGATGACAAGAATCACATATTTTTTTAATTTTTTCATTTTACCGTCTCCACTCGGCCGACTGGAACCGTTCCACTTTACGCGGGCGAAACGATATGCTATAACTACGTGAGTTAACATGAGTATACAACAAGGAATCATTTATATCGTCGTTTTGATGTTCGCCATCACCATCCACGAATCAGCCCACGGGTGGGCCGCCTATAAAAAAGGAGATCCCACCGCCTATTCCCTGGGAAGGATCACCCTCAATCCCATTCCCCACATCGATCCCATCGGCACCATCGCCCTTCCCCTTCTGCTTGTCATCATGGGGGCGCCTCCGTTCGGATGGGCCAAACCTGTTCCGGTCAACCCTATGAACCTAAAAGATCCTCGCAAGGACAACCTGATCATCAGCGCCGCCGGACCTCTCGCCAACATCGGATTCGCATTTATCGCCATCGTCATCCTCAAACTCTTCAAGGCGGCAGTCCTCGGTATGACGACCGCCTCTCCGGCCGCCGCCAACATGATCAGCGGCGTGTATATGGTGCTTTACTCTCTCGTCATCGTGAACGTCATCCTTGCCGTTTTTAACCTGCTCCCCATCCCGCCTCTTGACGGAAGCGGCATTCTGATGGGATTCCTCTCACCGGAAAACGCCAGAAAATACGAAATGCTTCAGCCCTACGGCTTTTTCATCCTTATCATTCTGATTATGACGGGTCTCATCGGACGCCTCATCGGATTTATCCTGCAGATCCTCCACATGATCATCTAACGAGCACCATGGAAAAAAAGAGTGAACAAATCGTCTTCAGCGGAATGAGGCCCTCCGGCTCCCCTCACCTGGGCCACCTGGCGGGAGCGCTTCGCAACTGGCTCTCTCTTCAGGAAAAATACAAGTGCTTCTACTGCATCGTCACCTGGCACGCTCTGAGCTCTGAATACCAGAACAGTGAAATCATTCAAAAATACACCTGGGATTACGCCGCTGACTGGCTGAGTATCGGACTGGATCCGGAACGGAGCGTCATCTTTGTGCAGTCCGAGGTCAAGGAGCACGCCGAGCTGTTTCTTCTCCTGTCCATGATCATCCCCCTCGGCTGGCTTCTGCGCGTCCCGACCTTCAAGGAGATGCAGAAGACCATCAAGGGCAAGGACATCAACACGTTCGGCTTTCTCGGGTATCCCGTCCTTCAGACCGCCGACATCATCCTCTACAAAGCCAGCCTAGTTCCGGTCGGTGAAGACCAAGCCTATCATCTGGAACTGGCTCGCGAGATCACCCGGCGCTTCAACCGCTTCTACGGCGATATATTCCCCGAGCCGCAGATACTGCTGACCGAAGTGCCCAAGCTGGCCGGAACGGACGGGCGGAAGATGAGCAATTCCCTCGGCAACATCGTCTACCTGAATGACGACGCGGAGACCATCCGCAGTAAGATATCCCCCATGGTGACCGACATCAGGCGCAAGCGGAGATCGGATCCCGGCGAACCGGACGACTGCCCCGCTTTCACTCTGCACAAGGCCTTTGTCACGGCCGAAAGACGCTCCGAACTGGCCGAAGGCTGCCGCACGGCGGGGATCGGATGCCTGGATTGTAAAAAAGTGGTCATCGAAGCGATCATCGAGCGCCTGTCTCCTTTCTGGGAAAAACGAAAGGAATACGAACGGCATCCGGATCTGATCTGGGACATTCTGAAAGAGGGCAATAAAAAAGCCCGGGTCGTCGCCGAACAAACCATGGCGGATGTCAGAAAGGCTATCGGCCTGTAACCGCGGGCGAGGGTCATGGAAACGGTGCAGTCCTATCAGGTGAACTTGGATGTGTTCCAGGGCCCTATGGATCTTCTCCTTTTTCTCATCAGGAAAAAGAAGATCGACATCCATGACATCCCCATCGCCGTCATCACCGGCGAATATCTGAACTATCTGGAAGACACGGACAAAATCAATCCGGCCCGCGAAGCGGATTTTCTGGTTGTCGCGGCCCTTCTCATCTACATCAAATCCCAGATGCTTCTTCCCCGGGAAACGGTTTCCGACGGAGCGGACGATCCGCGCCGCCTCCTGGTAGACCGCCTCGTGGAATACCAGAAAATCAAGGCCGCCAGCTCCCTTCTCAAGGAGATGGAACTGGAAGAGATCCAAAAATGGAAGCGGACATCTCCGCCCGTTTTCACGAAGGAAGAGAGCGAGGAATTCGATCTGCGCGAAATTTCGATGTACGATCTGGCGGAAATCTTCTTTCACCTCCTGCAGCGGCGGGAGAATGAAAATGTCCATGTCATCTCGGGGAAAACGTTCTCCGTCGAAGAAAAAATCAAGGAGATCCTTGCCCTGCTGAAGGACAAGGGCTACATTGAATTCCTGGAGTACCTCGACAGCCAGCCCGACCTGGAAGAGGTCCTGGGTACGTTTTTTAGTCTTCTTGAGCTGATCAAGGCCAACCTGGTGGTCGCCGTTCAGGAAAACCTGTTCGAACCCATCAAAGTCTGGCTGCGAAAAGGGGTCAAGGCATGAGCTCGGCGCTGCGGGAGATCATCGAATGTTTGATTTTTGTAGCCATGGAGCCGCTGTCCCTGCAGAGAATCAAGGCTGTCTTGACCGATTACGACACCGGGGACATCGAACAATCCGTCAATGAACTGCTCTCCCTTTACGCCTCCAATGAACGGGGAATCCAGATCAACCGATCGGGTGGCGGTTTTCTTTTCTCCACCAAGCCTGAACACGATTTGTGGATTCGACGCCTGATGCAGGACGAACGCAAATCAAAACTGCATCCGGCCTCGCTCGAGACACTCTCCGTCATCGCCTACAATCAACCCGTAACCCTGGCCGAAATATCATCCATCCGCGGTGTGGACGCCAGCCAGTCTCTCAAATCCCTTCTTCAAAAAAGACTCGTTAAAATCTCCGGGCGAAAAAAAGCACCCGGAAGACCGCTCTTATACCGCACCACGGACAGGTTTCTCAATTACTTCGGACTGGATGACATCAAAGATCTCCCTTCGCAGGATGAAATCATGAAAATACTGGATGAGGAGAAACCGGATGACGAGTCCTGATTCCCTTTCAGGCCATCCTTTCCACAACCTCCGGCTCCGAATCCGTTTGCCGTTCTTCCGGACCTTGGGCCTGCTTGCAGCCGTCCTCCTTCAGGCGGGGGCGCTGCCGGCGGAAGACCCGCATCAGCCTCGGAATATCGAGGGTCGCCGGGGCATGGTGGTTGCCGCCCATCCTCTGGCGGCGGAAGCCGGTATGGCCATGCTGCAACTTGGGGGCAACGCCGTCGATGCGGCTCTCGCCACCGCCTTTGCGCTGAATGTCGTCGAGCCTTTTGCTTCGGGGCTGGGCGGGGGCGGATTCATGGTGATCCATCTTGCGGAAGGGAACAAAACCACTGTCATCAACTTCAGGGAGAAGGCCCCTCAAGCATCCTTTCCGGAGATGTTTCTGGAAGAGGACAAACCCAGCCGGAGGCTTCAGACGGCGCACGGCCTGTCCGTCGGTGTGCCGGGAGCGCCGGCGGGATGGGACTACGCCCTCAAAACCTACGGCACCAGAACGCTGAAGGACGTCATCGAAAAAGCCATCCGGTACGCGGAAGAGGGATTCACCGTCAGTCCCACCTTCAGCCGGATCAATAAGGATGAATACGAAAAGCTCCTTCTCAACTCCGGTGAGGAATCCGTCTATCTGAACAATGGTTTCCCCTATGAACCGGGAGACACGTTCCGCAACCCCGAACTGGCTGAAACCCTTCGAATCATGGCCGATGGAGGCGTGGAGGAGTTCTACACCGGTCTCATCGCCGAAAAAATTGCATCGGCCGTTCGAGGACACGGCGGCCTCCTCACCCTGTCCGACCTCGCCGCATACAACGTGCGGGAGGAACCGCCCCTTTACGGACAATACAAGAACCTGACCATCGCCACCTGTCAGCCGCCCGGAGCCGGTGGGCTGCACGTTATTCAACTCCTCAACATGCTCGAGTCAAGGGACGTGAAAAAATGGGGACCAAACTCTACCGAATACATCCATTTTTTCAGTGAGGCCCTCCGTTTTGTATTTGCCGACAGAGCCCGCTGGATGGGTGACCCACAGGAGGTGACGGTGCCGGTCAAGGCTCTCATCGGGAAAAAACACGCCGCCGCCGTCGCCGGCCGCATTCAGCCCGACCGAATACTCGGTTCCTATCCTCCCGCCGATTTCCCGGAGAAAGAACACGAAAAAACAAGCACCACCCATCTCTGTGTGGTCGACCGGTGGGGGAACATCGTATCCCTGACGCAGTCCATCGAATCCTTCTTCGGCAGCGGCATCGTCCCCAAGGGCACGGGTTTTCTTCTCAACAACCAATTGGGAGACTTTGCTGATTCCACCCGTTCCCCCAATGCTCCCGGCCCGAACAGGAGACCCGTGAGCTCCATGGGGCCCATGATCGTCTTTCAGGACAAAACGCCCTTTCTGGTCCTCGGCAGCCCGGGAGGAACCCGGATTTTTTCCACTCTGGGCCAGATCCTGATCAATGTCGTTGAATTCGGTATGAATATGGATGAAGCCATCGAAGCACCGCGTTTTTTTTCCTATTCGGTGGAGGGCGCCCCCCGCCCCATCCACTATGAATCCCGCATCCCATCGGAGGCGCTGGACCGGCTGATGGCGCTCGGCCATTCCCTGGAGAAACGTTCTCCGTATGACAGATATTTCGGAGGAGCCCAGGGCATTCTGATCAGAGCGGACAAAAACCTCCTGATCGGCGGAGCTGACTCCCGCCGTGACGGCCACGGCCTCGGCTATTAATTGGGGACAGGCATCTTTTTTTCACCCGCCAATTTGCACTTGAGAGTCTTCCGGAAAATCTGTACTATGGGGAATCAGGAAACCGTCAACGGAAGAGGAACGACACATGAAAAAATATCTGATTCTCTGCCTGTTACTTTCCACTGTGGTCTTCTCTTCCCTTCTCGGTACGGCGGAGGATGTCCGTTTCGACCAGCCCGCCCTCATCACATCGGCCGGCCAGGCTGCCGAGGTGCAGCTGGCCAACGTCCTGTTCAAAAGGGCCGGATTGACGGCCACCCTCAACAAAACCGCCGAAGCGGCGGACCTGGAAGGGCACAAAACCCTTATCCTCGTCCAGGGCGTCAGCCTCAAGGGGCTGGGAGCAGCCGGAATCGATGCGGGGCATGAAAAGAAACGGGTGGAATCACTTCTCCTGGCCGCGGACGAACAATCCATTCCCATACTCTGTCTCCATCTGGGTGGAGAAGCCCGGAGAGGGGATCTTTCGGACCAGATGATTAAAACCTGTCTTCCCCATGCCGCCGCCGTCCTGGTCGTCAAAGACGGAAACAAGGACGGCCTGTTCACCGCCATCTGCCGCAATCATAACATCCCTCTCATCGAAGTGGAAAAAACCGTCTATGCCCTGGAACCCCTGAAAAACTACTTCCGGCAGGATCGCCGGCCGTGAAAATCCTCAGGCTGAACCGCCGATCACCCGGCGTGGAACCGGAAAGGAATGCCTGATTATCTGATTTTTCTGAGCATGGTGGGGCTGTTCGCTCTTCTGGCGATGTTGTTTAAAATCCCCATCGGCCTTTCCCTGGCCCTCTCGGCCGTCGCCGGATCCATTCTCGGCGGGCACGGGATCGCCCTGCGTCATCTGATTGAGGGAAGTTTCGGCTATTTCGACACCATTCTCATCATTTTCTGTGCCATGATTTTCATGAAGGGGCTGGAGGCATCCGGGATCCTGGACAGCATCACATCATCTCTTTTGACAACCTTTCACCGGCGGAAAGCCGGACTTCTTCTGACCTTGATGTTTCTTCTCATGTTTCCGGGCATGATCACCGGATCTTCGACGGCTGCGGTTCTGAGCACGGGCGCACTGGTGGCTCCCGTCCTCCTGAAACTCGGCATGTCGCGGGTTCGGACAGCCGCCCTGATCGCCATGGGCGCCATTCTGGGAATGATCGCACCGCCAGTCAACATTCTGGTCATGATCATGGGCGCCGGGGTGGACATGCCCTATATCGGACTCACCCTTCCTCTTCTGATCCTGACCATACCCCTGGCCGTTCTGTTTTCCCTCATTCTGGGATACAGGCACATCCACACCGTGGGTGCGGAAGAATTGCGCTCCATTCTTCCTTCCTCCCCCCGTCGGACGCAGGGTCTTCGAACGGCCGTTCCTCCGCTTCTCGTGTTCGGGTGGCTTTTGGGACAGGCGGCATTTCCCCGCTTGATCCCCGATATCGGAATCCCGGCGGTTTTCCTTCTGGGCAGCCTCGGTTGTCTTGTTTGCGGCGGGAAATTTAATCCCTTCAAAGTCACCCAGGACGCCGTCCGGGACTCCATGCCCATCCTGGCTATTCTTGCCGGTGTGGGGATGTTCATACAGATCATGACCCTGACGGGCGGACGGGGCTGGACCGTCATGTCATTCCTTTCTCTGCCGCCGGCCCTGCTTTATCTGGGAATCGCCGTCAGTATGCCTCTCTTCGGCGCGGTCTCCGCTTACGGATCGGCATCCATTCTGGGCGTTCCCTTTATTCTGGCCCTCATCAGTAAAAACGCTGTTTTCACGTCTTCCGCTCTTTCCGCCGTAGCGAGCCTCGGGGACCTGATGCCGCCGACGGCTCTGGCCGGAATGTTTGCCGCCCAGGTCGTTGGTGAACCCAATTACTTCAAGGTCCTGAAGCTCTGCCTTCTTCCCGCATTGATGCTTCTGGCGGCGGGAATCGGCCTGATGCTTCTGGCAGGACCTCTGGACAAGATCATCTGAAATGCGTTGGATTTATCATCTCATCATCGCTTTCCTCACAATTCATCTCCTCGTGTATATGCTCGGAGAGAAAAAGCTTACGGCAAAAATCGGCGCAGGCCTGGTTCTTGTGCTGTTTCTTCTCCGGCTGTTCCTGATAAAATAAAAACATGGATCGGCCGGCTCACTGCCTCACCGATTCCTGCCGACGAAAACCCGCCCGGACCCTGCCAATCCGGGCGCCAAAAGGAAAAACATCATGAACAGACATACGATATTGAAAGCAGCGAATGCTCTGCTGCTGGCCGGTGTTCTGTCCGTCACTTGGTTCGCCGGTCGCGCCTTTCACCGCATGCATGTGGATGACCCCATCTATCCCACCCCGGGCCTGACTGAAAAAATTCTCCTCAGCCGCTATCATTCCGCTCTTCGATCCGGACCGGCCGACACCGAGATCTATCTGTTTTCCGGAAAGGAAAAAGGAGGGCGTCTTCTTGTCCTGGGCGGCACTCATCCCAACGAACCGGCCGGATTTCTGGCGGCTGTCCTGATGGTGGAAAATCTTCAGGTGGAAAAGGGGGACGTCTGGATCATCCCCAGGGCTAACCGGAGCGGATTCACCCACAACGATCCCCAGGAAGCCAGTCCGCAGCGGTTTGTCCTCACGACGGCAAAAGGTGACAGATCCTTCCGTTTCGGCTCGCGCCTGACCAATCCCGTTCACCAGTGGCCGGATCCTATTCTGCACATCAACCCGGCCGGACAGGTTCTGTCCGGATCAGACAGCCGCAATCTCAACCGGGCCTATCCTGGGAAAAAAGAGGGGGTGCTGACGGAACGGACGGCCTTTGCGATCATGGAACTCATACGAACGGAAGGCATCGACCTGGCCCTGGATCTGCACGAAGCCGCCCCGGAGTATCCTGTCATCAACGCCATGGTCTTTCACGAAAACAGCGCCGAACTGGCCGCCGTGGCCCTGATGGACCTGCAGCTGCAGAACATGGATTTCCGCCTGGAAGAATCCCCGCCGTCGCTGCGCGGATTGAGCCACAGGGAATGGGGGGACCATTCTGAAGCCGCGTCCATTCTCCTCGAATCGGCCAATGTCTCTCACGGCCGTTTGAAAGGTAAAACATCGGCCTCTCTGATTGTGGAGGGACGGGATAAAAACTACGTCAGAGCGGCTGCCCGAGGACTGCTGTTTGTCCCCTTCGACGAAGCAGGGATCCCTCTCAAGGAACGCGTCGCCCGCCACCTTGCCGCCGTGCGGTCCTTAACCGCCGGACTCGGGGACATGCATCCCGACAGGGAAATCATTCTTCACCGTTTTCCCTCCCCCGAACTGGTGCGTGAAAAAGGCGCGGAGGCGTGTCTTGCCCCCCCCAATCAACGCTAAGTTTAGTTTTTACCACTATTTAGGTTGACAAACCCCCAAGTCTCGTATAGACTATCGTTTTTCTCATTCTGTTAAATTCATGGATATAAAAATAGCCGACAAATGCGGACTCTGCTACGGAGTGAAGAGGGCGCTTCAGATCGCTCGGGACACCCGAAAATCCCATGAAGGCACGGTTGTCACTCTGGGTCACCTGATCCACAATCCCCAGGTGATTGCAGATCTGGAAGAACAAAAAGTGTTTTCCATTGAATCCCCGGGGGAAGGGACCGCCTCGACAGTGATCATTCGAAGCCACGGCGTTTCTCCTGATATCTACGAAAAACTGCGCCGCCGGAATATTCAAATCGTAGACGCAACCTGTCCCATCGTCAAAAAGATACAGCAGCAGGTAGAGACCCTTTCCGCAGCGGGCGAAGAAATCATCATTGTCGGCGATCGGACCCATCCCGAATCCGAAGGGCTTATCGGATACAGCCGCGGAAGAGGGATCATCATCGAAAACGCCGAGCAGGCCGCAACTCTGCCTCTCAGGAAAAGGCGGGCCGTACTGGCTCAATCCACTCAGGATCTGGACTGTCTTCGCGCCGTGGTCAGCGCCCTCCTGGTGCGGACGGAAGAACTGCAGGTGTTCAACACCATCTGTGAATCGACGCAGACCCGCCAGAAAGCAACCTGCGAACTGGCAAAGGAAGTGGACACTCTCTTTATCATCGGCGGGAAAAAAAGCTCCAACACCAACAAGCTGTACAATCTGTCCAAAAAAATCCAGCCGAACACCTATTTTATCGAAAGCGCGGACCAGATCACGCTCGAGATGCTGAAAAATTCACGAAAAATCGGACTCTCCGGAGGAGCTTCAACACCGCCGGAAGCTATTCAAGAAGCGGCGGTTAGAATTCAAACCTGCTTCGCATATCAAAATCATCAGGAGAAGAATGTCCAATGTCAGAGTTAAAAAAAGACCTCGATCAGGAAAACGAAGACACCCTCAATTCCCAGGATATGGCGGACCTCATCGACCAATACGGATTCGATACGAAGGAATTTACTCCCGGCAGTCTGGTAAAAGGTAAAATCATCAAAGTGACATCCAGCCATGTCCTCGTCGATATCGGATTCAAATCGGAAGGAATGATCCCCCTTGAGGAATTCGGCCCGGAAAACGAACGAGACGAAATCATGCCCGGGGACGAAGTCGAAGCCATTCTTGAAAAATCCGACCCGAAGGAAGGATACATCATCCTCTCCAAAAAGAGAGCGAATGCAATCAGGGCTCTGGACAATCTGGAAAAGGCCTACAAGACGAGAAGCTGGATCGTCGGAAAAGTCGATCACAAGGTCAAGAACGGATATGAGGTCGATGTCGGGATCATGACCTTCATGCCCGACTCCCACGCCGACGTCAGAGCGGTCAAGGACTCGGAAAGCCTCCTTGGAAACCGTTATAAATTCAAGGTGATTCGATTTGAGAGGAAAAGCGAAAACGCGGTTCTGTCAAGAAAGGCTTTTTTGCAGGATGAGAGGGAAAAGAAAAAGAAGGTGGTCTTTGAGCAAATGAAAAAAGGATTGAAAGTTCAGGGCTCCGTCCGGACACTGACCAATTTCGGCGCCTTCGTGGATATCGGGGGGATTGAGGGACTTCTTCACATTTCCGATATATCCTGGGGGAAAATCAATCATCCTTCCGAGGTGTTCAAGGTCGGAGATGAGATCGAGGTGGTCATTCTTGATTTCAACGAAAAGGAAGATCGCATCTCCCTCGGCTACAAGCAGATGAGCGAAGACCCCTGGGAAAATATCATCGATCGATACATGGAAGGGCAGAAAATTGCAGGAAAGGTTGTCAGCCTGACCGATTTCGGCGCTTTTATTGAACTGGAACCGGGTGTGGAAGGTCTGGTCCATATTTCGGATCTGACCTGGTCCCGAAAGCTCATCCATCCTAAAAAAATCCTCTCCCAGGGAGAGGACGTGGTGGTCACTATTCTATCCATCAATCCCGAATCCAAGCGGATTTCCCTCGGGCTCAAGCAAAGCTCTCCCCATCCTCTGGAAGATTTTCAACAGAAGTACAGCCCCGGTTCGCGAGTCAAGGGAAAAATCACAAGCATCACGGATTTCGGCGGTTTTCTGGAGGTGGACAAGGGAATCGAGGGCTTGATCCACATTTCGGACATCAGCTGGAAAAAAATCAGACATCCTTCCGACGTCCTGAAACAGGGGGACGAAATCGAGGTCATCATCCTTAATATCGATGTGGAGAAGCAGAAACTCTCCCTCGGCATCAAGCAGCTCGAAGGAGATATCTGGGAAGACTTTTTCAAGCGCCAGCGGATGGGCGATATCGTGCATGTCAAGATCATCCGCATCGCAGATTTTGGTGTTTTTGTTGAAATCACCCCCGGAATCGAAGGTGTTGTTTTCCTGTCCGAGCTGGATGAGAATAAAATCGAAAATCCAGGGGAAGTCTTCAAGGTCGGAGAGCAGCGGAACGCCAAGCTCATCAAGCTGAATCAGAAGGAAAAAAAGATTTCGCTCAGCTTCCGGCAGGCACTTCTGGACCAGCAGAAAATGGAATACCAGAGATATTCAAAGAGCCAGGACGGTTCTCTCACTCTGGGCGACATCATGCGCGATCAGTTGAATGCGATTGATCTCAAGCCCAAGCAGAAAGACGGCGGGAAAAAAGTGGAAGCGGACAAGCCGCCCGCCGAAAAAAAGGCAAAACCCACGGCTAAAAAGAAAACGGAAGAGACCCCGGACAGCCAGGCGAAAGAAAAGACGGCGAAAGTCGAAAAGCCGAAAAAGAAAGAGGCGGCAAAAACCGTTCCAAAGAAAAAAAAGGCTGAGGAAAAAACGGCTAAAAAAGAGAAAAAGGAGGAATCCCCTACCAAAAATAAAAAAGAAGACATCGTGAATAAAGTTGCAGCCAAAGCAAAAAACATCGAGGAGGATTCCGGAGAAAAAGAGGAGAAAAAAAATGATTAAAGCCGATTTAATCAATATGCTCGCCAAGGAAATGGAGCTTTCCAAACAAGAAGCGGAACTGGGGGTCAATTTGTTTTTTGACACCATCAAAGAAGCCCTCACCAGAGGCGAGGAAATCGAACTCCGGGGATTCGGCAGCTTTCGTTTCCGGGAAAGAGGCGCACGTTCCGGACGGAATCCGAGGACCGGTGAACCGGTCAATGTTCCCTCAAAAAAAGTGCTCTATTTCAAACCCAGCAAACTGTTGAAGAATCTGATCAACAGGTAATGAAATACATTGCCGCTCCCTGGAGGGCGGATTATGTGAAAAAAGTGTTCGAAATGAAGGGATGCGTGTTCTGCCGGGCCCTCAAAAGCGAGATCGACAAAGACGTTCATATCCTGTATCGCGGCCGGTACAACTTCGTCATGCTCAACAGATATCCCTACAATCCCGGACATCTGATGATTGCTCCGTTCGGGCACTGCGACTCCATTGAAAAAGCGGAAAAAGATTCCAGCGATGAAATGATGGATCTTATCAAAAACAGCATGTCCCTTCTGCGGGACCATTACAGTCCGCAGGGATTTAATACCGGCATGAATATCGGCCGCAGCTCCGGCGCCGGTGTGGAATCCCACTATCATTTTCATATCATCCCCCGCTGGATCGGCGATTCCAACTTCATGCCGATCATCGGGCAAACGAAGGTGGTGATCGAAGACCTGGATACCACCTACTCCGATCTCAAGCCGCTTTTTGACGAGATGAAGGGCGACGGGAATACACGGTGACACACATGCTGAACGAACTCACGGAAGAGCAGCAAATGATCCGGGATATGGTTCGGGATTTTGCCCAGAAGGATATCGCTCCTCTGGCGGACAAATATGAAAACGAACACGCCTTCCCGGACGTGATTCTGAAGAAGATGGGGGATCTGGGCCTTCTCGGAATGGGCGTGCCGGAAGAATTCGGCGGATGTTTCAGCGACCATTTCTCCATCTTTCTAGCCGTCGAGGAGATCAGCCGCGTCATGCCGTCCTTGGCCGTGATCTTCAGCGTTCACTGTTCGCTTTTCTGCTATGCTCTTAATCACTACGGAACTCCGGAACAGAAGGCCAAATATCTACCGCCGGCCGCCCGTGGTGAGCTGCTCGGCGCCTTCAGTCTGACCGAGCCGGGGGCGGGATCCGATGCCACCAACCTCAAAACAAAGGCGGTTCGGGACAGGGACGACTACATTATTAACGGGACGAAGGCTTGGGTGACGACAGGCAGCGCCGCCGGGGCCATCATCGTTTTCGCCCGGACAAGCGAAGCGGATCGGAAGAAACTGAGCGCGTTTATCGTCGAAGAGAGCAGCCCCGGTTATCATGTCACAAAAATCGAAGAAAAAATGGGCTTGCACGCCTCCCAGACCGCGGAAATCCTGCTGGACAACTGCCGAATCCCCGCGTCCAATCTTCTCGGAGAAGAGGGAAAAGGCGCCGCGATCGCCCTCAACTGCCTGGACGGGTCAAGAATCGGAATCGCCGCTCAATCCGTCGGCCTCTCTCAGAGAGCTCTGGACGAAGCCCTTAAATACGCGCAAAACAGGGAGGCATTCGGGAAGCCGATAGCCCGCCTTCAGGCCATTCAGATGAAACTGGCCGATATCGCCACCGATCTGGAAGCCGGCCGCCTTCTCTGGCACAGGGCCGCCTCCCTTTTTGACGCCGGAAAACCCTTCACCAAAGAGGCGGCCATGGCCAAATTGTTCGCCTCGGAGGCCGCCAACCGAATCGTTTACGAAGCCCTCCAGATCCACGGAGGATACGGATATTCCAAAGAGTTCAAAATCGAGCAGCTCTACCGGGATGCCAGGGTTCTTTCCATCTATGAGGGAACCTCGGAAATTCAAAGACTCGTCATTGCGAGAGAGCTGCTGAAACAATAAGATCGATCGAAGGACCCAAAGGAATTTTTTCTCAAAAACCGTATGGAATGAGGTATTAAGATGTTAAAATCAATGAGAAAGAACCTGAAACAGCTCGCCCCGGCACTGTGGTTTGTGATTGTCGCCTTTATCATCTCCATCTTCGCCGTTTGGGGAGGCGCCGGCCAGCTCGGCGAGCGCGGAGGAAAAAATCTGATCGCCCGTGTCGGCAAGGAAAAAATTTCCTCCGACCTCTTTTACTCCACCGTTCTTCAACGGCTTCAGCAGATGAGCCAGCAGTATGACCAGATCGATGCCCAGTTCATTCAGCAGTTGAATCTGCCTCAGCAGGTTCTCGAGCAGATGGTCCAGCGGTCCATTCTTCTCCAGACAGCCGCTCGCATGGGATTGAAAGCTGCGAATGAGGAAATCCGCGATAAAATCATCCACTACCCCGTCTTTCAGAAAGACGGGAAATTCATCGGTTTCGATGAATACCAGAAAATACTCAGCTGGAACAGGATATCGATGACCGAATTTGAGAAGAGCCTGGAAGAAGAAATCCTTATCGATAAGACAATCAATCTTCTTACGGCCGGTGTCACTGTTTCCGAAGATGAAGTGTGGGAAAACTATAAAAAAACAACCGAAAGCGTCCGTATGGAGTATGCCGTCCTGGAGACCGCCAACATCGAAGCGGATAAAGAACCGGACGAAGCCGAATTGAAGGCTTATTTTGAAGGTCGAAAGGAAAATTACAAGCTGCCC
>Ga0180009_10004895_pt1 | contig 14575 bp, 14 predicted proteins | sample OS_PC_MetaG_FD_123537 | JGI IMG/M metagenome (GOLD analysis project Ga0180009, IMG submission 123537) | Groundwater microbial communities from the Aspo Hard Rock Laboratory (HRL) deep subsurface site, Sweden - OS_PC_MetaG | ecosystem: Environmental > Aquatic > Deep subsurface > Groundwater...
AAGCTACATTTTATCTAAAAAAATTAAAAGAAAAAAGTGAGAATAAACTGGTCTTTCCTGCTCCACGGAATAAAACCAAACCCATGGGAAAAGAACTGCCTGCAATGTGGCTAAAAAGAATTTCTAAAAAAGTTTTAGGTCGTCAGGTATACCCGTATATTTTGAGACATTCAAGGGCGACTGAACTTTATACAAATGTAGGTATACCAGACAAAACTGTTCAAAAATTCCTAGGGCATAGTAAGAGCATGGCTGATGTTTACACTCATCTTTCAAATAAAGATGTTAAAGCTGCTGTTTCAAAAACTATTTACAAAACCGAGGATTTGCCTCTGGAGAAAAAACATCAATTGGAAGAAAGTATTGAACAACACAAAATGGAGATCCAAGAACTTAAGGAAAAAATAGAAAACCTGAGAAATTTCGGGGATATTGCCAACAATTTATTTGAAGATAAAAAACTGCAAAAAGCACTTTTACAATCCATGATAAAAAATGGATTCGGGAAACAGCTAATGGAACTCACCGACAAGTGATTTCCCCGCCTCATTAACCCAATAATACCGCCTTCGATCCTCACCCATCTCAGTTTCAACCAGGCCTTTATTTGTCAATTCTCTAAGAATACTTTTAGTGCTTATCCTCGAAAGACAGGGGTTCAGATTCGAGGATCTTAAACGAATCTCTTCAGAAGTACGTCTTACCGAATTTAACGAAAGCGTTTTCAAGATAACATATCTTTGCCGGGGACTAGCTGATATCCATCCAATTAAATCATAATCTTTTTCGGTTTTTTGAGAAGGGATTGAAATTTTTAGCAGTTTCCTGGCTTTATTCGTTAAAATATAAAGTTTACCCTTGTGGCCTTCAGGATTAAGGCATTTTATAGCCCCCCGCTTCAAATATGGGTTAAGATTAAATTTAGCAATACAAAGCTCATTCTTAACTTGTGTCGGTGTTTTAGGAACAGAAAATGAAGAAAGAAGTTGAATGTTTTTTGGTCGATTTATCCAATCGATCAATTTCTTATCCCCCATCAATATAAAAAGATGCGATATAGATAAAGGGCTTGTACAATAATGAGAACCGTTTTTTGTTTCTGTTTCCTTATTTCCATTATATATGTTTTTTACCTGGAAACAAAAGAATCTTGTTGGTGATACTGGATAAAATTTGCAGAAACAGAATAACCTTCAGAAATAAAACTCCAGGTCCGGACTCCATATTTTAAAATATAATAGCTGGGAATTATAAGTTCCAAATTTTTTTTACATGTACAAAAATAAAAATAATATGTTAAGTGAAATCAGTTTAGAATTCAGCTTTGTAATGGGTTAATTCTGTTGAAGGATTTTCTTATGGTTGTTATATGCCGATTATAAAAAGTGATATCCGATTAATTGATGGCGATGTTGTTTCTGCTGTTAAAGCGATCAAAGAATACTTGTCTCATATAGATTATGAAGCTGACCATGAAGAAATAACACAAAACTTCGCTGACATTGGAGCAAAAAACCGCCAACAGTCTGTTCTCAAATTATATCTGACAAACAGCCCCCAGATAGTTCATTATCATCTTGAAAAAAAATCAGATGAACAAATTCAAATAGACATAAAATGTGATCTTTTTAGAGAATTTAGAATTTTTTATTATTCTTTGTTGGCCCTGCTTTTAATTGGCTGTGGCTTTTTTATAAAGTTGAGCGCAAATCATCAGCTCAATTCTAATGATTCCATGGCGCTTTTGGGTTCAATTCAATCTTATAGTTTAATGATCCTCATGGCCGTTCTATTATTTTTGTCGGCAGCCTTTTTTTATATGAGATCAATCAGTACATTTCCATATGAGAATTTTATTGACCGTCTTTATGAACAATTAGATGAAAAAGGATTTGGCAATAAAAAAGATATCCATACCGGACACAGTTTCCCGGATATGTGGCGGGTACTCTTCTTGATTGGTTTGTTTTGCCTGGTCGCCTTTTTTTTGTGTGAATTTGATACAAGTATTTTCAAACATACTTTTTTAGCCTATATACTTTTTTTCGCATTTGCCACGATAGGCCTTCTTGTTGTACTCCTATATATAATGCACAAAAGACCTTCAATAAAAGCAAGAATGTCTTTTGCCCTTGCCGGTTTTAATGTGTGCATACCCATTATTTTTTATTGCTTTCCACCTATTATTTTATCTTTGACCGGCGATATTGGGATATTATTTGAAAAGGTTGCTGAAATCAGTCACCCGGAGAAATTTATACAATTTGGTGCTATTTTTTATATGATGACTGTGATTATCTTGCTTACTGTCGCTGCTATAACACTTGTCAACTCTATTCAACTGCCTGTTCGTCTGGTTATGCAGATGAATAAATTTTCAACAATCCACCCGGAGTCTGTTTATCATCAGTCATTTCAACCTGAAAATAAATTTCTAATTTTCGATATAATGTTAGTTTCATTATGGATTTTATTTTTGTCTATGAAAATTTTAGGTTTAATCTTTGCTTTTTCCATATTTGAAAGAAGCATATTTGGATTCAATTATTTATTCGATTTCAAACCAAGTATACTATTTTACGACAATATGAAAATTGTCTTTACTGTTCTTTTACAATCAAAAATCGGTGTCACTGCAACGCTATCCTTACATAGAGTAGCAATGTTAGCCTACTCTATTCCAATGCTGGCGTTCTTGTTTCTTGTTTTAAAAAAGAATTTTAAATCGGTTGCTGCCGAATATTCTTCATTAAAAAAGCAGTCTGAAAACCATGAAAAAATCATAAAATCATTGAATGATAAAGTTTATGAGATCTGTGAGTCAGCAGGTATCCAGAGACCGGTAATAAGTGTGACAGATTCCCCGGATATTTATGCTGCAACCAAATATATCGGATTCCCAATTTTTAAAAATATATTAAGTGTGTCTAAAGGTGCCTGGAATGAGTTAAAGGATGTAGAAGGCGAGCTTCAAATTTTGCTGGCACATGAGCTATGGCACATAAAGAAGCATACCTTCAAAAGAAAAATCCTTTGTTTTCTTTCTGATTATTCTTTATTTGGGAACGGATTTTTAGCTTTGCTTCAAAATTCTTATCAAATGGAAAGGGAAGCTGACGATTTTGCAATCAAATGGATACTAAACAAATATCAAGGCAAAGAAATGGCGACAGATTTATTAAAATCATTATTGGAAAGGATTGAAGAAGTCTCATGGAAAAATGCTATTTTTCAGCCTGGGAATTCTTTGAATTTTTCAATGTTCAAGAAAAATTCTCGTAGGAATGATTTCTTAAAAATATTTAACGAATCATCATGGATTCAAAAGGTGAAAATCAATATCAAATTGTTTTATCAAATATATTTTGGAGAAGAGGTTCAATCGTATTTTCATCCATCGATTAATCAGAGGATAATCTGGGCAAAGGAAGAATATGGCACAAATAAAACCAATTGATCTTAAAAAAATTGCTAAAAGGTTCACTGAAAAATTTTATCCGGATTGGGTATCAAGGTTTGACAGAATATGGGCTATGCTTGAAAAGCTTGAGCCCGACTCTATCACCACTGGAACTGATAAATCACAGTCTCAGCTTGGGAACGCGTTTGGGATAACAGGGATGGCAGGACCAGAATCCCAGGAATGCATTGGCGGGATTGCTGTTCTTGCCTTCACCTATAGACAGGTCCAAAATAAAAGTTCAGTAAGTGAAGATGAAGTAAGACAAAAGATATCAATCATCCCAAATTTCAAAATCACACCTGCACTTCAACGCAAACTGGAACACGTATTGGCAGAGATGGTACCATCAATGAAGCAAGGTATAGCTGAACAGGATGAAAATCAGTCAATCAAGAGCTTGGTAGGTGTGGCTCCTGAGGGGAGTGATGATAAATCTTTTGTTGTCTATGTGGGCCGGAGTAGCGGATTCGGGGTAAACCGCTATGTTGTTCCTGAAGATGAGCTGCATTCCAAATTTTTATACAACAAAGAAAAATTCGATATCATTGTTTATCAGCATAATGTTGAAGTAAAATCAGTTGATAATAAAGTGAAATCAGAAAGAATACAATTTATCCCCATTGATCTATATTCTAACATTTTAAGTCTGCTCATATTATTTTTAAAATATAAGGATGAGGCGCTTCCCTACCTTGTATTATATCACTGTGCCTGGAAGGATGGTGTAGATTATGACGAAAATGTCACAGACATTGCTGATATTATAGATGATTTGAAGACCGGGGTGAGCTCTTTAAGAAAAAAATTAGAAATAGTCGAAAATTTTATCATCCCACCTGCCAAGAGAAAAGCCAATGTGTATGTCTGTAAAGGCGGATTTAACTTTTGCCTGATTCTTAAGGATTCAATGGATCAAAAGCATATTCTGAAGGTAGATTAATAGCCGGCAGGTCATATGTTTCTAATATCTCATTTAATTTAAGCCATGTTTTTGATTTATAATTTCTAAATTTGTAAGATATCTCATCTTCTGAAAAAGTATAAAGTTCACCGACTGTATTTATTTTCCTGGGGACATATAAGTGTCTATCGCTGGATAGCTTCCCAAGCATGCCAAGCACCCTGGACGATGCTACACTTTTCTTGATTTTCCCTGTTCGACGGTCTTTCCTAATCAGTTTTGATAATTCAACTACATTAGATTCAAGACTGATTTTCTGTCGTTTTTTCTGAATTACCATTTTTAATAAGATTTTCCTAAGGGAGGGGGACTGTATTTTGAAATGATCAGCCTTTATTAATTTTTTGATGTATTGGTGAAATTCTTTATTTGCAAGACTTTCCACTGATTTTACTTTCGTTTACCTCGGCCCACCTTAGGTTCATCGACATTTAGATACTTAAAAAATAGATTGGCAGTTAAATAGGAGAGGTTAGAAAGGTTTGACCCACTCCATGGAAAAATGACGCAAGATAATATTAGCAAAAGGAGACATCATGAAAAGTTTACAACAAATCCTGAAAGCAAATGGCCAGAATCCAAATCAAGCATACCAAACTGGTAAATTCAAATTTGACAAAACAGCAGACTGCTTAGTCTACGACCCATTCGGAGTTAACAATTTTAAAAAAGAAGGGAAGAGAACCAGAAAAGAAAATGAAAACCCAACAATAAGATGAGGTATCAAATGGACCCTTTTGAAAATCAACAACATGAAATTTATCAGCCGCCGGTTCCGGATAATCAATTCCCTGATTTTAACATCCGGTGGCTACCACAATTCGAAGACGGCATCAAAACCAAAACAGGTAAGAATTTAGACAAGGGATCAGATATCCTAAAAAAGTCCTGCAATTTTTATATGTACGGACTTGGTCTGGTAGCCTTGATAATTATTCTTCCGGCAATAGTAAGGTTCCTTTACGAATTCAGTTCCTGGGCCTTTGACGTCGCAGGCAAAGTATTTCCCTAAAAGGAGGAAAGATGGAAAACAACCCAATTAACAGTCTTATAGATATGTTTTCGGTTTCAGGACATTCGAGGCACGAAATAAGCAAAACAATTTTTCAATCCGGGGTACATTTGATAGTGCCGGTTGAATATCTCGGATTTGTCGGCGGCAACATCACCCAGATCTATCCCGATGAATTCGGAAGGATAATTTACAAAAATTATATCATCAGTCCCTTACTTGCTTGTGGGCATGTCACAAGAAGTCTCAACGAAATAGGCGGTATCTGCGTTGTCTGTAAAAAACTCATCTGCACCCAATGCCTTTTTACCTGTGACTTAACTGGCGCACTAGTCTGCCCAAGGCATTCGACCATTAAAGACGGGGTTGTAATTGGCAACCATGCAAAGAAGGGCCTTTGGAGATTAAAAGTTCGTAGAATCAGAGAAGAAAAGGAGCTTGGATTAGATGTCAGAAAACAGATTACCTATAAGTAGATCGCAAGGTCAGTATAGATATTTTAAAAGCCCGTCCCGGCATGATCCTCAAAACTTTCAAGGACAGGTTTTTGAAACACCTCGGGGACATCAGGTCAAAGGAGAGATCAGACTTGGATATATTCAAAAATCTAATATGATTTTCGGAATTCTAAAAAAAGAATTGGTGAGACACCTTTTAATCTGCGGTTCTTCCGGGGCCGGCAAGTCGAATTTTTTAAGGGTCGTGCAAATTGAACTCCATCGGCTTGGGATTCCTTTTTTAATTTTTGACACCGCAAAGCTGGGCTCACGGTTTTTGAAGCATTATATGGAAGACCTTATAGTTCTCAGATGGGGCAAGGAATTTTGCTTTAATCCCTTATTTCCCCCTCATGGTGTTAACCTCAAAGAACACCTCATGGTTTTTTGTGAAATCACAACGGAGATTTTTGGGTTAAGGACGGCATCAAAGCTTTTTTTGACCGAGTTTATTCAAAGCCGGTTATTTCAAAAAGATACGACTATAGCCGGCTTTCCTACCCTGCATGACCTTAGCCGGGAACTTGAAAACCGCCTGAAAGAAAGAATACCCATTAATGAACGGGGATATATCAATGGAATTCACTCCAAGATTAAAGCCGTATGTATCACCCTGGAAGAAATGATTAACGTTCATGAAGGAATCCCCATAGAAGAAATGCTTAAGTATCCTGTCTGTATTGAACTTGTCGGCATAAAGTCTTCTGAGATCCAATTTTGGATCATTTCTCTCATTATGGCAGCCATTGCATCATATAGAGAAGCACGGCCAATGTCGTTTGGTTCATTACGCCACGTATTTTTCATCGATGAGGCAGCGAACATAGTTGGAACAAATAAGAGCGGAGAATCCTTTGTCATCAGTTGTATCAGAAGATTGCGGGAGTATGGCGAGGCTATGGTGCTCGCAGATCAATGCATCTCCACTATTAAAGATGTCGTTAAAAGCAATACCTATACCACTGTTGGGATGAGCCAGACCGGCCAGAAAGACAGGCGGGAGATGATAAATGTATTAGGTCTTAACCCTAACCAGGCACAAATGGTCAACTTCCTTGATGTCGGCCAGGGAATCATCCGGTTAGGCGGCAGGTATCCGTTCCCTCAATTAATTGTATTCCCTTTTGTCAAACCTAAAAATATCTCAGAAAAAAAACTTGATGAGGCCAATGCAAAAGACCAAAGGGTCAGGGATTTGTTAAACAGGGTTAAGCCTGTAAGTGCTTCTATTGGCACTTACTTAGACTTTTCACAAAGTATACCCCAGTATACTTTCAATGAAGAACCAGCACCCAAAACCGATCAAATGTTTGAAAAATCCAAAGAAATGCTTTGGGATATATTTAACCGGCCTGATGTCACCTCAACTACGAGATCTGCTGATTTTAGCCTCAGTGGTTCTGCCTCAGATAAAATATTCAAATATATTGAGCAAGAGCAGTTGGTTGATGTTGTCCGGTTGAACCTGACGGGAGGCAGGGGAGGAACGGCAAAATATTATGTCCTTACCTCCAAGGGCTATGATGCAATTTCTATAACACCGCCAAAAAAATCAGGGGGAACAGGAGCCTCACATTTTTTTCTTGAGAAGTTTTTTGAAAAACATCTGCCTTCTAAAGGCTTTTCAGATGTGGAAGTTGAAAAGAATATCGGGGGTAAACGGATTGATGTTTTCGGTACCTATGAAACCCTGAAAATCGGTATTGAGATCTGTTGTACGACCATGAGGACAGAATATTTGAACTTTCAAAAGGACATCGATTATTGTGATCTGGTGATTATTACAACACCGGATAAAAAAACTAAAACCCAACTTGATAGTGAACTTATTAAAAAAATTGAACCAAGCAAGAAATTAAGGACTTGCGTGGTTCATGAGCTTTTAAATCATCCTGAAAAAATAATTAAATCTTAATGGAGGTGCACCATGGCTAACGTCATACTTAATGCAAAAGCATTACAAAAAGAGTTGAATTTATCCGAAACTGCAGCAGACCAGGCAATGACTGAAAATCCCAAAACTGCTGATACTGAACTGGACATATATCAGCAAAATATTGTTGATGCTGTCTCTAACCCCATAGTGGATTCGCGGAATGCGGCTTTGGAAGAATTGAACAGATTAGACTCAACCCGGGGAAATATTGAAAATGATATTGAAGGATTTTCACTTAATCCCATAATTGAATCGGCAAAGCATCAAATTATTCGCCAGAAAGCGGAATGCCATGAGGTTTTGGATAATGCCAAACAGGAAGAGGGAGCAGTATTGCGTAATTACAAATATTTTCTTTCCCAAAACAAATTAAATAGAGCAGCCTCTTATCCCGATTCCGCTGTTCTTCACTGGGCATTTATTATTTTGGCTGTTCTTTTTGAATCAATTGTAAACAGTTTTTTCTTTCAAGATACTGGTAATTTGGGATTGCTGGGTGGATTGTTTCAGGCATTGTTTATTTCCCTGTCAAATATCGGTTCAGCATTGATCGTGGGAATCCTTGTTCTTCCTGATAAAAATCATGTAGACACAAAAAAACAATTTAGAGCGAAAGCTGTCACTTCCTCATACATCATTTTCATTTTCCTGTTCAATTTGGGCGCGGCCCATTATCGGACTTTACTTGAATCTGATCCATTGAACGCAAAAATAAATACTATTCCCCACTTAATCCATGACCCCTTGGGAATTAATTTTGAAGCCTGGAATTTGCTGATACTAGGAATGCTGTTTGTAATTGTTGCATTAATAAAAGGCTATAAGTCTGATGATGTATATCCTGGCTTTGGAGAAATGCACCGAAACCTATTAAATGCATCAAATCACCGAGGAGAAAGAATTGAAGCCATGAAATCTATTAATCGAATTATTGATGAGCATAGAAGACAAGCAGTTAATTCAATTCAAAATGCCAAACAAAAAATCAAGAACTATAAGGATTCAATTTTTCAAAGTGAGGAAGTTGTGTCAAGGTTTGCCAAATTTGTAGAATCAGCTGAAAGCGTCTGTAATAATGTGTTGTGGGAATACAGAAGTGCCAATGTAAGAGTAAGAAACAGTAAACCACCAGCATATTTTTCACAGAAGCATTCGTTCAGCAAATATTTATTAGAAGCAGACATGTCGGAAGAAAAAGCGATTTGTCATAAAATTGAAACACGTCTCAATGAAATCCAAAAGAATGAGGAAGAAAGGCTCAATGATGCCCTTAGGAAGATCAACGAGAAAGCATTGGAAGATATTACAGAATTTTTTGGGAAATCAGTTTAACAAAAATAATTTTGATGGGGAGGTTAAGATGAAGACATTGAGTAAAGAAAATAAAACAGTTATTGGCTATATTATTATCGGAATCTGCCTGGCCATATTTGGTGCTTCAATGATATCTGCAATAGCCTTAAAAGCAGATCCATATGATCCAGAGACATTTTGCCAGGATGAAGTCACAGAACATACTATTATTGTTTTGGACAAAACAGATTCTTTAAGCAGCAGCCAGCAAAGATTTATACTTGATTACATTAACAGGGAAAAGGATAAACTAAGAACGTTTGAAAAGCTTTCAATCTTTACGCTAACTGAAAATACTTATGTGAATCCAGAACCCATCTTTTCAAAGTGTAATCCAGGCACAGGGAAAAATGCTAACCAGCTTTATCAAAATCCCCGAAAAATACAAATGAAATTTGACAGATTTTTTTCTGAACCGCTTAAAGAAAATATGAGCGGCCTGTTATCTGATAATACAGGTTCAAAATCACCAATCTTTGAAATGATTAGAGAGCTATCCCTCAGGGAAGATTTTGGAAGTAGTGTTAAACAAAGGACCTTTATAATCATCTCTGATATGATGCATCATACGCCGAAAAAATACTCCCAATATAAAAACAAAATCAATTATCAAGACTTTTCAAAAGGATCATACGCTTATGAAGTGAGCGCAGATCTAAATTCTGTAAATGTTAAAATTGTGTATTTGCTTCGAGATAAATTGAAAAACATTCAGGGAAGCCGCCATTTGTCATTTTGGAAAGATTATTTCGAAGATATGGGAGCTGAATTGACAGAGGTAAGGGAAATTAGATGAATCTTTTTTCAATCAATTTTAATCGCAGTGCTGACCGGCACCATGGCCGTGACGGCATAAGAAGTTTGATCATACGGCCACCGGTGCTGAACGAAGTCAGCATTGCGATTTTAATCAAAGATAAACCATAAAAAAGAGCATTAAATGTCAACCAAGCCAACGCATACACTTTTTCAAAAACGCCTCTATTCCATTAAGGAGCTCGTCAGCCTCATTGGTGTAACGGAATGGTTTTGGAGAAGCCAGATAAATATTCATTGGAGAATGATTTAAAAGTGCCTGTTATGCAACACTTACAAAGACAATTAGGGCGACCTTTAAAGACAAAAGATGTTGCCAGTTTTTTAGGTCTTGACGTAAAAACGGTCAGGCAATATTATAAAGAATTAGGTGGAATACGCTTGGGTCGCCACTATTTGTTTTTTGAAAGGGAGGTTATTAATGCCATACAAAAGAAAAGACAAGTGGGTAGCTCAGGTAAGAAAAAACGGCAAGAGGAAGGAGAAGACGTTTCGAACAAAAAAAGAGGCCATCAACTGGGAAAACGAAATGCAGAAAAATCTATTCAGCGATTATCAGAGAAACATGACCTGTTTAGCTGAATGGGCTGAACAATATTTGGATTTCAGCCAGGTAAGGTTTGTTGCAAAAACCTATGATGAAAAAAAATCTGCATTTAAACGCTTTTTTAAAGAAGTTGATGCTACTTTATCGGTGGTGGATTTAAACATGACAATGATTCTTAAATTTTTACAAAATCAATTAAAAGATAGATCTGGCTATGGAGCCAATAAAGATCGAAAAAATCTTTTAGCTGGTTGGAATTGGGGAATTAAATACATGGACCCTAATCTACCCCTACCCAATCCATTTTTGGTTGAGAAAATGCCTGAAGAAAGAAGTCCAAGGTATGTTCCCCCTGAAAAGGATTTCTGGAAAGTGTTTAATCTTACAGAAGGACAAGATCGGATCATGCTCTTAACATTTCTTCATCTTGCTGCACGGAGAAGTGAATTATTCAGACTTAAATGGTCAGATGTTGATTTTGAAAATCTTCGAATTAGATTATGGACACGAAAAAGGAAAAATGGGGCTTTAGAGCCAGACTGGCTTCCTATGACTGATGAGCTGAATCAGGCCCTTGCAGGGTGGAAAGAAGAAATTCCAATTAAAGGGAACAAGCAGGTTTTCATTTGTTTGGAAAAATTTTCATTTTGCAAAGATTGTTATGGAGGGCCATTTAAAAAACGCCAGCATTTTATGGGAAAGCTGTGTGAAAAAGCTGGTGTTGAAAAATTTGGTTTTCATGCTATCAGACATTTTACAGCTTCTTCACTCTACAATCTTGGCTGTGATTTATCTGAGATTCAAGCCATACTCAGGCATAAAAGTCCAAGTACAACTGAAAGGTATTTGAAAAGTATCGGAATTGAAAAGGTAAGAGGCTCGCTTGAAAAATTTTCTAAACACCACCATGGGAATATTAAAATAAATCCCGTTAAAATAGAAAATTGGAAAAGCGAAGAAAAAAAAGCCGTCTAACGAGCCGGTTGGCTCTTAGAATGCTCTTTTAAAAATTGTAACTTATTGATTTTATTGGTGATCCCACCGGGAATCGAACCCGGGTTTCCGGCGTGAGAGGCCAGCGTCCTAACCGCTAGACGATGGGACCTTAAAAAAGTACCTATACTTATATTAAAGCCTGTAGATTGTCAAACAAAATGCGTCTTATGCAGGCTTGTTTCTTTGCCCTTTTTTAAAACCAAAGATAAGATAGATCAGCCAGCCTATGATGGGAACAATGGCAATAAAGTGCCAGATAATTTTAGCTTTTATTGATCCAAAATCCTTAAGGATGATATCGGTTAGAGCCAGCATGGTCAGGCCAAAGGATATGGCAGAAATAAGCAGGACATATAAAATGGTTTGGTCCATACAGGAAGCCTTAACCCTTTAACTTGTCTGAAATTTTTAACAGCGTGTCCACATAGTAGTTGCTGTGATTGTACATGAACAGTACCTCATGCTGTCTTTGCCTTGCAATTCCCGGTTTCCAGCCATGATGAGCCAGATAGTTGGCCACACTGGAAATAGCATCTGCATGGGTAAAAAGATCAATTTTGCCATCATTGTTCCCATCTTTGGCAAGCGTGAGAGCATTGGAAGGCATGAATTGAGAAATCCCCATTGCGCCTGCATATGACCCTTTGAGGGTTTCAGGGGCAAGGCCCTCTTGTTTTGTATATTTGATGAGCGCTTTGAGTTCTTTATATCCCCATTCTGATCGACTCTCAACTTTTTTTATAAAAGTATCTTTATTCGGTTTTTTCTTGTCAGGGATGGCTTCCCAGATCTGTTCTCTCAATGCTTCATCTGTCAAAGCAGCCATGGTGGATAGGGTGTTAATAACTATGTGTGGCCCAAGGTATGTTCCAAGCCGTGTCTCAACAAGCAAAATTGCAGTTATAATAGTTTTATCAACACCGTATATTTTTTGTGCCTGGTCAAGTTCATCCTTATACGTATCTATATATTTAAGAGCAGCGGCAATTGATTTTTCTGATGTGAACTGATCATAGTTAAGGCTTGACTCAGTATGGATAAAAAAAGAGGAAACACCTTTGGGAGTAAAAAAAACACTTTTATTGGAAAATAGCGGTTCTATTGTTTCTTTTTCAAATCCATCATTGAGAAGTCGCTGGATTAGTTTATCAAACTCATTACCTTTCACGGCTTCCTGGCCTGATAGAGGAGAAGACAGGATAAAAAAAATGGTAAAAATCAAAAAAATCTTAAGCCTGATGTGTGATGATGACAACTGCATTTCCATGATTTTTTGCCTGCCCCCTTTTTATTTTTCAACCCTGGACAAAATATCGCAAAATTGTAAAATACCCATAGGGTTACAATTTTTTATCCTTATAGCCTATTTTTTTTCAGATTGCATTAAAAAAAATAAAAGAGAAATAATCACCCGGGGGGCTTTTAAGAAAACACCCGGTCACCAACAATTTCAATGACCGGATGTTTTTCATCATGGATATTTTAGCAGGGGTTAAATGTCGTAGTAAAGATAAAATTCATGGGGGTGAGGACGACTTCTGACCGGATCTACTTCATTTTCCATTTTATAAGCAATCCAGTATTCGATCACATCTTTTGTAAACACATCCCCTCTCAGAAGAAAGTCATGGTCTTCTTTCAGGGCGTTCAACGCTTCTTCCAAAGAACCGGGAGCAGATTCCATTTCTGCAAGTTCTTCCGGTGGGAGATCATAAATATTTTTATCCATTGGATCACCTGGATCAATTTTATTCTGAATACCATCAATCATGGCCATTGCAATGGCTGCAAAAGCCATGTACCCGTTGCATGAGGGATCAGGGGTCCGAAATTCAATCCTCTTGGCTTTGGGTGATCCTGAATACATGGGCAGACGGATGGCAGCACTTCTGTTCCGGCTTGAATAAGCAAGATTAATCGGCGCCTCAAAGCCAGGAACCAATCTTTTGTAGGAGTTGGTAGTGGGATTTGTGATGGCACAAAGGGCTTTGCAATGCTTCATGATTCCGCCAATGGCGTAAAGGGCATCCTGGGACATACCGGCATATTTATTGCCGGCAAATAAGGGAACCCCATCTTTCCAGAAACTCATATGGGTGTGCATGCCGCTTCCATTGTCACCATACAATGGTTTAGGCATGAATGTTACGGTATGATTATATTTAGCAGCAACATTTTTAAGGACATATTTAAACCATGCAAGGCTGTCTCCCATTTTTAACAGGGAATCAAATCGAAGATCGATTTCAGACTGCCCAGCTGCGCCAACTTCATGATGCTGGCATTCCATGGCAATCCCGAGGTCTTCCAATGTCAGCATCATCTCTGTCCTCATATCCTGGTATTTGTCATTGGGAGGAAGTGGGAAATATCCTTGTTTCGGTCGAATTTTGTATCCAAGGTTAGGCATTTCATCTGCACCAGAGTTCCAATGTGCTTCGTCAGAATCAATCTCGAAAAAAGATGCATTAGGTTCTGAAGAATACCGGATATTGCTGAAGATGAAAAATTCAGGTTCAGGTCCGACATAGATGGTATCTCCAAGACCCGTGCTTTTTATATATTGCTCAACTTTTTTAGCAATACCTCTTGGGTCACGGCTATAGGCTTCCATGGTGATGGGGTCATGGATATTTCCGATAATGGCCAGGGTTGGAACTTTGAAAAAAGGATCAATTTTAGCAGTTCCGGCTTCAGGGATAACAAGCATATCAGAATTATCAATGTTCTGCCATGCCCTCATGCTTGATCCGTCAAATCCAAACCCGTCTTCAAATGCGGTTTCTCCAAACTCACAAATCGGGACTGAAAAATGCTGCCATGTGCCGATAAAATCCATGTACCGAATATCAACAACTTTTACATTATTTTCTTTGATCATTGCAATTACATCTTTGGGTGTCATTTTTTATTCCTTTTTTATAGGATTATAATATATATTAAAGTGCTTCTATTCCAGTTTCACCGGTTCTTACCCGGATCACCTGTTCAACA
>Ga0180009_10004896_pt1 | contig 14575 bp, 6 predicted proteins | sample OS_PC_MetaG_FD_123537 | JGI IMG/M metagenome (GOLD analysis project Ga0180009, IMG submission 123537) | Groundwater microbial communities from the Aspo Hard Rock Laboratory (HRL) deep subsurface site, Sweden - OS_PC_MetaG | ecosystem: Environmental > Aquatic > Deep subsurface > Groundwater...
ATTGTCGAAACCGCTTCGGGCATCAACGCCGACCGGCCGGAGGTGGCCACGCTCCTTTATTTGGTCCCCCAGCTCAAGTACAAGGTCCGCTACCGCCTGCAGCTTAACATGGGATTTTACGGCTACTACCTCAGCCGCTCCGAGAACCCCTGGGACTTCACGGATTGGTCCATTCAAGCGTCGGCCCTGAACTTCTACCAAGACAAGAAGTACACCAAGATCGCCCTGTCGGCGAACCTGCGGTACTACATCCCGCTGTCCATCGCCTCGCGCTTCAATGGCAGGCAGGGCGCGCTCCGGGGGCTGGTCAAGGCCACCCGGGCGGTGTGGAAGCTGTACTTCGGTTTTGAGTTCGGCGCCTATTACCACTTCGCCAAGTTCACCACGACCGACACGTCCATGGTGGAAGCGTCGAGCAACATCGTCATGACCGAGGGTCAGATCCTATCGAATACGCAGGCAACGCTGTCGGAGCGACTCATCGTCTCGTACACGCCCTGGAAGCGGCTGACGCTGAGCTTCCTTTGGACCTTCTACCAGATGTGGGGATATCAGCCCACGGAGGTGTTCCTGGGGACTGATCCGCGGAGGGTCGACGTGGTGGATCACGCTTTTTCGGCGATCTTCGACGCGACCTTCAGCGTCTACAAGTGGTTCTACGTCGCGGTGGGCTACTCCGCCTTCGCGCCGGTGCGCAAAGGTCTGGCCAGTGGTGTGAGCTGGAACCCCTTTGATCCGAAGTACGGACAGGTCTACCTGGACCTGATGATGATTTATTGATCAGCGATGACCGCTGAGCCTAAGGCGGCCCGGCACCACCGGGCACAGGGCGTGTTTCGAGCACGCTCCGGAGGGTAAGGATGAAACGTTCAATTATGAGGACATTGGCACTCGGCCTCGCGGTTGCCCTGCTGGGCGCGCTTGGGACCACCTGTGTCACCGAGCCGGCACCCCTGGACAAAACCCAGGATGAGTCGGTGCACAAATCGGTGTTTACCGGCGAGTGGTACTACAAGGTCACCGTCGTGGACAACGAGTACAACAATGACCTCACCTTCATTGGCGAGCAGTCCTGGAACATGGACGGTGGGGCCGCCAAGCTGCGCTGGGAGGTCACCCAGGACTACCTGAACGGTTATCTCCAGCCCCAGAAATATTACGACCAGAATGGTGAGGTCGTCGACAACATGGTGGGTCCCGAGACCCTGGTGTTGGTCTTCCGTATCGAGAAGCACTTCGACATCAAATATCTCCAGAACAACACCACCCGGGAGGACCTGAACGTCATCGTGGAGAACTCCACGGACCGGCCCTGGAACGAGCGGGAGTACGTCATCGTGGACTGGTCCAAGAACCTGGCCACGGACTGGTGGCAGCCCCTCGGTCTGGACACCGAGACGGGCGATGTCATCCGGGAGCCGGTGTCCACCTGGAAGAACGTCGAGTTCTTTGACGTCAACGACCAGCGGGTGAACACCAAGCGGTGGCGCCCCGGCAAGGATCCCGACATCTACGTGCTCAACATCGACATCCAGGAGCAGGTGCACCAGCAGCTGCGCGCCTGGTGGCACATTTTTTATTACCCCATCACGGGGCCGTCGAAGATGAAGACGCGCATCTCCCTGATGAAGAAGGATCCCGAGGGACTGCCGCCGCGCCAGTACCAGCCGCGCCAGTATCGCGACGAGTATTTCCGGCGGTTCGGCTTCTTCCGCACGGAATATGAGGTTTACGACACGGACCGCGGCGTGCTCGAGTCCCAGAAGCAGTACCTGGCGAACAACTGGGACGTGGGCTGCTACGAGAACGCCGACACGGGCGTGCAGACCTGCAAGAAGATCATCTATTACATGTCCCCTTCCATGCCCACCAAGGAAGAGGACCCGGACATCTACCAGTGGACCCTCGATGTCATCAATTCCTGGAACGGGGCCCTGCAGGAGGCCACCGGGCGCACGGACCAGGTCTTCGAGCTGCGGGAGAACGAGCCCCTGCTGGACGAAGATGGCGAGCCCATTTACGACGGCGACGGCAACATGCGTTACAAGTATGAGTTCGGCGACATGCGCTACAGCTTCATCAACTACGTCACCAAGCCGCAGGGCTCGAGCCCGTGGGGCTATGGTCCCTCCACTCCCGACCCCGACACGGGAGAGATCATCAACGGCTCGGCCAACATCTACGGCTTTGTGCACGACCGCATCGTGACCCGCGCGATGGACTACTTCGACCTGGTGGCGGGCAACTGCACCTACGACGACGTCATGGCGGGCCATTACTACAACGACGACAGCGCCGCCTGTGACGGTGGCAACCCGGGCATCGTGGCCAAGGACCACGGTCAGCACCGATTCCGCACCAACTTCATCTCCCCGGCCCTCGCCACGGCCTACTGGTCCAAGGGCCGCATCAACCAGCCCTCCCAGCGCATTGATCGTAGCTTCCATCAGGCCATGCGTCCCGTGGCCCGGGAGATCCACGATATCCGGCAGCAGGAGCGCAAACCCCTGGACGTGGGCAAGTACTCCTACGTGTCGGGCACGGCCTACGAGCGCATGATGGTGCCCAGCGCCACCTTCGGCTCCACCTTCCCCGGGGCGCGTACCACCGACGAGGTAATCGGCGGCTGGTCCATGGGCAACCGGTTGAGCGAGTCCGGCCTCTTTGGGGTCAAGGCCATGCTCGACAAGCGCCACGGCGGGCGCCATTGCATCATCGACGAGGATCACTACGACTCGGCGATCCTGGCGTTTGTCGAGGAGATGAAGGATCACCCCCGGTCAGAGGTCAAGCGGGAGCTGCGCCACTGGATGTACTACACCGTGCTCCTGCACGAGGTCGGTCACACCGTGGGCTTGCGCCACAATTTCAAGGGCTCGGTGGACAAGGCCAACTTCCCCAACGAGTTCCACATCGCGTACAACGAGTACTGGGGCGAGATCGAAGCCCTGCGCGCGACCTACCAGGTCGCCATCGAGGCCGGCGACGCCTCGGCGTACAATGCCTACGTAACGGCCGTGAACGCCATCGCCAGCCCCCACTACCGCTACGCGACCTCCTCCATCATGGACTACAGCGGGCACTACGATCAGTGGGTCCCGGGCCTGCCCTCGTACGACCGGGCGGCCATCCTGTTCTCCTACGGCAAGAAGATCGAGGTGCGCGAGAACCAGGCGTGGGTGGTGCGGGACTACGAGGACGGTGACTTCGTTAAGGACAACCTGTACGACTACTCGGCGGAAAGCGCATCGGGCCGGGTGGTGCGCTACTACATGGCCTGTTCCGACGAGCGGCGCTGGGACGACTTCTTCTGCCAGATCTGGGACCGCGGCACCAATGCCACGGAGATCATGCGCAACTGGATCCAGGATCAGGACAAGAACTACCTGTTCACCAACTTCAAGCGCGACCGGGTGAACTTCGGCAACTTCAGCAGCTACTACATCCGCAAGTGGTTCTACGACTACATGATGTACGCCAAGGCCTTCGCCCAAATCACCGTGAACAACATGTTCTACGACGAATTCTGGGACTCTTTGTGGGACGGCATGGGGTTCATCAACGACGGCCCGGAGACCCGGGAGATGGTGCCTGGTTACATGCGGACCGGCGGCGAGGACCTGATGCGCGCCTCGTTCCTTTTTTACTATTACATGATGTACGACGTGCTCCAGCGGCCTGACTACGGGCTGTACGAGTTGGTGTACGACGACCGCGGCAAGCAGCACTGGGAGAGCACCAAGGCCCAGTACGTCAGCCAGGACTCCATCACCGCCACCGTAGATCCCGGCGTGGGCTGGGGGTGGGCGGACAAGTGGGACAGCCAGTACGACACGACAATCTACTACGACAAGCTCATCCGCATGGGCGTCGAGATCGACAAGATCGTGGCCTACGAAATCCTGTCCATCCCTTGCGTGTTCAACGACTACCTGTGGCACGAGAAGGCCAACGGCGCCACCTACTGGAGTGACCTGTTTAACAACGACGGGAGTCAGCTCTGGAAGATCACCCGGTCCTTCATCACGGATCAGTTCAATCACGACCAGAACACCTGGTGCATGAATGAGCAGGGCGACGTCATGGGCATGCCGGTGGACATCCTCGAGGGTGCTGCCGAGGCGGGACTCATGGAGATCGACACCTTCGCGGGCACCACGCGCTGCACGGCCGGCTACCACCCCATGCAGCCAGGCATGGATGCCCTGTATGCCATCTATCCGATCTTCTTCGGGATCTCCGGAGCGCAGCATCCGTGGTACTACAACAACCTGTCGGACTACATGGATTCCCAGGTCAAGGGCGGCAACCACCGCTTCGACATCCCCTATATCGAAGGCACACCGGAGTACACGGCTAACGTCGCGGAGTTCGTCAACAGCACGGGCACCAAGACCTACCAGGCTGTGAACACCACCAACGGCCTCAGCGTGGCCTATCAGATGGTGGACAAGGGGCGCCGGATCTCCAACCGGATCCGCATGGCCCAGGATTGCGACAACGGCGTGATCCCGTCGGCGTACCAGGGCAAGCCCGGCACCCACGGACGCGACTGCTCCGAGGTCGCTCTGTGCTACGGCGGCTCGGAGCCTGCCTGGTGCGTAGAGGAGGGCTGGGAAAGCGGCTTCACGTTGGATGCCATTGCCTGGCGTGAGCCGAACCGCGTGGAAGCCATGCTGATCATGATGCAGGACATGGTCGACCTGGCGGGCCACTACGCGTGGCGCACTCCCGGCTACCTGGATGTTCCGTAGGGCAGCAGAACCACCTCCCCCCCAACCTTGACCCTGGTCGCGTGCACTGCTTGCACAAGGCCGACCTGCGCCCGTTGGCGGGCGGATCAGCTGAGCGCGGACTTGAGCAGCTTGGCGAGGGCGGCGGGCAGGTAGGGTTTTTGGATGAAGCCGGCGAGCTGCTCACCCGCGTAGCGGTCGGCGAGCTCCTGTTCGCTGTAACCGCTCGACAGGATCACCTGGACGTCCGGGGTGATCTCCCGCAGGCGGTGTAGACACTCCTTGCCACCCATGTGGGGCATGGTCTGGTCCAGCATGACGCAGGCGAAGCGAGTCGGGTCCTGCCGATAAATCTCCAGCGCCTCCCGGCCGTCGCTGGCGGTGACTACGGCGTAGCCCAGCCGCTCGAGCATGCGCCCGCCCACGAGCCGCACCGTCTCGTCATCATCCACCAACAGCACGGTGCCGCCGCCGCCCACGGCCAGGGTCTCGCTGGACGGTTCGCGTTTTTTTACTTCGGCCGGATCCGCCGCGGGGAAGAGCACCCGGATGCTCGTCCCGTAGCCCGGCTCACTCTTGACGCGGATTGCGCCTTTGTGGCCGCGCATGATTCCGAGCACCGCCGCCAGCCCAAGCCCCCGGCCGCTGAACTTGGTGGTGAAGAAGGGCTCGAAGATGCGGTTCGCGGTCTCGGCGTCCATGCCGCAGCCGGTGTCCGTGACCTCGAGAAAGGTGTACATGCCTTCGGGCAAATCTTCATCCAGGTAAGTGGCCCGAAGGCATTCACGGTCGCAGTGCGTGGCGCCCGTGACCAGGTTGATCACGCCGCTCTTGTCGCCGATGGCCTCAGAGGCGTTGGTGATCAGGTTCATGACGATCTGCCGGAGTTGTGTGATGTCGGCCTCCACGGGCGGTGCCTGCAGGGAGAAGTCCGTGTGCAGGACGACGCTCTTGGAGATGGACACCTCCAGCAGGTGCATCATGCCTTCGACCACGTCTGGCAGGTCCACTACCTCGATCACGAAGCGCCCGCGGCCGGAGTAGGCCAGCATCTGGCTGGTGAGCTCCTTGGCCCGAAGGGCCGCGGTCTCGATGCCGGACAGAGACTCCCGCGCCGGTGAGCCTGTGGGCACGTCCATGAGCGCCAGCCCGGCGTTGCCCAGGATGCCCATGAGCAGGTTGTTGAAGTCGTGGGCGATGCCCCCGGCGAGCACCCCGAGACTCTCGAGCTTCTGGGACTGCTGGATTTGCGCCTCCAGTTGCGCCCGCTTTGTCTCGGCCTCCTTGCGCTCAGTGATGTCCGGGAAGGCGACAAAGCTCGCGATGACCTCGTCGCGCTGGTCACGGATGGGCACGCCGTGCACGCTGGTCCAGCGCTCGGTGCCGTCCTTGCGGCGGATCCGAATCTCGACGTTGCGGCTGGGCTCTCCCATCAAGGCCCGGGCGATGGGCAGGTCGCCCTGCGGGATCTCTCGGCCCTCGGGGTCCAGATGCTGCCAGGAGATGGGGTGGGTCAGCAGATTCAGGCCCTGACGCCAGGCCGGCTCGTCCACGATGCCCAGCAGCTCGCGGCAGGCGTCATTGATGATCTCCAGGGTCCCGTCGGGCAGGGCCACGGCCATGGGGATGGTGGACTGCGCGATGAGCGCGTCCAGCAGCACCTGGAGCCGGGTCAGCCGCTCCTCGGCCTCCCGCCGCTCGGTGACGTCGCGACAGAAAGCCAGCACCCGCCCCCGCTCCAGCAGCACCGCGCTCATGGAGAGCCACACGATGCCGCCGTCCTTCCGCACGATGGGGTACTCCCCGCCGCCCGTGCCTGTTTCGCGCACCGAGTCGAGCTGTTGCATTCCGCTGGGGAGCTGGTCCTCGCGTGGAGCCAGGTCGGCCATGGACATGGTGCACAGCTCTGCGCTGCGGTAGCCGGTCATGTGACAGGCGGCCGGATTCACATCCACGAAGCGGCCGGTCTTGTTGGCCACGAAGATGGCCTCGGGGGCGTTGTCCACATAGACCCCGAAGCGCCGCTCGGCCTCTCGCAGGGCGTCCTCTGCGGTGACCCGAGCGACGTCGACCCCCTCGAGCTCCCGCACCCGTTGGCGCAGGCGTTCGAGCTCAAGCTTGGGCTCCAACTCGGGCTCGTCTTTTCTGGCGCTCCAGTCTTCGGCCATCTGCTCTCCCAAAGCTGCGACCCGACGACCACTGCTTCTCAAGCGTGAGCTCGCCATGCGCAATGAGGTCGTTTCAATTGATTGGTTCCGTGACTCTCCGACTATACACACTTTGGGGCCGAGGGGCAGGGCCTGGCCCTGATCATTATGCCGTCGCACGGATGTTCCGCGATGCAAAGCCCCATGGGTTGCGCAGGCGTACGGGGCGCTCCCGTTGTCTCCGGGGCCGCAGTAAATGGGGCGAAGACGTTAATACTGGTGGCACAAGCTGAAATGGTGTCATGAAAAATTAATAACACTTGACATATAAGACGTTTGACTGTGAAGTATGGTGGAAGAAGGAGAGAATGTGTTCTTTCGAAGCAAGAGATCAGGTGCCAGGCAGTACCTGCAAATAGTTGAGAATAACTGGGAAAAAGGAAAAACCCAGCAGCGGGTTGTTGCCAACGTCGGACGCCTCGACAAACTGCAGGAAACCGGTGAATTGGACAAGCTTTTGCAGTCTGGCTCCAGGTTTTGCGAGGCCGGCGCCGCGGTTCGGGCCGGGGTCGGACAGGGTGGCGAGGTCAGCTTTTCGCCGGCAAAGATCGGCCGGATGCTCGGCGTCAACTCCTCCACCGTCGTGTCCTGGATCGATCGTGGACGGATCCTTGCGCACCGCACCCTCGGCGGTCATCGCCGGGTGTACCTGGAAGATGTTCGCAATTTTGCGAAGGAAAACGACATCCCCATTCCGTGGGAGATCCGACGGCCCAGCGGGAAGCGACGTCTCCTGGTGGTGGACGACGATCCGCAGGTCTTGCGAGCGCTTCGCCGTGGCTTCCGCTCCCGGGAGGACGAGTTCGAGGTGGAGGGGTGCTACGACGGCATCGAAGCCCTCGTGATGATCGGGGCCTTCAAGCCGGACCTGCTCCTGCTTGATATCTACATGGAGGCCATCGACGGTTTCGAGGTGTGCCGTCGACTCAAGACAATTCCCGGTACGAAGGACCTTCCCATCGTCGCCATCACGTCGTTCCCATCGGAGGAAGCGCGGGCGAGGATATTGGACTATGGCGCGATGGACTACTGGGCAAAGCCCATCCATCCGTCTCAGATAATTGAGTTTTTTCAGATGCAGCCAGACGGGGAAGCAGCACTGGAATTAGGAGCGCTCACGGAGTAGGGCTCCAATACGGACGGGCTGGCAGCCGCATCAGATCGAGGGAGAGTGTATGCCACGACGTCCTGATCCAAGTCTGCTGTACGGGCTCGCTGTGCCCCTGGGCAAGCTGATTATTTGTGAGCACGGCCATTTCACCGGGTTTCCGCAGTCTCTGCCGCTCGGGTTCGGAGACGCGCCATGGTGACCCATACACCTCAGCTGTCTGTGGGCGGGTATTCCGCGTCGCGCCAATCGGATCGTCGGGATTCGTACAGGTTCGACGTGCGCGGCGCGGCACGCCTCCAGCTCCGTGCGCTGGAGCTCCCCGTGGCCGACTTGAGCGCGAGCGGCATGGCGCTGCATTTGCCGCGACACTACCTGCGCAGCCTGGACCCGGGCCGCGCGTTGTTCCAGCTCGGGGAGGACTCTGTCTTCGAGGCCAGCTTCGATACCGTGAGCACCCGCATCGCGGGCACGGATCAATTTCGGGTGGGGACGCGTTTTCGCCACCTCAGCCGCCCCGCCCTCCAGAAGCTTTCCGAGTTTCTTCTCGGAGAGCTGATGTCTCGAAGCCGCCTGTCCGCCGCGCGACCGGTTGCGACGGAGTCGGCATTGGTGTCCGAAGACCGCGCCTTCGTCGCCGCCCTTTTGCGCTTTCACGGTATCACCTTGCGTCGACCACTACGGGCCTATTTTTGCGATCTGGCCTTGTCAAATCAGCTCGCCATCACCGAGGTTGTCGAGGGTGACCGGATCCAGATCGCCTCGCTGTCGCCACTGCCGGTCGGCTTCATCCCAGGAACGGAGCTCTCCTTCTTACTGTCCACCGCGGGCAGCGCCGTATGCTTCCGAACGTTGGTGCGCTTCGCCGAAACGCACCGTGCGGAGCTCGCTTTCCCCGAGCGAATCGTTCGCAGCGGATTCCGGGACTCCTTCCGGGCCATTGTAGACGGAGTCGATGTGGAGATTCGATTCCAGCATCCGCGGCTGCCCGTTACGGTGCGCAAGCGTGCGCTGGACGTCTCTGCGCGTGGCGTCTCGTTTCCGCTGGACGTACACCGGGACATTTTGTTTCCCGGGGATCACCTGACCCCCATGCAAATCATGCTGCCCGGAGGGCCGGTCCGGGCGACCGCCATCGTCCGCAGCGTGCGCGAGCTGGCCGGGGGCGGCATGGGCTGCGGTGTGGAGCTGCTCGAGCTCAGCGACTCGCGCAGCTGGGCCGAGGCCGTCTTCCGGAGCGGCCATCCGAACACATTGTTGAGCGAGGACGGCGCCCCGGAGGGCGCCTGGCGCGCTATGGACACGTCTGGATACGTAAGTCTGTGGACCCACCCCAAAACGCTGGCGTCTGCCAAGCAGGAGTTCCAGCGCGTCTGGCGAGCAATGCCCGAGAGTCACGGACACCTCCTGGTGGTGAAACGTGACCGAGTGGCGGTGGGCACCATCGCTGCCAACCGCCTCTACCGTCGCACGTGGATGATGCACTTGCTGGGCGTGGACAAGGGCGCCCGGCAGATCGATGATCGCGCGAGCTTCTATCGGATTACGCGCGAGCTGTACTCTGGACTGGCGTTCATGCTGCAGCACCTCACCGACCTGAAGTATCTGGTCGTGTACTTCGCCACTGACAGTCGCTGGAACGATGCGCTACATGTCGCCTTCGAGCGCGAATACCCCGTCGGGTCGCACTTGGCTTCTAGCCAATACGCCATCTACCGCACCTCCGAGGAAGTAACGGATGATGTGGCCTCGGTGGAGGAATCGGGCTACCGGGTGCGGGCGCTCGGTGCTCCGGACTTGGACGAAGTAGCCAGCGCGCTCGCGCAGAGGTTCACGCCGCAGGAATGCGAGGCCTATGACTACCAGCGTGATCTGCTGTTAAACGATGATTTCAGTCAGGAATGCAGGTCTGCTGGATACGAGCGTTCGCGCAAGAATTTTGTCATTGAGAACGAGCAAAACGGGATCATTGGCATTCTGATGATGGAGACGGGGGCGGAGAGCGCCAACCTCTTCAATCTGCTCAACACGTGTCGTTTCATCCCGCTGCGCGCAGTAGGACGGGATGCTGGGCTCGTGCGACTAGCCGGGCTGGAATACGCCACACGCTATTATGCGCAGTCCGGAAAGCGCTCTCATCTCGTCTTCGACTACAGCCTGGGGAAGTCTGCCCCCTGCGAGCACACCGGCTATCGTCATTTATGCGATGGCGTCGCCTGGATGATGCACCGTGATGTACTGCCTCCCTGGCTCAGCTTCGTTGACGATTTGCTGGGGATCAAGTCTTCATCCCGCCGTCGGTCCGGGGACTGAGGTGACACTGTGAGCACGCTACTACCGAACTCTGCCCGCCCGGTACACGCCCAATTGCGACAGCCGGCTGATAGCCGGACCCACGCACCGGTACTTTTCGGGAAACACGCGCCGATCGACCTGGAGGCACTGTGGTCGCAAGCCCGTACTCATGATTGGACTGTCAACGACACCATGGATTTGCAGCTGGCAGAGCTCCTGCGGACTCGTGATCCGGCCCGGACGTTGGATAAACACTCGCGTGACTCCGCCGTCAAACAGTATCTGGAAGGGAGGGATCCTGCGTCTTACGGGACGTGGGCATACTATCCGTGGGCCAACTCTCTGGTACATGTCCTTCCACCCGACGAATACCGTGAGCTGCGTCTGTCTCGCAACCGCAACAAGATCAAGCCGGCAGAGCAGAATCGGCTGTCAGCGGCACGCGTCGGTATTGTCGGACTGTCCGTCGGTTTCTCCATCGCCCAGACGCTCGTTCTTGAAGGCATTGGAGGTGAGATCCGTCTGGCCGACCACGACACGCTATGTCTTTCCAACCTGAACCGTGTCCCCGCAAGCAACCGAGAGATTGGGATCAACAAGGCCGTGGTGGCCGCCCGCCGACTTTTCGAGATCGACCCCTACCTCTCCATTCGGGTATTTTCTGAGGGGCTCACTCCCGAGAACACCGCCCCATTTCTGGTCGACGGTGGTAGCCTCGACCTGGTGATTGAAGAGTGCGACGACTTGGCGACCAAGTTGCGCGTACGAAGCGAGGCCCGGTCGAGCGGCATTCCGGTGATCATGGATACAAACGATCGCGGCATGATCGATGTCGAGCGTTTCGATTTGCAGCCCGAGCGCCCTTTGCTTCATGGATTGCTCGGTGATTTGGATGCCGCGGGCGTCGATGGGTTGTCTCCTTCTGAAAGCATCGAGCTCGTACGGCGTTTCCTGGGGCGGGATGCCATGTCGCACCGGCTGGCCGAGTCGCTGGAGCAGATCGGTGTCACGCTTGTGAGCTGGCCTCAGTTGGGATCGGGCACTGCGATGGGCGCCGGGATGGTGACTGATGTGGCCCGTCGAGTACTGTTGAATCGATTTCGCGGCTCGGGGAGGTACTATGCCGATCCTGAGCACCTCGTACGCGACTAGGGCAGGCCTCGGGGGCTGTTGCCTCAATACGACAGGTGAAACCACATGGCGGTAATGCAGAACCTCATTGCCATTTTCGTCGGCATTCTAGCCATGAATGCCATTCTGGCGGCGATTCAGTGGCGCCTGCAACGAACCCAATTGAGCCGGAGCCTGTTTTTCGTCTGGGCCACAGGCCTGCTGTGTACATTCTCCCAGGGAGCCATCCAGGGGTCCGCGTTTGTCACCACGTTGGGGTACTCAACCAGCTTCACGCTCACACTTGCCCTGGCTTACCTGCTCACCGGGATCGGCGCAGGGAAGGTGCCCTGGAGGACCTCGGTTGCGCTCCTCGGCTTCGGGCTAGCCGCGAGCGGCATCGCCGCTGGAATAGGGCTGAATTTCTGGGTGGTCGCTCTACCGACCACTATCGCGGTTGCGTTCCCCGTATTGATCGTCGGCGGGCGGCTCCTGATCACGCACCGCGGCGCTCTCACGGCGACCGGTGTCGCGCTCACGGTGAGCTGCGTCGCGTACGGAATTCACAGCATTGACTTCGCGTTCCTTCGCGACAAACCGGCGCTGGCGCCGACGGCCTTTACCGTGGGCGTGTTCATCGTGATCGCGCTGTCGGTGACCGCGCCGGTCGTGGTGCTCGAGCGCGTCGCGAAGGCCCGGGCCGAGTCGGAGAAGCGCCGCGTGCAGGCCGAGGAGACCAAGCGGATCCAGAGTGAGTTCTTCGCCAACGTCAGTCATGAGCTGCGCACGCCACTCACCTTGATCCTCTCGCCCCTCGAGGCCATTCTTCAGGATCACAGCCGAGGGCTTCCGCCCGAGGTGACGGGCTATTTCAGCTCCATGCAACGCAACGCGGCCCGGCTGCTCCAGCTGATTAACAACCTCCTCGACCTGGCCAAGGTGGGCGCGGGCAAGGTGTTTCTTCGCTACGGGCCACTGGAGTTGCACGCCTTTCTGGCCGATGTGCTGCCGCCCTTCGAGGCCATGGCTCAGCGAAAGGGTGTCGTGTTGACCTTGGAGGGCACGGCGACTGAGCCGGTGCAGATGGACGCCGAGAAGACGGACATCATCTTCCAGAATCTGCTCGCCAACGCGCTGAAGTTCACCGCCGAGGGGGCAGTCACCGTGCGGGTCTCCCAGGACAAGACCCACGTGATCGTCGAAGTCATCGACTCGGGGATTGGCATCGTGGCGAAGGATCTCGAGCGGATCTTCGACCGCTTCGCACAGTCGGATAGCTCGTCCACCCGGCTGTTTGGGGGCACGGGCATCGGGCTCTCGTTGGTCGAGGAGTTTGTCACCTTGCAGGGTGGTGAGATCACCGTCGAAAGCCAGGAGGGAGTGGGGAGCACCTTCACGGTAAGGCTCCCCAAGGGCGTGGAGCATATTCGAGAAGATTTGCGGGATCGGCGCGAGGTGGATCTGCCCGTCGTCATGGAACGCCGCAGCGAGCAGCAGGATCCCACGCCGGCGGCGCCCGGCCGACACCGCCGGCTCTCCGACCGGGACGCGGCGCCAGCGTTAGCTCGGAAGCTTGGCCCGCCCCCAGGCGCAGCGAACGTGCTGGTTGTCGAAGACAATGCTGATTTGCGAGAGTTCCTGGGGAGCTTGCTGTCTCCGCACTATCGGGTGCGCTTCGCCGAGGATGGCGAGCAGGGCGTGCAGGCCGCCCTGGAGGGGCACCCTGACCTGATTCTGTCCGACGTCATGATGCCCAAGCTCTCCGGCTACGGTCTGGTTCGCCGCCTCAAAGGCGATGTTGGCACCCGGGATATCCCCATCGTGCTGTTGACCGCCAAGCGTGGGCTGGAGCCAAAGCTCGAGGGCTTTGCCGAAGGTGCCGACGACTACCTGGGCAAGCCCTTTAGCACGCGCGAGCTGCTGGCCCGCGTGCGCGTGCAGCTCAAGCTGCGTGAGCTGAGTCGCGAGCTCTCCGAGTCGAAGAAGACCCGCATGCTCGCGACCCTTGCCGCCGGGCTGGCCCATGAGGTGCGTAATCCCATCAACGCCATCATCAACGCGGTGCCCCCCCTCCGGAGGTTGACCTCGAGCCACAGTGACGTGGGGGGCGACCTGACCGAGCTCTTCGATGTCATTGAGCAGGGAGGGCGCCGGATCAACAGCATGGTGGAGGACCTGCTCAACTTCACCAATCTGGATCGCGCGGAGATTCGGGACTGGGATCCAAACGAGTGTCTGGAGTCGACCTTGAAGCTGCTCGACGCCGTGGGCAACGTCGGCAGAGTTGTGCGCGAGCTGGAGCTCGACGGCACGGTGGAGGGCCGTCCCGCTGCTCTGAATACCCTGGTGATGAACCTCCTGGACAATGCCATCCAGGCCGCCGGCAAGGGCGGGACCATCACGTTGCGCGGCCGGTCTACGGAAACGTCGGTGCATCTCGAGGTGAGTGACGATGGTCCAGGGATCCCCGCCGACGTGATTCCGCGCGTTTTTGATCCCTACTTCACCACTCGCGAGGTGGGCGGGGGTGTTGGGCTTGGCCTGCATCTGTCCCGTACCATCGTGGAAGGCCATCTCGGCACCATCACCGCGCATTCCGGCCCGGGGAGAGGCGCGACCCTGCTGGTGGACCTGCCGCGCTATCCGTTCCGGGAGCAGCTTCCCCCCGGTGCTGTCGACTGCGAGACGCCCTCTCCGTGATCTCTCTACGCGCCGTTGGCTTGGGTGCGAGGTAGACGCACGACAAAGCGGGTTCCTCTGCCAGAGGTGGGCTCGACTTTGATTTCACCGCGCATCTCGTCGACGATCTGTTTGCAGATGGGCAAGCCGAGACCGCTTCCGGTGCTGCCCTTGGTGGAGTAAAAGGGCTCGAAGATGTGAGGCAGGTTCACCGGGCGGATGCCACAGCCACTGTCTTCGACCCAGATGACCACCCATTCGCCATCTGGCTTGAGGCGCACGGCGACCTCGTTGGACATGGTGGCCCCGGCCACCACCGCCTGGGAGGCGTTCAGCAGCAGGTTCATGAAGAGCTGGATACAGCGCCCCTCCGAACCGGTGGCGTGTAGCGGCTCTTCGGGGACCTCCACCACCAGCCGGGCGACGCGTTGGATCGTGCTGCG